>LBJMR02800__coassemble_884_pt1 | contig 16025 bp, 17 predicted proteins | sample LBJMR02800__metabat2_low_PE_006 | metagenome-assembled genome bin LBJMR02800 | reverse complement strand
GCGCGCGGCGGAACTCTAGCGAGGCTTCCCTGCGGGGAGGTTTTTCGACAAGCTGCGAAAAGGTACGGCCGCAGGCCGTGCCTTTTCTCTTTCCACCGACGACGATTTTCCCCTTCCGTCTTGTCAAACGGTTTGCGCGGCGGTATACTGTGTGAGGATACCAACAAGGAACAGGAGGAGTTCTATATGTCGATCGAAATCGGCCTCACCGGCCGGGCGGAGACCGTGGTGACTGAACAAAATACCGCCGCCGCCCTGGGCAGCGGTCTGGCCCCCGTGTTCGCCACCCCCGCCATGGTGGCCCTGATGGAGGGCGCCGCCGTCAACGCTCTGGAGGGCCGTCTTTCCAGTGAGGAGGGCTCCGTCGGCACCCACCTGGACATCTCCCACGATGCCGCCACTCCCATCGGCATGAAGGTCTGGGCTGAGGCCACAGTCACCGCAGTGGAGGGCAGAGCGCTTACCTTCTCTGTGACCGCCTATGACGAGGCCGGCCCCATCGGTAAGGGCGTCCATCAGCGGTTTGTGATCCACAACGAAAAATTCCTGGCCAAGGCGCTTAAAAAGCACAAAGGCGAATAATCCTCCCGCAGGGGGGAAAGGATGGGATCTATGAAAGAGCTGTTTCGTCACATCAAGGTAAATTTCTTCCTGGCTGCCCTGGTCTATCTGGTCCTGGGCGTCATCCTGACCATCTGGCCCCACACCTCCAGCACCGTCATCTGCGTGGGCTTTGGTCTTTTCCTGCTGGTCTACGGCATCGTCACACTGGTCACAATCTTCCTGCGCAGCAGCCGGAGCGGCCAGTTCCAGTTTGAGATGATCCTGGGCATCCTCTTCGCGGGCCTGGGCATCTTCTTCCTGCTGCGCTCCGATGTGGTCCTCTCCTTCCTGCCGGTGGTCATCGGGATCTATATCGTCATCGACGCTCTGCTCAACCTCAAGCGCGCCCAAGAGCTCTACCGCATGGGCTACGTCCGCTGGTGGATCACCCTGGTCACCTCCCTGATCTCCGCTGCTCTGGGCATTCTGATCCTCTGGAATCCCCTTTTCCTGTCTGACTTCATCTTCCGCATGGTGGGCATCGTCCTGATTTACACCGGTGTGTCCGACCTGGTGGCTCTGTTCACCGTGGGGCACATTACCAGGGACTGGCTCCGAAACAATCCGGCTGATCCCATCGACTGATCCTCCCCTATAAAAAAGGACGCCTTCCGCCGCTCCTGATAGGAGCATCCTGAAGCGCGTCCTCGTAAAAGGCAGGCAGTGCATTGCACTGCCTGCCTTTTCGGTTGTCTCCCCACGGAAAACTGCATTGCTCTCTTCACCGGGATTCAAGTTCCGGCAACGGGCGGCATGACAAACGGCCATGATGCTTTCACGAAAGGGCCCTATTGGGTTAATGAAGCAAGATCCCGTCTTTCAAAGTCAGTATCCTGCTGCCCGCTTTGGCCACATTGCTGTCATGGGTGATCTGGATGATGGTGTTGCCCTGCCGGTTCAGGTCCTGAAACAGCGCGAGGATCTCCTGTCCGGTTTTGGAATCCAATGCGCCGGTTGGCTCATCGGCCAGCAAGACAGCCGGATGGGTAATCAGCGCCCTCGCAATGGCTACCCGCTGCTGCTGACCGCCGGAAAGTTCGTTGGGTTTATGGATTTTCCGCTGCTGAAGACCTACCATTTCCAGAATTTCCTCCGCCTTTGCCTGGGCGATTTTGCGGTCTGTCCCCCGAATCATCAGCGGCATCATCACATTCTGCAGCACCGAATATTTGGGAATCAGATGATACTTTTGAAAAATGAAACCGTCTAAGCCCCGTGATAAAATTATAATTTGCACGCTCTTGCGTCATTTCCACATCTATCTACTGATACATGCAAATAGCCGCAAGCCAAATTCTTTTGGCTTGCGGCTATTCTCTCTCAGGCCGATCCTCCCCGGCTTCTCTCGGTGGGTCATGCTGGGGTCAACCTCAAGATATTCTTATGAGGAGTAGGTCTTGCGGCGCTCTTTTTACGCCCATGTCTCAAATTGTTCGTTGAAAACCGCCTTGCGGTGGAAGCTGGTGTAGTCCGGGGTGGCTTCCGGGCACTCCTCCCGGATGGCGGCAAGCACCAGCTCCGGATTGAGGCCCGGATTCTGGGCCCGCAACACCAGCTCCAGGGTGATGGTATCCCGGCTCTCCACGCACAGGGACCGGGCAATCAGCGGGATCAGGTCAACCTCCACTTCCCCACTCTTAGCCTTCTTGGACTTTTTCTTCACCACAAGGCTCTCCCGGGAGAGCAGGGCGCGGATGGCGCTCTCGGCGCCGAAGGGGGCCCCCGCCTCATACTCCATGGTGACGATGTACTCCACATAGGAGAGGGCCTTCACCGGCATGACGGCCTCGCAGCAGCGCTGCACGGTGATACCCTCCGGCAGCACGGCGTTCATCCGCTGCGGCACCTGCTCCAGCGTGGCGCCACTGAGCAGCTCAAACTCCAGCGCCTCGCATTCGCTGGAAAAGCCCACCGACAGCGGCAGGGGCAGCGAAACAAAGGCGTGGGGATGAAACCCTTCCGTATGGCGGATGGCAATACCGGCCCGCAGGAAAGCCCGCTGGAAGGTGCGCATCAGGTCCAGGTGGGAAATATACCGGGCGGTGCCGGACTTGGAAAAGAACAGACGGTGCTTACTTGGCATCGCACACACCTCCCGGATAGAGCTTGTCCGCACCGCAGCCGGTGCATTGTCTGCGGCAGTCGGGAGTGATGACGCCCTTGTAGCACTGCTCCCGCTCCCGCCAGAGGAATTTGGTGCTCACGCCGGTGGAGATGACGCTCCAGGGCAGCACCTCCTCCTTCTCCCGCACGCGGTTGGCGTAGAACGCCATATCCAGCCCGCAGGCCGTAAATGCCTCCCGCCAGCGGTCCATGGAAAAATACTCGCTCCAGGCGTCAAACCTGGCCCCGTGCTCCCACGCCCACTCGATGACGTCGGCCACTCTCCGGTCGCCCCGGGCAAAGACCGCCTCCAGCACGCTGGTGTCGCTCTCATGCCAGTTATACTGGATGGACCGGCCCCGCATATTGTCCCGCAGCAGCTTCACCCGCCGCTGGTACTCCTCCTCGGAGATCTGGCCCTCCCACTGGAAAGCGGTGTGGGGCTTGGGCACAAAGTAGGCGGTGGACACCGTGATGCGCACCCCCCGCTTGGGGTCCGGGGTGCTCTCACGCCAGGTCTTGTAGACCTTCTCCGCCAGGTCGGCGATGCCCAGCACATCCTCGTCGGTCTCGGTGGGCAGGCCCAGCATGAAGTAGAGCTTTACCGCGCTCCAGCCGCCGGAGAAGGCCGTGCGGCAGGACTGGAGGATCTCCTCCTCGGTGACGTTCTTGTTGATGGCGTCCCGCAGGCGCTGGGTGCCCGCCTCGGGCGCAAAGGTGAGCCCCGCCTTGCGGCCCTTCTGCAGGCGGTGCATCAGGCCCATGGAGAAGTTGTCCGCCCGCAGGGAGGGCAGGGACAGATTGACCCGGTTGGGCTCGCACCACTCCATAAGTCCGTCGCACAGCTGCTCCAAATGGCGGTAATCGCTGGTGGAGAGAGAGGAAAGGGTCATCTCCTGGTAGCCGGAGTCCTTGCAGGCGGCAATGCCCTGCTCGATGAGCTTCTCAGGGGCTCGGGAACGGACCGGCCGGTAGGCGTACCCCGCCTGGCAGAACCGGCAGCCCCGGATACAGCCCCGGAACACCTCCAGCATAACCCGGTCGTGGACGATCTCGGTGGAGGGCACCACGGTCTTCACCGGAAAATAGGAGTTGTTGAAGTCCTGCACGATGCGCTTGGTAACGGTGGCCGGAGCTCCGTCCCGGGGGACAATGGCCTCCACGGTGCCGTCGCTCCGGTAGGTCACGTCATAGAGGCTTGGCACATAGAGGCCGGGGATCTTCGCCGCGGCCAGCAGGAACTCTTCCTTCTCCCACTGCTCAGCCTTGGCCTTGCGGTAGAGCTCCAGCAGCTCCACCGACACGTCCTCTCCCTCGCCCAGAGAGAAGATGTCCACAAAGGGCGCCAACGGCTCCGGATTGAAGGCGCAGGTCCCGCCGGCCACCACGATGGGTCCCAGCTCGTAGCGGTCCTCCGACCGCACGGGCACTCCCGCCAGGTCCAGCATGTTGAGCACGTTGGTGTAGGCCATCTCATAGCCCAGGGAAAAGCCGATGAGGTCGAAGTCTGCGATGCTGTCCCCGCTCTCCAGTCCGTAGAGGGCGATGCCCTCGCTGCGCATCTCCTCCTCCATATCCACCCAGGGGGCAAACACCCGCTCACACCAGCACCAGGGCAGGGCGTTCATCACGCCGTAGAGGATGCGCACGCCCAGATTGGACATGCCGATCTCATAGGTGTCCGGGAAGCACAGGGCATAGCGCACCTCCACATCCCGCTTGTTTTTCACGATGGCGTTGTATTCTCCCCCGGTGTACCGGGCCGGCTTCTGCACCTTTGGCAGAATGCGCTCTAAACTTCGATTCATGCCGATCCCCCGTCAATTCTCTGTATAGCCGTATTATTTTACACGCTCAGCGCCAGAATGGCAAGCCCCTCTTATTCTCTTTCGTCACAATCCCGCCGTTATCCCCAAAAAGAAAGGCACCCGCCATCGGGTGCCTTTCTTGCCCTGAGCGGCTTGCTTTTCCACGACGGCCATAAAAATAACCACACCAAAAGGTGTGGTTATTTTTATGGCGCAGAAGGAGGGATTTGAACCCTCGCACGGCTATTAACCGCCTACTCCCTTAGCAGGGGAGCCCCTTCGGCCACTTGGGTACTTCTGCACATCGGCCGGGACGCGCATGTGCATTCCGCCGCTCTCATCCCATTTTTCAAAAGAAAAATGGCGGAGAGAGTGGGATTCGAACCCACGGCTCTTGCGAGTCACCGGTTTTCAAGACCGGCTCCTTAAACCACTCGGACATCTCTCCACGTCCGGAGTTCATCGAATGCACAAGTGGTATAGTAGCATATTTTAACGCGCTTGTCAATCGTTTTGCGCGGTATTTTATGCCTTTCTCACCTGCCGCTGGTAGATCATCCGCAGGCCATCCAAAATGAGCTGACCGTCCACCTGGTCGATCAGATCCGTGTTGTCGGCAATGAGCCGGGACAGCCCGCCAGTGGCCACTACCTTGACCTGCTCTCCCCCGCCCAGCTCCTCTTTGGCCCGGCGGATCAGATACTCCGTGGCGCCGATGTACCCGCCCACCACGCCGGCCCGGATATGGCCCACGGCGGTGCTGTTCAGGATGCGCTCGGGCAGTGCCAGATCCACATTGGGCAGCATGGCCGCCCCCTTGGTCAGCGCATCCATGGTCAGGCGCAGGCCGGTGGTGATGCACCCGCCCATATACCGGCCCTGGCTGTCCACCGCGTCCACCGTGGTGGCCGTGCCGAAGTCCAGCACAATGATGGGCTTACCGTACTTCTCCATGGCCGCCACACAGGCCACCGAGCGGTCCGGGCCCAGTCTCTCATCCCCCGATACGCCATAGGGCAGTCCGGGGTCGATATTCCCATCCACGATGTAGGGCTCATGCCCGAAGTATTTGATGACGGCGCTGCTCAGGGAGTACATAACCTGGGGCACCACCGAGGCAATGATCACGTCTTCCACCTTGTCTGTCTCCCAGCCGAAATGCCGGAAGTAATCACAGGCCAAAAGGCCGATCTCGTCCGAGGTGCGGTTTGCGTCGGTCTTCAGCCGGAAGTTACCCACCAGCTGCTCTCCTTCAAAAAGCCCAAACACCATGTTGGTGTTCCCCACGTCAATGGCCATCAGCATTGTTTTCACCTGCATCCTTTCCTCGGTGTGGTCCCCTGCCCTCACCGCAACGACACGATCCGGCAGTCGATCTTATCCTGCTCCAGCGTCATAACGCCATAGGTGGTCTGGCCGAGGCCCTGGATGGTGCCCGGATTCATCACCCACAGCGATCCCACGCGATCCACCAGCGGGATATGGGTATGCCCGAAGAGCAGCACCTCTGCCCCCCGCTCCTGGGCTGTGCGCACCACCCAGGCGCTGCCCAGCTTCACATGGTAGGGATGCCCGTGGGTCATCATGATCTTGTGGCCCTGGAGGGTAAGCTCCAGCTCCTCCGGCTGAGCGTCCGGCCCGTCACAGTTGCCGCACACCTGCTCCAGGCGCAGCTGCGGATACTCCCGCTGCAGCGCCCTTGCGTCCCGCATCACGTCTCCCAGGTGGAGCACCACGTCCGGCTCCTCACTGCGGATGGCCTGCTGCATATAAGTAATGGTACCGTGGGAATCGGAAAAAACAAGTACTTTCATCTGATGCACCTTATTTCTTGAAAACCATATAATGAACTAAGCAGGATCATTCATACAATCATCAGGAGGGATCTGCCGTGGCAAAAGAACAAGCTCACTCCGACGACCTGCTCCGCTCTGCTCAGGCTGCCGGCCTGCTCAAACACAAGGATGCCATTCTGGAGATCATGCGCTCCCCCGATGCCCAGAAGCTGCTCCAGATGCTGGGCCAAAAGGGCTCGGACAATCTCATGGCCGCTGCCGGGGCCGCGCTGAAAGGAAACACCGCCGCCCTGACCGACCTGGTAGGCGATGTGATGCGCAGCAAAGAGGGCGCCTCCGTCGTGGATCAGATCAACCGCACCATTCCGCAGAAATAAACCCGCCCGGGAAAGGAGGGCAAGGCCATGGCCCAACTGGAGGAACAACTCAACGCCATTCTGAGCGACCCTGAGGCCATGAGCCAGATCATGGGCATCGCCCAGGCCCTCACAGGGAGCGGCAAGTCCCAGTCCGGGCAGCAGAGCGCCGAGCAGAGCACTTCCGCCCAGGAGTATGTGCCTGTGGAGGATGTGCCGCCCCAGGAGACCGCGTCGGACGACAGCGCTCAACCGGATATCCGCGGCCTCATGGATACGCTCTCCGCTCTGGGGGGCAGTTCCGCTGGTAGCGGGGAATCGCCCCTCGCCGCCCTGGAGTCCCTGGACCCCAAGCTGCTCTCCGCTGCTGTGCGGCTTTTCTCTGAGTATAACGCCTCTGACGACAGGAAAATCGCCCTGCTCTCCGCCCTGCGCCCTTTTCTCAAGGAAGAGAAATACGCCAAGGTGGACAAAGCCATGCGCATCGCCCGGCTCTCCCGGGTGATCCGTGTCGCCTTCCAGCTCTTCAAAAAGGACGGAGGCGAGGTCGATGTATAACCGCTATATTCCCGGTCCTGACGGTTACGCCAGGGTCCCGGAGCCGGATGAAGCCCCAAGGGCCGCCGCGCACCATGCCCAGGAGACGCCTCCCAAGGAGGAGAAGAAATCCGGCGGTCTGAGCGCCCTGCTCCGGCATCTGAAACTGGAGGATCTGGATAAGGGCGACATCCTGCTGCTGCTTATCGTTCTGTTTCTCTTTTTGGAGGGAGACGACCTGGAGCTGGTGATCACGCTGGGTCTGCTGCTTGTACTGGGGCTGGAGTAGCCGCCTGGTAGAGCAGCGTACCGTCCGGCAGGGCAAATCTCCGGGCGTTCTCCCCGGAAAGGTCCGCTTCTCCCGCCGTCATCTGATAGATCAGCCGGTCCCCTTCCAGGATCTCCGCCGCCTGCAAAAGGCCGCTGCTGACCGAGATCCAGTACCGCTGCCGGTATCCCAGGGTCCCCTCCCCGGTCTCCACCAGAATACAGCTCACGCCGCCGCGGGTTTCATAGCCCGCAGCGACGATGGCGCTGGTCTCAAGGGCCAGCACATCCTCATAGGTGGGGATGCGCTGGCCTTCCACATCGGCGGAATCCTCCTCCGCCGGCCAGGAGACCGCTTTTCGGTCCCCGTCATACCAGCGATAGACCATGCCCTCTCCCACGATGGTGTGGCGGACACCGCCGCCGCTCAGGTCGGTCTCCGTCCTGCTCCAGCCGCCGGATACATAGACCCTGCTTGTCTGGACGTCCGCCGTGCCGTCGCCGCGATAGGTGGTCACCGTTACCGTTCTGGAATAGGTCTCCGGCCTCTTCAGGGTCTGGGCAATCACGGTCTGGACCGTCTCCGGGGTGATCTCCACCCGCTGGAGCTGATCACCCCCCGCCGTCTGCCCCGGCTGATCCGGCCCGGTCTGGCCGCCGGTGGGCGTATTTTCCGGGAAATGGACCGAAACCGTGGTTCCAAACAGGTTGAGCCCAAAGCTGGAGAAAATGGCCGCCACAATGACCACGGCAGTGAGCACCACCAGAATGGTTCGGTTGCGATGTTCCATGTCCTCCCTCCTTCCGGGCTTACGGTCTCAGGGGGCAAACTCCTCCGGCATGCGGTGGGACAAGCCGAACTTCCAGGCGATGGCGTCGGCAATGCGCCGGCAGGCCTGCCCGTCGCCGTAGGGATTGACCGCCCGGGCCATGGAGGTATAGCCGTCTCCCCCGCGCAGCAGCACCGCGCCCATGGCGTACACCGTCTCTTCATCGGTCCCGGCCAGGCGGGCGGTGCCCGCCGCGATGGCCTCGGGCCGCTCGGTCTCCTGCCGCAGGACCAGCACCGGCTTGCCCAGGGCGGGAGCCTCCTCCTGGAGGCCGCCGGAATCCGTCATCACCAGGTAGCACCGGGCCATCAGGTTGTGCATCTCCTCGGCGTCCAGGGGTGGGATCAGATGGATGCGGGGATGGCCGGAGAGATACTGCGCCGCCGCCTCCTGTACCACGGGGGACAGGTGGACGGGATAGACCAGCTCGGTCTCCGGGAAGTCGTCGGCCAGGCGGCGCAGAGCCGTCATGATGCTGGCCATGGGTTTTCCGTAATTCTCCCGCCGGTGGCAGGTCACAAGCACTACCTTTCGGGCGGTATAGTCCAGCTCGTTGAGCAGCTTCGTTGTAAAGCGATATTCCTTGCTTACCGTTGTGCGCAGGGCGTCGATCACGGTATTCCCGGTGACAAAGGCCCCGTTTTCCACCCCTTGCCGCCGCAGGTTCTCCCGATTGGAGGCCGTGGGGCAAAAGTGGAGCTCGGCGATCTCGCCCACCAGGCGGCGGTTCATCTCCTCCGGGAACGGAGAATACCGGTCCCAAGTCCGCAGACCGGCCTCCACATGGCCCACCGGGATCTTCTGATAGAAGGCGGCCAGCGCCCCCGCAAAGGTGGTGGAGGTATCTCCGTGGACCAGCACCAGGTCCGGCTTGGCCTGGGACATGACCCCCTCCAGGCCCATGAGGCACTTGGAGGTGATGGTGGAAAGGGTCTGGTTGGGCTCCATGATATTCAGGTCATAATCGGGCCGCAGATGGAAGATCTCCAGCACGGAGTCCAGCATCTGCCGGTGCTGGGCCGTGACGCAGCACAGGCTTTCAAATTCCGGCCGGAGCGCCAGCTCCCGCACCAGCGGGGCCATTTTGATGGCCTCCGGCCGGGTGCCGAAAATGGACATGACGCGGATGCTCACGGCTCATCGTCCCCTTCCTTGTCGTTATCATGCTCCTGCGGGTGGCCGGTGCGCTTGCCCGAGGCGTGGTTATTGTAGAGGAAAATACGCCCCGCAACCGCCCCGGCCACACACAGGGCCAGCAGGAAGATCATGGCCCGCAGGGCGCCGCTGGCCGTGAGCACGACGGCGCTCAGGCCCAGGATGGCGGAGATGATATAAAGGATTCCCACCGCCTGTTTCTGGGAAAAGCCCATGTCAATGAGCCGGTGGTGGACATGGCTGCGGTCCGGGTGCATGGGACTTTGCCCGTGGGCAATGCGGCGGATAAACGCAAAGCAGATGTCAAAGATGGGCAGGCCCAGCATGAGGAAGGGCACCGCGAAAGAGATGATGGTGTAAAACTTAAAAAGGCCCTGGACCGACACCACCGCCAGGATGTACCCCAGGAAGGTGGAGCCGGTGTCCCCCATAAAGATCTTGGCGGGGTTGAGGTTATAGGGCAGAAAGCCGATGCACCCGCCGGCCAGGGCGCCCATGAGCACCGCCGTGGGCCCCTCGGAAACCAGCAGGGCGATGACCAGCAGGGTCATGGAGCTGATGGTGGAAACGCCGCAAGCCAGACCATCCAGCCCGTCGATGAGGTTGACGGCGTTGGTGATGGCCACGATCCAGATGACGGTGACCGGATAGGCCAGCCAGCCCAGCTCCCAGTAGAGGTTGGCCGAGAAGATGTTGGGGTTGGAGACGCAGTCGATGATGCTGCCCGTGGCCACCGCCACCACGGCGGCTACGATCTGCACGATAAACTTGAACCAGGCCTTCAGGGAATAGATATCGTCAAAAATGCCGAGCACCAGGATAATGATGGACCCCAGCAGCATGCCCCGCATCTGCTCGGTGATAGGCACGAACAGCAGGGCGCTGAGCAGGAAGCCCAGGGCGATGGCCAGTCCTCCCATCCGGGGGATGGGGTGATCGTGCATCCGGCGGTTGTCCTTGGGAATATCCATGGCCCCCACCCGGTGCGCCAGGTTCATGACCACCGGCGTGGTCACCAGGGCCACGATCAGCGCCACCGCCAGGGCCGCGGCGGCCAGACCGATTTGCTGAAGCTCTATATTCATTCCTCTAAGCTCCTATCCTCTGTGTGGAAATCAAGCCCGCCTGCCTCATTTAGCCAGGAACCCGATTTTTTTGTAGACCTTCCGCAGGGTGCGCTCCGCCGTCCGGGACGCCTTTTCTGCGCCGCTGCGGCACACCTCTTCCAGATATGCCTTATCGGCGAGCAGGCGCTCGGTCTCCTCCCGGATGGGCCGCAGCGTTTCCACCACCGCCTCGCCCACGGCGCCCTTGAACACGCCGTAGCCCTGGCCGTCAAAGTCCCGCTCGATCTGCTCCATGCTCTTGCCGGTGCAGGCCGAGTAAATGGCCATCAGGTTGGACACCCCCGGTTTCTCTCCGGGCGCAAAGCGCACGCAGCGCTCGGTGTCACTGTCGGTCACCGCGCGCTTGAACTTGCGCATGATCTCCTCGGGCTTGTCCATGAGGAACACGCAGCCCTCGGGCATGGATTTGCTCATCTTGCTCTCGGGCGCGCCCAGGCTCATCACCCGGGCCCCGGTCTTGGGGATATAGGGCTCGGGGATCTTGAACACATCGCCGTAGATGTGGTTGAAGCGCTGGGCCACGTTGCGGGTGAGCTCCACATGCTGCTTCTGGTCCTCCCCCACCGGCACAAAGTCGGGCTGGTAGAGCAGGATGTCGGCCGCCATCAGGGCGGGGTAGGTAAAGAGGCCGCCGTTTATATTGTCGGCGTTCTTGGCGGACTTGTCCTTGAACTGGGTCATGCGGGAGAGCTCCCCGAACATGGTGTAGCAGTTGAGGACCCAGCCCAGCTGGGCATGCTGGGGCACATGGGACTGCACGAAGAGCACGTTCTTCTCCGGGTCAAGGCCGCAGGCGATATACTGGGCCAGTTGGGTCAGGGTGCGCCGGCGCAGGTCCGCCGGGACCTGCCGGACCGTGATGGTGTGCATATCCGCCATGAAATAGTAGCAGTTGAACTCCTCCGCCCGGGCGCCCCAGTTGCGGATGGCTCCCAAATAGTTGCCAAGATGCAGGTCGCCGCTGGGCTGGATGCCGGAGAGCATCACTTTTTTCTCTGTCTCCATATATTTTTAACACCTCGAAAGCGCAAATTTACATACTGATTTATCATACCACATCCCGCATCGCTTGACAAGTTTTACCCTGGGAGATAGAATACTTCGAAAGCACATTTTCTAGGAGGGATTTCCCCATGGATCAAAAGTGGTTTGAGGATATGGAGGCCCGCATCCCCGCCGGGGAGGTGCGCACCCGGTTCGCCCCTTCCCCCACCGGCTATATGCACATCGGAAACCTGCGCACCGCCCTTTACACCTGGCTCATTGCCCGGCGCGGCGGCGGCAAGTTCATCCTGCGCATCGAGGATACCGACCAGACCCGCCAGGTGGAGGGCGCCACTGAGCTCATCTACAAGACCCTGGCCGAGTGCCGCCTCAGCCACGACGAGGGGCCCGACGTGGGCGGTCCTGTGGGCCCCTATATCCAGACGGAGCGCCGGGATCTCTACGGCAAGTATGCCCAGCTGTTGGTGGAGCGGGGCCACGCCTACTACTGCTTCTGCGAAAAGACCGAATCGGAGGAGGACTCCGGCGAGTTTGACCGGGGTGAGGACCCCTGCCGCTCCCTGAGCCCCGAGGAGGCCAAGGCCCGGGTGGCGGCCGGCGAGCCCTATGTGATCCGCCAGAAGATCCCCCACGAGGGCACCACCACCTTCCGCGACGCGATTTTCGGCGACATTACCGTGGAAAACAAGACCCTGGACGACCAGGTGCTCATCAAGCGGGACGGCCTGCCCACCTACAACTTCGCCAACGTCATTGACGACCACCTCATGGGCATCACCCATGTGGTCCGGGGCAGCGAGTACCTCTCCTCCGCCCCCAAGTATAACCTCCTCTACGAGGGCTTCGGCTGGGAGGTCCCCACCTATGTGCACTGCTCCCCCGTCATGCGGGACGCACAGCACAAGATGTCCAAGCGCCACGGTGACCCCTCCTACGAGGACCTGAAGAACCAGGGCTTCCTCACCGACGCCATTTTGAACTATGTGGCCCTGCTGGGCTGGTCTCCCCGGGGCGAGTGGGCTGAGCAGGAATTTTTCTCCCTGGAGGAGCTCTCTGCCATCTTTGATCTGGGCGGCATCTCCAAGTCCCCCGCCATCTTCGACCTGGAGAAGCTCAAGTACTTCAACGCCCACTACCTGCGCGCGCTCTCGGCGGAGGACTTCTACACCGTGGCGGAGCCTTATCTCAGGCAGGCCATCCAGACCCCCGGCATCGACCTGCGCCTGGTGGCTCCGCTGGTCCAGCCCCGGTGCGACACCCTGCTGGACATCGCTCCCCAGGTGGACTTCTTTGACGCCCTGCCCGCCTACTCCAACGAGCTCTACTGCCACAAGAAGATGAAGACCAACGAAGAAAACTCCCTGGAGGCTCTGGAGGCGGTGCTCCCCGTCCTGGAGGGTCTGACGGATTGGACCTACGACGCCCTCCACGCCGCGCTCATGGGTCTTGCTGAAAAGCTGGAGCTTAAGAACGGCCGAATCCTGTGGCCGGTACGCACCGCCCTCTCTGGAAAAGCGGTCACCCCCGGCGGCGCGGTAGAGCTGTGCCACATTCTGGGCAGGGACGAAACCATCCGGCGCATCAAGGCCGGTATGGCGCAGCTGAGCGGCACATCCAAATTTTAACCTGCGTTTCTTGGAAACATGCGGCCTCCTTTTGGACATGATAAGCCAAAAGGAGGCCGCTTTTCATGGATTCTGCCAAGCATTTCAGTAAAGGAAAAATACTTGCTATCAGCTTTGTTACCGCGGCGTTTGCGGTGGCGGTAGGCTTTGCCATCCAGGGCCACGCCAGGGCCAGGAGCTACCAGCAGCTGCTGAACAACGGCTACCAGCACGCCTTTTCCGAGCTTACCACCGCCGTGAGCGAGATGGATGCCGCCCTTCAAAAGGGCGTATACGCCACCTCCCCCACCCTCATCTCCTCCCTGTGCACCGAGATCTTCGGCAAGGCCATGTCCGCCCAAATGGCCATTGGCGAGCTGCCCTACGGCAACGTGGAGCTGGAGCAGACCGCCTCCTTCATCGCCAAGGTGGGAGACTACGCCATGGCCCTCTCCCGCAGCGCCGCGGTCAACGGCGCTTACAGCCAGCAGGATCTGGAGACCCTCCGCGCCCTGAGCGAAAGCGCCTCCTCCCTGTCGGAGATGCTCAACCGGCTTCAGGGAGAACTGTACGCCGGCACAGTCACGCTGGAGGACCTGAACACGGTACAGCAGCGGCTCTCCGCCGCCACCGAGGACGGAGAGGAACTGGCGGGCGGCTCCTTCCAGACCATCGAGGCCGACTTTCCCGAGGTACCAACCCTCATCTATGACGGGCCCTTTTCCGAGCACCTTGCAAGCCGCTCTCCCAAGCAGCTGGAGGGCAGGAATCAGGTCACGCAGGAAGAGGCGCTAAAGGCGGCAGCCTCCTTCCTGGAGCTAAAGCCGGAGATCTTCACCTTTGTCTCCGCCGGGTCGGGAGAGATCCCCACCTATGCCTTCTCCGCCCTGGTGGACGGGGGTGAGCTCTATGTGGAGGTCACCCAGGCCGGTGGACAGATCCTGGGTCTTATGAATTCCCGGTGGGTGGGCGAAGCGACCCTGTCTCGGGAAGAGGGGCTGGAGATCGCCGGGGCCTTCCTGGCCCAAAAGGGCTATGGCGACCTGACGCCCACCTATTCCATTCTCCAGGACGGGGCCCTCACCGTCAACTTTGCCGCCGTACAGGACGGCGTGGTGTGCTACCCCGACCTCATCAAGGTCTCCGTGGCGCTGGACAACGGCAGCCTTGTGGGTCTGGAGTGCGGCGGCTACCTGATGAACCATACCCAGCGCGACCTTCCTGCACCGGCTGTGGAGGTCTCTCAGGCCGCGCAGCGGATCTCGCCCGACCTCAGCATCCTCTCCACCGCCCTCGCCCTTATCCCCACCGGCGGGGAAAACGAGATCCTCTGCCATGAGTTCAAGTGCCAGAGCGGCGCCGGTCAGCACTGCATCGTCTATGTCAACGTCCTCACCGGAATGGAGGAGCGCATCCTGCTCCTTCTGGAAGATGAGAGCGGCACTCTGGTCCTCTGATTTTCTCTTCTTTTCACAAATTATTTACTTGCGTCAGGGTGCGTTGGATGGTACAATCCCTACGAAGAGCCATTCCGGCAAGTCCCATTTACAAAAGGAGGAATTTATCATGAACAAGTACGCTGGTACCCAGACCGAGAAGAATCTGCAGGCTGCCTTTTCCGGCGAGTCCGAGGCGAGAAACAAGTACACCTACTTCGCTTCCGTAGCCAAGAAGGAGGGCTATGAGCAGATCTCCGCCCTCTTCCTCAAGACCGCTGACAATGAGAAGGAGCACGCCAAGCTCTGGTTCAAGGAGCTCCAGGGCATCGGCAACACCGCCGCCAACCTGGCCGCCGCCGCCGCCGGCGAGAACTACGAGTGGACCGACATGTACGAGGGCTTCGCCAAGACCGCCCAGGAGGAGGGCTTCCCCGAGCTGGCCGCCAAGTTCCGTCTGGTGGCCGCCATCGAGAAGCACCATGAGGAGCGCTACCGCGCCCTGCTCAAGAACGTGGAGATGGCCGAGGTCTTTGCCAAGAGCGAGGTGAAGGTCTGGGAGTGCCGCAACTGCGGCCACATCGTGGTGGGCACCAAGGCCCCCGAGATCTGCCCCACCTGCGCCCATCCCCAGAGCTACTTCGAGATCCACGCCGAGAACTATTGATCCAAAACGCCGCAAAAAGCCCGCCCTTCCTCAGAAGGGCGGGCTTTTTCCGTTTTCTCAGAAGGGCGGCAGGTCCCGGCTCTGGGGGATGGCGTCTCCCTCGTACTCCAGCTCGTCGGGCACCGGCTCGGAGATGGGCGGGCGGTCGGGCGCCGCGTCCACCATGCTCTGGCGCATCTGCATCTCCTGCCACGCTTCCTTGGTAATGAGCACCTGGCGGGGCTTGGAGCCCTCAAAGGGGCCCACCACGCCCTTCTCCTCCATCTGGTCCACCAGGCGGGCGGCCCGGGAGTAGCCCAGCTTGAGCCGCCGCTGGAGCATGGAGACGCTGGCCATGCCGGTCTCCACCACCACCTCAATGGCGGCGGGCAGCAGCTCGTCGTAGTCGTCGCCCGTCTCCTCGGGGGCAGAGCCTCCCACGCCCTTGCCCTGCTTGTCCTTTTCGGCGGCGTGCTGCTCGATCTCGTGGAGGATGGCCTCGTCGTATTCCGCGCCGCCGCCCTGCTTCTTGATGAACTCCACCACCGCCGCCACCTCCTCATCGCTGATGAGGCAGCCCTGGACCCGCTGGGGCTTTCCGGTGCCCAGGGGGAAGTAAAGCATGTCGCCCTTCCCCACCAGCTTTTCCGCGCCGGTGGTGTCCAGGATGATGCGCGACTCCAGACTGGATGCCACCGCGAAGGCGATGCGGCTGGGGATATTGGCCTTCATCAGGCCGGTGATCACGTCGG
>LBJMR02800__coassemble_837_pt1 | contig 16699 bp, 15 predicted proteins | sample LBJMR02800__metabat2_low_PE_006 | metagenome-assembled genome bin LBJMR02800 | reverse complement strand
TGGCCGGGGCCCCGCTTTGTATGCCGATGGGGGATCAGGAGAGGAGAAGTTTGTCGTCGGCCTCGTCGGAGCCGGTGGCCTGGCCAAACTTGGAGAGCAGGTCCTCCACAGTGAGCTTTTTCTTCTCCTCGCCGGAGATGTCCAGAGCCACGCGGCCCTCGTACATCATAATGAGCCGGTTGCCATGGGCGATGGCGTCGCGCATGTTGTGGGTGATCATGAGGGTGGTGAGGTTGTCACGCTGCACGATGGTCTCGGTGGCGGCGAGGACCTTGGCGGCGGTCTTGGGGTCCAGGGCGGCGGTGTGTTCGTCCAGGAGGAGGAGCTTGGGCTTGACCAGGCTGGCCATGAGCAGGGTGAGAGCCTGGCGCTGTCCGCCGGAGAGGAGGCCCACCTTGGAGGTGAGCCGGTCCTCCAGTCCCAGGTCCAGAATCTTGAGCAGCTCCCGGTATTCCTCCCGCTCGGCCTTGGTGATGCCGGGGCGCAGGGTGCGCCGGCATCCACGGCGGCGGGCCAGGGCCAGGTTCTCCTCGATCTGCATGGTGGCGGCGGTGCCGGTCATGGGGTCCTGGAAGACCCGGCCGATATACTTGGCCCGCTTGTGCTCGGGCAGCCGGGTCACGTCCACGCCGCCGATGGAGATGGTGCCGCTGTCCACCGGCCATACACCGGCCACGGCGTTTAAGAGGGTGGACTTGCCCGCGCCGTTGCCGCCGATGACGGTGACGAAGTCCCCCTCCTTCAGCGTCAGGGACACGCCGTTCAGGGCCACCTTTTCGTTGACGGTGCCGGCGTTGAAGGTCTTGCTAATGTTCTTAATCTCAAGCACGCTGGCTCTCCCCCTTCCTCACAGGCTTGGAGAAATACTTACCCTTCCAGTAGGGCACCGACAGGAAGATGGCCACGATGACGGCGGAGAGGAGCTTGAGGTAGTTGGCGTTGAGGCCAAAGGCCAGGACGGCCTGGATGACGATGTAGTAGAGGATGGCGCCGATGGCAACGGCCAGCAGCTTCAGGGCGAAGTTGCGGAAGAGCTTGGAGAAGAGGACCTCGCCGATGATGACGGCGGCCAGGCCGATGACGATGGCCCCCCGGCCCATGTTGATCTCACAGGAGCTGTTGTACTGGGCCAGCAGGGCGCCAGAGAGGGCCACCAGGCCGTTGGAGATCATCAGGCCCAGCACCTTGTTGAAGCTGGTGTTGATGCCCTGGGCCCGGGCCATGGCCTGGTTGGCGCCCGTGGCCCGGAGAGAGGAGCCCAGCTCGGTGCCGAAAAACCAGTACAAAAGGGCGATGACCACCAGGGTGAATACCCCCACTACAAAGATGGGGTGGCGGTAGAAGGGCCGGTCCCCCTTGGCCACATCCTGTACGAACCGCAGGGAGACCAGCAGCTTGTCCAGGGTCTCGGGGTTGGTGATGTTGATGGCCACGGTGGACTTCATGTCCATGATGGCCAGATTCACCGACCACAGCCCCAGCTGGGTGAGGATACCGGAGAGAATGGCGGGGATACCGCAGAAGGTGTGCAGCGCACCGGTGACGAAGCCGGAGAGCATCCCGATGAGGAAGGCGCACAGCAGGGCCAGAACGATGTTCACCCCCGCGTTGAAGAGCACCACGAATGCCGCGGCGCCGGTACACATGGACCCATCCACCGTCAGGTCGGCCAGATCCAGGATCTTATAGGTGATATACACGCCGATGGCCATAATACCCCAGATCAGTCCCTGGGACACGGCCCCCGGCAGGGCGTTGAAGAAGCCCAGCACAGTGATTCCCCCTCGCAGTCAAGATAGAGACGATGTTTGAAATCCCGGTACACTTTCACAGTGTAGCAAAAAACAGAGGAAAAGGGAAGCCCGTTTCCTCTGTTTTCGCGTATGTTGGAAGGATGCGCCTTACTCGGCAGCCTCCGTGGCGATGGCCTCGTAGCCCTCTGGGGCGGTGAGGCCCAGGGCGGCGCAGATCTCGGCATTATACTTGGGAGTGAAGTCGGAGACGTACTGGATGGGCATTTCCGACACGTCGGCCTCACCGGTGAGGATCTGGGCGGCCATCTGCCCGGTGAGCACGCCCAGGTCATAGTAGCTGATGGACAGGGTGGCCACGCCGCAGCCGGAACAGATGCCCTCCTCGCCGGCGAAGACAGGCACCCCGGCGCCTCGGCAGATGTTGTCCACCACGCCGGTGTTGTTGGCCACGGTGTTGTCGGTGGGAACGTAGATCACATCGGAGTTGTCAGCGGCGCTCTGAGTCACGGAGGCCATGTCGTTGGTGTCGGAGAAGGGGTACTGGGTGCAGGTATAGCCCATATCCTCCAGATAGTCCTGGACCTTATCCACCTGGTACTGGCTGTTGGGTTCGGCGGAGCAGTAGAGCAGGCCCACGGTCTTGGCGTCAGGGAACCACTCCTGGATCATAGCCGCCTGCTGGTCCAGGGGGGCCAGGTCGGAGGTGCCGGAGACATTGGTGCCCACGGTGCCAGAGAAGTTTTCAATGCCCAGAGCCACGCCGTACTCGGTGATGGAGGTGCCCAGCACCGGAATGTCGCCGGTGGCGGTGGCGGCGGCCAGAAGGGCGGCGGTGGCGTTGCCCAGGATCAGGTCCACGCCATCAGAGACAAAACCGTTGACGATGGTGGAGCAGGTGGGCGAGTCGCCGGCGGCGTTGCCCTCCTTGAAGGTCACCTGACCGGGCAGAGCCTCGCTCAGGGCGTCCTTGAAGCCCTGCGTGGCGGCGTCCAGAGCCACATGGGGGGCCAGCTGGCAGATGCCCACCACATAGCTCTCGCCGCCGGTCTGCTCCGGGGTAGTGGTGGGATCGGGCTGGTCGGTGGGGTCACTGGCAGCGGGGGAGCAGGCCGCCAGGGAGAGTGCCATGGCGGTGGCCATAGCCAGGGCAAGGAACTTGGAACGCTTCTTCATTTTAGTTTCCTCCTGTTGCTTTAGCGCTTTGCGGTGCTAAACTATATGGGACATTATACCCACCTCAGATGGAATTGTCAACGGGCAATTTCAGAGAAAGTTCATTTTTAGCTTTGCGGAACCAGGGGTTTTTCCATGGACTTTTCAGGGAGGCTATGGTAAGATAAAAAAGAAACTGTCGGTTGACTCACCTGCCGATTCCGAGGGTTCAAAGGGCACCTCAGCCCGGTGAAAAGACCTTTTCGGCAGGGTGATAAGAAAAAATCAGGCCCCACGGCGGACGGAGGCACAGGATTTGAGAACAGATGTGATGGGGGTTGGCTTTGACGAGCTGACGCTTGAGCAGGCGGTGGACCGGGGCGCAGTCCTGGCGGGAGAGACGGGCTTTCACTATGTGGTCACGCCCAACCCGGAGATCGTCATGCTGGCCCGGAAGGACGAGCGGTTTGCCTCGGTCCTGCGGCAGGCGGACCTGGTCCTGCCCGACGGCATCGGGATCATCAAGGCGGCGGCCATTTTGGGCCGGGGCCCCAAAGAGCGGGTGCCCGGCATCGATTTTGCCGCCGGGCTCATGGAACGCCTGGCCGCGGAAGGCAAGCGGCTTTTCCTGCTGGGAGCCAAGCCGGGCGTGGCCGAGCAGGCGGCGCCGCGGCTGGAGAAGCAGTTCCCCGGCCTTGAGATCTGCGGCACCCACGACGGGTATTTCAAGGAGGACGCCCCGGTAATCCGAGCCATTCTGGAGGCGAGGGCCGATGTGGTCTTTGTCTGCCTGGGCGCGCCCAAGCAGGAGTTTTGGATGGCAGAGCACGGCGCGTCCACCGGCGCCAAGCTGATGGTGGGCCTGGGCGGCGCGCTGGACGTGTTCGCCGGAGTGGTGGAGCGGGCCCCGGAGAAGTGGCAGCGCATGGGCCTTGAGTGGCTCTACCGGCTCAAAAAGGAGCCCCGGCGCATCACGCGCATGGCCAGGCTGCCGCTGTTCCTGATGGCAGCCGTGGGCACGCGGCTGCGGGGGAAATGACCGGGAAAGCCCGGATGGGAGGAAGAAGATGAAGGGAAAGCTCATCGTGTTTGAGGGAACGGACGGCTCTGGCAAGTCCACTCAGTTTGCCCGCCTGTGCGAGCGCCTCACCGGGCAGGGAGAAAAATTCCAGCGGCTCATCTTCCCCCAGTACAGTGAGCCGTCGTCCGCCCTGCTGCGGATGTACCTGAAGGGAGAGTTCGGCTCCCACCCCGACGATGTGAACGCCTATGCCGCGTCCACCTTCTACGCGGTGGACCGGTATGCCTCCTGGAAAAAGGTGTGGGGGACATATTATGAGGAGGGCGGCCTGATCCTGGCCGACCGGTACACCACCTCCAACGCGGTCCATCAGGCCTGCAAGCTGCCCCGGGAGGAGTGGGAGGCGTTCTTCCGCTGGCTCTCCGACCTGGAGTATGACAAGCTGGGCCTGCCGGAGCCCAATGTGGTGTTCTATCTGGACATGCCCACGGACAAGGCGGTGGAGATGCTGCGCGCTCGGGAGGCGTCCACCCACACCCAGGGGGACATTCACGAGGTGGACACAGCTTATCTGGCAAAGTGCCGTCAGACGGCGCTTTCAGCCTTGGAGCACTGGGGCTGGGAACGTATTTCCTGCGTGGACGCCACCGGCGCGGTGCGCAGCGTGGAGGAGATCCACAGCGAGATCTGGGCGCGGTTGGGCGCGCTGGGACTGATATAAAAAAGGGAACACCATAAAATGAGGGAGGGTCCCGGTATGGTATATATTTTGCTGGGAGAAGGATTTGAAGAGGCGGAGGCCCTGGTGCCGGCCGACCTGCTGCGCCGGAGCGGCGTGGAGGTGGCTCTGGTGGGGCTGGAGGGCCATCAGGTCACCGGCGGCCACGGAATCACGGTACGGGCTGACCTGCTGCTGGAGGAGGCCGACCCGGACCGGATGGAGATGCTGGTGCTGCCCGGGGGACTGGGGGGCGTGGAGTCCATCCAGATGAACCTCTTTGCCCTAGCTCTGATCCAGCGGGCCTATGACCGGGGCGTGTACCTGGCGGCCATCTGCGCCGGGCCCACCATCCTGGCAAACCAAGGCTTCCTGGACCGGCGCAGGGCGGTGTGTTACCCCGGCATGGAGGACGAGATGGGTTCCGCCGTGGTGCAGAAGGGGCAGAGCGTGGTGGTGGACGGCCATATCATCACCGCCCGTGCGGCGGGCTCCGCCTTTGACTTTGGTCTTAAGCTGGTGGAGACCCTCAAGGGCGCGGAGACGGCCCGGCAGGTCCAGCGGAGCGTCCACTATTAAAGACCGACCCGCCGTTATGGAGCGGGAGTGGGACGGGCATACTGGAGGGAGAACGCCGAAAGGCGGGCCCCGAAGGGCCCGCCCGGAGCGGGGTAAGTAGCGCGGAGCGCCTCAGCAGCAGCCGCAGTTGTCGTTGCAGCCGCAGTTGTTGCCGCAGCCGTTGCCGCCCCAGCTGCCGCCGCCGCAGCAGCAGCACAGAAGGATGATGATCAGCACGATCCACAGGCAGCTGTTGCCGCCCCAGCCGGAATTGTTACCACAGCACATAAAGATTCACCTCACCAAAGATTTGAGGAAGCGGAGGGGAGGCCCCGCCGCTCCCTTCACGCCTCATACTATGTATCCGGGCAGAAAGTGGTTCCCGGAAAACGCGATTTGGAACACGCGCAGCGGAATAGGAGTTGAAGACATGTCTCAGGAAGAACGCAAGGATGCCCCCTCCCGGCCGGAGCGCAGCGGGGAGCGGGAGCGGCGCAGCCGCAGCAGCAGCCGTCGTCCCCGCCGCCGGATGGGCGCCATGGGTGCGCTTTTGTATGTGGTGCTGGTCATCGGCGTGTCGGCCCTGCTGGCAGGGATCGGCTGGCTGATGGCCGGGGATGTGCTGGCCCTGAACAAGGAGTACCGGGAGGCCACCGTGGTCCTCACCGAGGATATGTTCAACGTGCGGGAGGTCACCGGTGAGGACGGGGATACCGAGACTGTCACCACCGCCAAGGCGGGCCAGGTGGCGGGCGCCCTCAAGGAAGCGGGGATTATCGACTACCCGCTGGTGTTTCAGATCTTCTCCGCCTTTACCGGCGGCAGTGAGAAGATCGCCCCGGGCACCTACACCCTGGATACCGATATGGACTACCGGGCCATCATCAGCAGCATGGGAGCCCGGTCGGCCATGCGGGCCACGGTGGACGTGACCATCCCCGAGGGCTATACCGCCATGCAGATCTTCGAGCGGCTGGAGGAGAAGGGCGTATGCACGGTGGAGGAGCTCCAGGATACCGCCGCCAATTACGACTATAAGTTCTCCTTCCTCCAGGGCGTGATCCCCCTGGGTGACTACCGCCGTCTGGAGGGCTATCTCTTCCCGGATACCTACACCTTCTATGTGGGCGACGACCCGGTGAACGTGCTCAACAAGATGATCCTGCGCTTTGACGAGAAGTTTACCGACTCCATGCGGGAGAAGGTGACCGAGGCGGGCCACACCATCCATGAGGTGGTGATCGTGGCCTCCCTTATCGAGCGGGAGACCGCCGGCAATGACCAGACCAATATCTCCTCGGTGATCTGGAACCGTCTGGGGAGTAGCAGCTACCCCTATCTCCAGATCGATGCCACCGTGCAGTATATCCTGCCCGAGCACAAGGAGTTCCTGACGGCGGAGGACCTGGCCATCGACGATCCCTATAACACCTACGTCTATCCCGGCCTGCCCGCCGGACCCATCGCCAACCCCGGCGAGTCCTCCATCCGGGCGGCCATGAACCCGGCCAATACCAACTACTACTTCTACGCTCTGGGGGACGACGGGGAGCACCACTTCTTCCGCACCGCCCAGGAGCATCAGAATTTCGTGAACAGCCAGGAGTATTATAAGAATCGAAATGGAAATGACAGTGAATAAGGGCCCGGAGCTGCTCTGCCCCGCGGGGGATATGGAGCGGCTGGAGATGGCGGTGTCTTACGGCGCGGACGCGGTGTACCTGGCGGGCAGCGACTTCGGAATGCGGGCCTTCGCGGGCAATTTCACCCCCCAGGAGCTGCGCCGGGCGGTGGCGCTGTGCCACAGCCGGGGCGTGGCGGTCCATGTGACCTGTAATACCATGCCCCGCAACGGCGAGGTGGAGCGCCTGCCGGAGTGGCTGGAGTATCTCCAGGAGGTGGGGGCGGACGCGGCCATCGTGGCCGACGTGGGGGTGCTCGCTCTGCTCAAGCGCCACGCCCCCGCCCTCAAGGTTCACATCTCCACCCAGGCCAGCATCACCAATTATCAGGCCGCCCGGGCGTGGTACGATCTGGGGGCCAGCCGGGTGATCCTGGCCCGGGAGCTCTCCCTGGATGAGATCGCCGAGATCCGCGCCAAGACGCCCCGGGAGCTGGAGATCGAGGCCTTTGTCCACGGGGCCATGTGCGTGAGCTACTCGGGCCGGTGCCTGCTCTCCAACTACATGACCGGCCGGGACGCCAGCCGGGGCGCCTGCGCCCAGCCCTGCCGGTATAAGTACGCCCTCATGGAGGAGAAGCGCCCCGGGGAGTACTTCCCCATCGGGGAGGACGAGGGGGGCGCCTTCATCCTCAACTCCCGGGATATGTGCATGATCGACCATATCCCGGCCCTGGCGGCGGCGGGGCTGAGCTCCCTGAAAGTCGAGGGGCGGGCCAAGAGCGCATACTACGCCGCCATCGTCACCGCCGCCTACCGCCACGCCATCGACGCCGCCGCGGCAGGGAGACCGCTGGAGAAGGTGTGGCGCGACGAAGTGGAGAAGGTGAGCCACCGGCCCTACTCCACGGGCTTTTATTTTGGTGAGCCAGGCCAGTACACCGGCGACGCCCGGTACATAAGAGATTATCAGGTGGTGGCGGTGGTGGAGTCCTGCGACGCCAGCGGCCACGCGCTTTGCTCCCTGCGCAACAAGTTCGCCGCCGGGGACGAGCTGGAGCTGGTGGGGCCGGACGTGCCGGCCACAGCCTTCAAGGTTCCTGTCATGACGGATACCGACGGCTTTTCTCTCACCGAGCCCCGCACACCCCAGATGCGGTTTTATGTGGACCTCCCGGTCCAGGCCCCGCCCCTGTCCTTCTTGCGCGCCTGCCGGAAGAGCTCCTGAAAGCATGAAACGCCCGGGCAAATTGCCCGGGCGCTTTTGCAGCCTGGAGGAGGGAGAGCAACACCGGAAACGGACGGAGAACTTGCCTGAGATTGGCCGCTTTCTTTTTTGTTTTGGGTGTGATATAATAAAAAACCGACCGAAATCGCCGCCATCCGCCTTTCTGTGTCCCGCTGGGCGGACAGCTTGCGCAGACAAGGAGTCATACATGCCCAAAGTGCTTTTCACTGCATCCACCTACTCCCATATCGTCCAGTTCCACCGGCCCTACCTGGCCGCGTTCCGGCAACGGGGCTGGACGGTGGAGGTGGCCTGCGGCGGCGTACCCACGGATATCCCGGAGGCCAACCGGGTGGTGGACGTCCCTTTTGAGAAGGAGATGCTCTCCCCGCGCAACGCTGCGGCCTGGCGGAAGCTGCGGCGGTTGATGAAAGAAGAACAGTATGACCTGGTGAGCTGCCATACGGCTCTGGCCGCCTTCTTCACCAGAATGGCCATCCGAGGCCTGCGCGTTCGGCCCCGGGTGGCGTGCATGGTCCACGGCTATTTGTTTGGAGAGGAAAATCCTGCCGCCAAGGGCCTGATCCTGAAAGCGGCGGAGCGCGCGGCCGCCCCAGTCACCGACCTGCTCATGACCATGAACCGCTGGGACACCCGATATGCCGAGGTACATAAGCTGGGCGGGCACATCGTGGAGATCCCGGGCGTGGGCCTGGATACGCAGCGGCTCACGCCGGCGGACGGGGAGACGCTGCGGGAGCAGTGGGGTGTTGGAGAGGAGGACGTCCTGCTGCTGTATGCCGCCGAGTTTTCCGACCGGAAGAGCCAGCAGGTGCTTATCCGGGCCCTGGCAGAGCTGCCCCGACGGGTGAAGCTTGCCCTCCCCGGCCAGGGCAAGCTGCTGGAGGCTTGCATGGCGCTGGCAAAGGAGCTGAGTGTGGAGGAGCGGGTGCTCTTCCCCGGCCAGGTCCAAATGGCCCCGTGGTACGCCGCGGCGGACGCGGCGGTGTCTGCCAGCCGCAGCGAGGGCCTGCCCTTTAATATCATGGAGTCCATGTACTGCGGCCTGCCGGTGGTCGCCAGCCGGGTCAAGGGCCATACCGATCTGCTGGAGCAGTCGGGGGCCGGGCTGCTTTACCCCTACGGAGACGCCGCAGCCTGCGCCGCTCAGATCCGTACCTTGCTTGGCCGCCCCGACTTGGCGAAACAGATGGGGGACCAGGGACGGCGGGCGGTGGAGGCATATACCCTGGACCGGGTGCTGAGCGCCGTGATGATGCAATATGAAAGCCTTGTCCCGTGGGACCGTCCGGTCCCCGTGGGATAGGCGGCTTGGAGGAACAGCTTCGTCATGATCAAGGAAAACCAACGCACTCTGAATGCCATCAATGTGATCCTGGACGCGCTCATTCTCCTGGCGGCCATGCCGGCGGCCTTTTATATCCGCTTTTCGCTGTTGCATGGCGGCGTGGCCACAGTGCCGCTGTCCGACTACCTGTTCCTGCTGCTCTTCCTCATCCCTGCCTATCTTGTCACGTTTGCCACCATGGGGCTGTACGAGTCCCTCCGCAAGCGGCCCACCACCTGGGAGCTCATCCGGGTGTTCTGGGGCAGCGTGATCAACTTTGTGCTGGTCCAGACCGGGCTGTTTCTGTATAAGGAGGTCCATTTCTCCCGGGCTACCCTGATCATTTTCTTCGTCCTCTCCTTCCTGGGGATGTGCGCCAAGCGCGTCTGCCTGCGCCTGATCCTGCGCCACTACCGGCAGAAGGGCTTCAACCAGAAGCATGTGCTGCTGGTGGGGGACAGCCATATGGCGGTGCGCTATGTCCAGACAGTAGGACGGCAGAGGGAGTACGGCTACTTCATCGACGGCTATCTGGCCCAGCGGGACTCTATCCCCGGCCTTACCTATCTGGGCAGTGTGCAGGCCCTGGAGCGGGTGCTGGAGCGGCGCCATCCGGACGAGGTGGTGGTGGCCCTGCCGGCGGAGGAGTTCCAGTTTACCCGGGAGGTCATCGAGGCCTGCGAGAAAGACGGCATCAAGCTCTCTCTTATCCCCTTTTATGCCGAGTACATCCCCTCCAACCCCCAGTTTGACGACATTGACGGCATTCCCCTGATGAATATCCGCCATATTCCCCTGGACAACTGGCTCCACGCCGCTGCCAAGCGGGCCCTGGACATCGTGGGGTCCCTGGTGCTTATCGTCTGCACCTCCCCCATCATGCTGATCGCGGCCATCGGGGTGCATCTGTCCTCCCCGGGCCCGGTGATCTTCCGGCAGGAGCGGGTGGGCCGCAATAAAAAGCACTTCATGATGTATAAGTTTCGCTCCATGCGCCTAAACGCCCAGGAGGATACCGGCTGGAGCAGGAATACCGACCCCCGCAAGACGAAGTTTGGCGCTATTCTGCGCAAGTTCTCCATTGATGAGCTGCCCCAGCTCTTTAACGTCCTTAATGGGGACATGAGTCTGGTGGGCCCCCGGCCGGAGGTGCCCCATTATGTCCAGCAGTTCAAGGAAGAAATCCCGCTCTACATGGTCAAGCATCAGGTTCGCCCCGGCATCACTGGCTGGGCCCAGGTCAACGGCCTGCGGGGGGACACCTCCATCGAGGAGCGCATCCGCCACGATATTTATTATATCGAAAACTGGAACTTCTTTTTCGACCTGAAGATCCTGTTCATGACCCTGGCCAGGGGGATCGTCAACCAGGAGAAGATCCGGCCCGTCCGGGAAATAGAAGATAGACAAAAATAGGAAATTGCAGTATAATGTCATGATCATGGCGGCGTATCCGCCGCGGAACTGGAGGAACAGCATGTCAAGCCGTAAAACGCAGCGGTCCGCCTGGGCCCTGTCCCGGACCGGCTGGGACCTGAAAGGGATCGTCGCTGCCGCCGCTTTGATCCTGATCTTTTTCCTGACGATCTGCCTGAGCGGCGACTCCACCGCCAAATGGGTGGCTGTGGTGGCCGCCGTCCTGGGGATCGCTGCCGTGGCGTTTCGGTACCGGCAGGTGGCGCAGCGGCTGTCCGTGCCTTTTCTGGTTCTCAGCCTGTGGGTGATCATGAACGGCATCTCCACCCTGTACGCTATTTCAGGCAAGTTCGCTCTGCGGGGCTTTGTAGTGATGCTCACCTCCTTTTGCTGCGTGGTGGTACTGCTGGCCTTTGCCAGGGGCGAGGGTAAGCAGCTGGGTCGCGGCTTCGCCACTGCCATGGAGGGCGCGGCGGCCCTGGCCGGCCTGGTAAGCATCGACCTGCTCTCCACCCGGCTGCTGAGCACGCCGGTGCTGGGCCTGCTGAGCCTGTTTACCCCGGACTACACCGTCCTCACCCCGGTGGAGGCAGGCATCCGCATGAACTCCATCTTTACAAACCCCAATGTGTTCGCCGGATGCATGGGTATCGGGGTGTTTCTCTCCCTGGGCCTTACGCTCACGTCCGAAAAGGAGGCTCGCCGCCGGTTCCATCTGGTGTGCCTCTACATCAACGCCTTGTCCTTCTTCCTGGCCTTCAGCATGGGTGCCAGCGCCACCATCGCGGTGGGGTTTGTGGCCTATCTGCTGCTGGAGCGGAAGGGGACTCGGGGCAGTGCCCTGGTGCTCATGGTGGAGACGCTGATCCTGGTGGCAGTGGCGGGATTCCTGGTGTCCGCCACCTCGCTTACGGAATGGGCGGGCTTCCAGCCGGTGCCCCTTGTCTGTGTGATCGTGGGTGCGGCGGCGCTGTGCGTGGCAGACTGGTTCGCGGGAAGGAAGCTGGGCCGGTTGCTGGAGACGCGCACCCGGGTGGTACCCATCCTGATTGTCGTGGCGGTGGTGATACTGGCGGCCTTTGGAGCGGCTGCTATGGCCCTGACCGGTCCGGCCACCCTGGAGAGCGGCGAGACCCTGCGCCGCGCGGCCTATCCCCAGCCCGGCTCCTACACCCTGTCCGTGACGGCGGACAGCACCGTCAACGTGACGCTGGAGAGCCAGAACAGGGAAGACACCATGATGCATACCAGCACCGTCATCTACTCCGGCCCTGCCGACGGGGCCACAGTGGTGGTGCCGGAGGACAGCATTGTGGTATACGCCAGCTTCTCCTCGGAGGAAGCGGTGAGGCTGGAGCGCGCGTCCCTGGAGGGCCCGGAGGGCACGGCGGAATTCCCGCTGGGTTATACCCTGCTGCCTGACTTTATCGCAAACCGCCTGCAGGGCCTGTGGGCCAACCAGAACGCCATCCAGCGCCTGGTCTTCTTTGAGGACGGCATGAAGCTCTTTCAGCGCAGTCCCATTGTGGGCCTGGGCATGGGTGCCTTTGAAAACGGCATCGCCAGCGTCCAGTCGTTTCACTATGAGACCAAGTTTGCCCATAACCATTACATCGAGACCCTGGTGGAGACCGGGGTGGTGGGCCTGATCCTCTTTGTGGGCGTGCTGGTCACCGCCCTGATCGCCGTGATCCGGTCCCGCCGCCGCCCGGAGGAGCAGTCCCATCCGCTGACCTCCGCCCTGGGCGGAGCGCTGATTTTCATGGCGTGCCACGCCGCGGTGGAGCTGGTGTTTTCTGCTTACGCCTACCTGCCCCTGGCCTTCGGCGTCTTCGGCCTGATCGCCCTGTGCTGTGGGCAGACCATGCCCCTGTCCTTTGTCAAGGAGCGGGTGCGGCAGGGTGTTGGCATCGCACTGGCGGTGCTGATCGCGGCCTATACGGTGCTGCTGGGCTGCAATCTCTACGCCAAGTCCATGGTGGACCGGCGGCAGAGCTTTGAGGCCCTGGCCCAGGCAGCAGCTCTGGACCGGTTCGAGTGGGCGGATTACGCATTGTCCTATGTGGTGGGCAGTATGCAGCAGGGCTCGCTCACGGAGGAAATCCGATACAATGCATCCAAGTATGCCCAGCAGCTGCAGCAGGTGGACTCCAACACCATCCCGATCTATCTGGCTCATTATTACTTCATGCAGGGAGACGTCACGCAGGCCTTCGCCATGCTGGACAAGTTCACCGACTATGTGGCCGCCGACCCGGATACCTGGCAGCAGTCCTTTGACCTGATCATACAGTACTTCCAGGACGACGCGGAGTTTAAGACCGCCGCCGCGGACCTCTACGAGAAGATGGAGACCTGGAACGAGGAGCATATGGGTACCCTGACCTTGCCCGACAGCACCATGGAGCAGCTGGAGCAGCTGGGCGTCCTGTAAAGGGCAGGACACTTTGAAGAACTTACACGCAGCTGGCGCGCCGAAGGATTTCGGCGCGCCAGCTTTTTGTGCCCGGAAACGGACCTGGACAGAAGAATTTTTGGGCAATTTTTTCCATCTCAGGAGGGGATAAGAGATTGAAAAGATATACTTACTGTGATAAAATAACTCAGTATGGACAACCGTCAATCATAGTTGTCAGATGATAACTGGAAAAAATCTGATGTGCGAAAATGCGGGCGGAGGAGGTGCGGTCATGGCGGAGATCAAGCTGTTTGTCTGCTGTCACCAGCAATCTCTGGTGCCGTCCCATCCGCTGCTGGTACCCATCCAGGTAGGCGCCGCTCTGGCTGAAACTCGGTTTCCCGGTTTCCTTCAGGACGACACCGGAGATAACATCTCGGCCCAAAACCGCTCCTACTGTGAACTGACCGCCCAGTACTGGGCGTGGAAAAATATCAGCGCAGACTACTATGGCTTTTTCCACTACCGGCGTTATCTGTATCCCGATGTGGAGGCCAAGCGCCCTTACCGCATCGAGCGGGAACCTACGCCTTCGCTGCTCTGTAAGCTTGGCTACGGGGAATTTGCGGACCTGATCGAGCAATATGACCTGATCGTGCCCAAGGGGGAGAACATGTATCTCCCGGTGCGGGAGCACTATGCCGCAGCGCCCTTTCACCATCGGGAGGATCTGGAGCGGCTGGAGGAGATCGTGTGGGAGCGGCATCCAGATATGATCCCGGCGATGGAACGCTACCTGTCAGACAGCATCTGCTACTTCGGCAACATCTTTATCATGAAGCGGCAGGTCTTTTTTGATTACTGCGCCTGGCTGTTCCCGCTTCTGGAGGAGTTTGACCGCCGGTCTGACCTGTCCGGCTATTCCCCCCAGGAGCGCCGTGTGGACGGCTATCTGGCGGAGCGACTGCTGGGGGTGTACCTTGCCCACCGGCGGGATGCCATGACCATCTGTGAACTGCCCCGGGTTCATATGTCCCCAAACCTGATAAATCGTACAGTGTATCCCCTGCTTCCACCCGGCACGAGACGAAGAGCCGTAGTGAAAGCTGCTGGCCTTAAGGTGAAGCGGTGTCTGGTTGATAGGCAAGGGTGAGTGTAGATATGGGATTTGAAAGCTATGCTAAAAAGTTTCCGCTGATTTGCGGGGGATATTACGGTATGAAGGAAGCCATGTTTCAGTACCAGGAGAAAGTGGCAAAGCCATTTTTGATGGCGCAGAGCGAAGGCGTGGCTTGGAACAAACGGCTGCCGGTACAGCTGAGGGATTCCTACCTTTTTGAGAATCGAAGCAGGGACTGTAAAAAGTTATGTATGGTGCTTGCGGGATATAAACCGGAGCTTTGGCCGGTGGTATTTAGAAGATTACAGCAGGTACTTTCGGGGGATGTGGACGTTTGTATTCTCACGAGCGGTATTTGTTCGGAGGAATTACGGCAGCTCTGTGCAGAAAACGGATGGTCATACCTGGCGACTAGAAAAAACAAGGTGTGCCGGATTCAAAACCTGGCAATTTACCTCCACCCGAACGCGCAGTACCTATACAAGCTGGATGAGGATATTTTTCTCACAGATGGTTTCTTTGAGGGCCTATACCGCACGCATCAGGCCGCTGCAAAGCAGTCGGGATATGAAATTGGATTTGTTGCGCCGCTCATCCCAGTGAACGGCTATGGTTATGTGCGGGTTTTGGATAAGCTGGATCTGACATCAGATTGGGAGAAGCAGTTTGGTCCGGCAATTTTTACCGATGGAATCCATCACCACCCGGCCATCCTGAAGCAGGTAGCTGCAGCCCGGTATATGTGGGGGGAGACACAGCCGGAACTGAGAAATATTGACGAGCTGAATCGCCAGTGGCAGAGACAGCCGCTGGAGTATCGGGTTTGTCCTATTCGCTTCAGCATTGGGGCCATCCTGTTTACTCGGGAGGCATGGCTGGACTGGGGAATGTTCCCTGTGGATTGGAGTGCTGGGATGGGGCTGGATGAGGAGTGGATTGCCCGCTGCTGTGCGCTGCGCGGCCGTTCCGGCGTGGTCAGTGAGAACGTGTTGGTTGGTCACTTGGGATATGGCCCTCAAACGAAAGATATGCTGAGCTATTTTCTTTCTGGGGAAATGTGCATCTAAAAAGTTGCTTAGGAGAATAAACGCGATTTATGTCTGAACTAGGACTAGATTTAATCAAAGAATTTGTGGGCCCAATTTTGTTTGACTATGTCTGGTGGATTTTATACCAGGCGCAGCAGCGGGGGATACAGAGACTTTATTTTTTAGCTCGCGATGGTTACTTACTTCGCGAGATTGCACAGCAATTCTGTGCCCGATTTGGACTGAAAATCGAATGCCGTTATCTATACTGCTCCAGAGCAGCTTTGCGCATGCCCAGCTATCACTTGTTGACCCAGAGCGAAGTGGATGAGCTGCTGCTGCAAGGAGGCTATAGAATTACTGTCCGCTCCATGTTGCAGCGCATTGAGCTGAATACTCTGCAGCAGAAGAAGGTGTGCGCAGAGTGTGGACTGGAACAAGCGGACCTGGATTGCCTGCTTGGGCATAAAGAATACGAGCAAGTGCGTACTGCTCTGGCTGGCAGTTCTCTTTTCCACAAATACGCTGTGGAAAAATCCAAAGCATCCTACGAAGCTGCGATCGGGTATCTGCGGCAGGAGGGGGTGCTGGAGCAAAAAAATATTGCCCTGGTTGACAGCGGATGGACAGGGTCTATGCAGCGGTCTCTGCGTCAGTTGCTGAAATCTGCGGGTTTTTCAGGTGAATTGACAGGCTTTTATTTTGGCATGTATGTACCGCCCAAAGAAGAGGACGGCACATATCTTACCTGGTATTTTCAGCACGATAGCTGCCTGAAAGACAAGATATATTTTAACAACAACCTTTTTGAATGCTTGCTCCCGGCACCCCATGGAATGACGACCGGTTATATACACGATACCGATGACTATAGACCCACCCTGTTGCCGCCGGAAAACGGCCTGGAATTGCAGACAACGGTGGAATATACCCGCGAAGTGCTCAACTATGCTGGTGAGAGGTTGAATAGAATTTGCTTTTCGGATTTTTCCGCCCAGAGCCTTTGGATGGAAACACATCAAATAATTCTGCGGTACATGGTTTATCCCTCAAAGGAGGAAGCTGCATATCTGGGAAGGTTGCGCTTGTGCGACGATATTACTGAGGCATATCATCTTGCTTTGGCGTCGCCCGAACAACTTCCCGCATTGAGAAATTCCTCTGTACTTAGACGGATCTTTCGCAAAGTATTCAAACGGCCCGCCAAGTTAACAGTGCCGAGACCTTTGTGGCCGTTTGGAACCGTTGCCTTTTTACCTGTGTGGAAGCGGCCTTGGTACCGCTGGAATATTTACTTGGGAGAATGGATTCGTCATAAGCTTCAATAGCTGCTTCAG
>LBJMR02800__coassemble_804_pt1 | contig 17180 bp, 17 predicted proteins | sample LBJMR02800__metabat2_low_PE_006 | metagenome-assembled genome bin LBJMR02800 | reverse complement strand
TCCACCGCCCGGAGGGCGGCTCCACCCTTTGGTGATGGAAATGCTCGGGGCAAGTGAATCGCCCCTGCGCCGCCCCGCTGTGCGAGGCCCCGGTTTCTCGGCGGCATCTATACTGTTGCGATGTTCCAAAAAGGAAGACACGCCCTGTGGCGTGTCTTCCTTTTTGTGTCCCTATGGCCGGCGGCCGCCTCCACTCTCCTGATCCAAATGCTCGTATTCACGCTTCCCTATTCGTTGACGTTGGACTTGCAGGGTGGTGCTGTACTTTGCAGCACCACCCCGGGCAGGACGGTCAGCCTCTCGGGAGGAGCGCTCAGATACAGCTCCTCACACTGCTGCTGGGCGGCAATGAGCGTTTGGATGGCCCGCTCCGTGGCACGAAACAGGGTGAAATACATCTCTTTGTAATCTGGCACAGGATCACCTCCTCGCTACAGTATAGAACAATATATTCAAAAACGCAATAGAACGGATTGTTCTTAATTATACTGATTCCGGTGATTGATATGGAACGCTATCCAAGGATCCGGGATCTGCGGGAGGACCACGATCTGACCCAGGCTCAGGTAGGGCAAGCCATCAACGTGCCTCAGAGAACCTACGCATACTACGAAAGCGGACAGCGGATGGTCCCGCCCCATGTACTGTGCGCCTTGGCGGACTTCTATCAGGTCAGCGTGGACTATATTTTAGGCAGGACAGAGCGGAAAAATTGACAGACATAAGAGCGTCTATCCTGCTGCGATATTCCAAAAATCGACAAGCCCCTAATGGTGCTTGTCGATTTTTTACTTATTCACTCTTCACAAATTTACAGGGGCAATTTTAGAGTGGGAACAGGGAATCGTGAAGATGTGCGGCGTTCATGGCATCGATCCTGCTTCGATGCGCTGCGCGGCCGCAAAGCATGCTTTGCGGCCGCGTTTTTGCATTTCGGCAGTCCTCAGCTTCTGCGGGCGCATTCCAAAATCACCAGAATAGGCAGCAGCACGATCACGGCCACGACGATCATCTTTCTCTCCCTCCTGTCCTGATGCTATTGCGGTCCCCCGCCTTCAAGAACAGGATACCTCATCCCTAGTACCATAAACAGGACTTTCTCGCTCCGGGCAGCCAGAGCGTTCCGCCAGACTGCTCCCCCGCGCCGCTTTTACAGAAAGGATACAAACGCCATGGATACGGAAAGGATCATACCCGCTTCCCTACTGCGGAAAGAACAGGTGCATTTCGCCGCGCTCAATGATGCCGAGCGCGGCGCGGTAACGAAATATGTGGAGCTCGTCCGCCATATTCAGGAGATCGGGCAGCTCTTTTCCGTATTTCGCTACCATCTGGAGCGGCTCACCCAGGTCTATGACCTGACCGCCTCGGACGCCGTGGTCCGCCGTCTTCCCCCCGCCGGGGACTTTGACGACCGGACGGAGATCAACGCGCTCATCACCGCCCTGCTGGGCGCCGGCGCCACGCTGGACCACTCGCTCCAGGTCTGTATCAGGCACAGCGGCGCCGATACGGAGGCCTTTGACCGTCTCCGCACCCAGGTCTACGACAGCTCTTTTTATTACCGGCTCCTGACCAAGCTGCGGGACTTCTCGCAGCACGGGCATCTCGCCGTCTGCGTGCGGGATGGCCGGTTCGGTTTTGACCTTGCTCAGATTCTCGCCACGCCCCACTTCCGCCACAAGGCGGAGACCCGGCAGGAGATGGAGGCCTTCTGCGCCCAGCTGAGCGCCCATGAGCGGGAGGGCCGCCTGGTGTTCACCCTTTCCCTGGCGGAGTACGCCGCAGGGATTGCCGCGCTGTATGACGGCTTTCTCCGCCAAGTGCGCCAGCCTCTCGCCGGGCGGACCCAGGCGGTGCACGCCCTTCTCCAGCGCACACCGGAGCATATACGCCACCCGGACCCCAGCCACAATGGTATTTTACTCTATATCTCGGATGGCACAGGACATGCTCTGGATACCCGGGAGGACTTTTCCCCGGTTTTTGACCGTCTGCAGGAGGAGGGTGCGCGGTTTCTTCAATTCCACCGGCGAGAGCTTGCCCTTCTGCGGCAATCAGGCCGCTTTGTTCCACTGGACACTCCCTCTGACGTGGATCTTCCCTAGCCAAAGGGCCGGGGGCGCGGAGATGATCTCCGCGCCCCCGGCCTCGGTTCATTTGGTCAAGGCAAACGTATAGGCCTCCTCCACCCAGCCCAGGAGCTCCTCGTCCAGCTGGGAGGGCTCCGTCAGCGGCACATGGTGGGTCCAGCGGCCTGGATAGGGCTCGGTGGCCACGGCAATGCGGGGAGAGTCCTTGCGGTAAGAGAGCCCGAAGGTGAGCAGCAAGTACTCCTCCGACCAGCCTTTTACCCTGCGCCAGGGCAAAGATACCGCGGCAAACATATGGCGGCAGTACAGGGAGATCTGGGTCTTGCCTACCCGCGCCTCCACCCCCGGACAGCGCTCATCCACAGCCGTGCGCAGGGCCTCATACAGCGCCAGCATCCGGGGCATCCGGTCAAAAAACATCCGCTCATCATCCCACATATTGGGCCACTCCTCCCCTGCTCTCCGTCCGCTTTCCTCCATTGTAGCCTCTCCCCTTTCCCGGTGCAACCCCAGCCGCTGTGTAAATTTTCCGCTCAGCATTGTAAAGGGCCTGTGTTCTCTGTTACAATGGTCTTGGGCGGCCGCCGGGCGCGGTCCGCCGCGACAACATTATAAAGGAGGCGCTATCCATGAAATCCCCCCACTTCCGCCGCTTTGCCAGTCTTGTCCTCTGCAGTCTGCTGCTCCTGCCCCTCCTCCTCGCCGGGTGCGCCCCGGAAACGGGTAGCCGCAGGGACAACATCCCCTTCTCCGAAGATGCGCTCTACGCCGTGGCCTATCTGGGCTATCAGGAGATGAGCAGCCTTGACTACTACGCCGGCCAGTACCTGGACGACGAGGCACTCCCCGTCCACTACCTCTCCGACGGCGACTTCTACCTTATCATTCCCCGGTATGACGGCATGGAGCTTGCGCTCTGCCGCAACGACCTGGAGACCTCCCAACCCAACCTGATCTACCAGGACCCGGACTGCCGCCCCTTCATCCTCCAGTGCAACGCCAGCGACATCTTCGCTGACGCCACGGTGGCGCTCTCCTATCAGGGGGACCAGGCGGAATTCTCTCCCTTTATCTCCCTGGAGGACGGCTCCGTCCAAATCGGGGAGCGGGGCGTGCTGCTCACCGGAGCGCCCGGCTGACCTTCTGCGCCGGGCGGGGCGAGAAAACCCTCTGTACTTTTCCCCCGGCCATGTGGTATACTGCCGGGTATCCGGCGGCATCGCCGCCTTACGCAAAGGAGCTTCCTACATGAAGATCATCGACCTGCTCGCTCAGGACAAGCCCACCCTCTCCTTTGAGGTCTTTCCTCCCAAAACCAGCGATACCTACGACGCGGTGGCCGGGGCGACCCAGGCCATCGCTACCTTGCGGCCCGATTTTATGAGCGTCACCTACGGCGCCGGCGGCGGCACGAGCGACTACACCGTGGGCATCGCCTCCGGCATCCGGGAGCAGTACGGGGTGGAGGTGCTGGCCCACCTGACCTGCGCCTCCTCCACCCGGGAGCATGTGGCCCATGTGCTGGAGCAGCTCAAGGCCAGGGGCATCGAAAATGTGCTGGCCCTGCGGGGCGACATCCCGGAGGGCGGCGCTCTGGCCCACGACTACCACTACGCCGCCGAGCTGGTGCGAGACATCAAGGCCCGGGGGGATTTCTGCGTGGGCGGGGCCTGCTACCCCGAGGGGCACCCCGACTCCCCCACCAAGAACGCCGACATGGACCACCTCAAGGAGAAGATGGAGGCCGGCTGCCAGTTCTTCACCACCCAGATGTTCTTTGACAACAACATCCTCTACAACTTCCTCTACCGCATCCGGGAGAAGGGCATCACCGTGCCGGTGGTGGCGGGCATCATGCCGGTGACCAACGGCAAGCAGATCGCCCGCATCTGCAAGCTCTCGGGCACCTACCTGCCCGAGCGGTTCAAGGCCATCGTGGACAAGTTCGGCGACAACCCCAGCGCCATGCGCCAGGCGGGCATCGCCTATGCCGCCGGGCAGATCATCGACCTGATCGCCAACGGGGTCAATCATATCCACGTCTACTCCATGAATAAGCCCGACATCGCCGCGCTGCTCCAGGAGAGCCTGTCGGAGGTGCTGAAATGATCCCGGTCCCCCGGGGAGAGGCTCTGCGCTACCTGGGCTGCCGGGGCGATGGCGACCAGGCCGCCGAGGCCTTGCTGGACGCGTGCATCCCGGCGGTGGAGGGGGCGGCCGACCCCCGCTGGACAGCCCGGGAGGTCCCCCTGCTCCTCTTCCCCGGCGGCGTGCGTCTGGGGGAATGGGACGTGGAGAGCCGGGCGCTGCGCGACCACCTGGAGGGCTGCGGCTCCGCGCTGCTCTTTGCCGCCACCCTGGGGGTGGAGGTAGACCGGCTCATCGCCCGGGGCTCCGCCGGGCACATCGCCTGGGCCGCCGGGTGCCAGGCCTCCGCCGCCGCCCTCATCGAGGCCGTGTGTGACGACGCCTGTGAGCAGCTCTCCGGGCGGTACCCCGGCCTTTTTTTGCGCCCCCGGTTCAGCCCCGGTTACGCCGACTTCCCCCTCCCCTGCCAGAAGCAGCTCCTCTCGCTGCTGGATGCGCCCCGGAAGATCGGCCTCACCGCCACCGACGCCTGTCTGCTGGCACCGTCCAAGTCGGTGACGGCGGTGGTGGGTCTTTCCTCCGCGCCGGGGAAATGCCACGCCGGGGGCTGCGCCACCTGCTCCAAGTCAAACTGTGCCTTCAGGAGATGATACCATGACTTTTTTGGACGCGCTGGGCACCAAGCGTCTTTTCTTTGACGGCGGCATGGGCACCCTGCTCCAGGAGCGGGGTCTCGCCGCCGGGGAACTGCCCGAGACCTGGAACCTGCTCCACCCGGAGATCGTCGCCGGCATCCACCGGGCCTATCTGGCCGCGGGGGCCAACATCCTCACCGCCAACACCTTCGGCGCAAACGCCCTGAAATTCCCCGCCGGAGGCCCCTTCGATCTGGAGGATCTGGTGAGGGCCGGGGTGGCTCTGGCCAGGAAAGCCCGGGCAGAGGACCCCAGGGAGGACGTATTTGTAGCCCTGGACCTGGGGCCCACAGGCAAGCTCCTCAGTCCCATGGGCGACCTGGACTTTGAGGACGCGGTGGCTCTCTACGCCCAAGTGGTGCGCACCGGGGCAGCGGCGGGAGCCGACCTGGTGCTCATCGAGACCATGAGCGACACCTATGAGACCAAGGCCGCCGTCCTGGCGGCCAAGGAAAACTGCGCCCTTCCCGTGGTGGCCACCGCCGTCTACGCTCCCAGCGGCAAGCTCCTCACCGGCGGCACGCCCGAGGCCATGACGGCCCTGCTGGAGGGCCTGGAGGTGGATGCCCTGGGGGTCAACTGCGGCCTGGGGCCTGAACAGCTCTCCCCCATGGTGGAGCGGCTGGTCCGGTGCTCCTCCCTCCCCCTGGTGGTAAGCCCCAACGCCGGGCTGCCCCATGCCGAAAACGGCGCCACCCGCTTTGACATTGGCCCCGGAGAATTTGCCCGGCAGATGGCGGACATCGCCCGCCTGGAGGTCCAGGTCCTGGGCGGCTGCTGCGGCACCACCCCGGAGCACATCCGCGCCCTGGTGGAGGCGTGCCGGGAAGTGCCCTGGTCGCTCCCCGTCCCCAAAAACCGCACCTTTGTCTCCTCCTACGCCCAGGCTGTGGAGCTGGGAAAAGCCCCGGTGGTCATCGGCGAGCGCATCAACCCCACGGGAAAGAAACGCTTCCAGCAGGCCCTGCGGGAGGGAGATCTGCAGTACATCCTGGGCCAGGCCTTTGAGCAGGAGCAGGCAGGCGCCCAGGTGCTGGACGTGAACGTGGGTCTGCCCGACATCGACGAGGGGGAGATGCTCACCCGGGTGAGCGAGGCCATCCAGGCCGTCCTCCCCCTCCCCCTCCAGCTGGACACCTCTGACAGTGCGGCCATGGAGCGCGCCCTGCGCCGCTATAACGGCAAGCCCATGCTCAACTCGGTCTCGGGCAAGGCCGGGAGCATGGAGGCTGTCTTCCCCCTGGTGAAAAAATACGGCGGCGTGGTGGTGGGCCTCACGCTGGACGAAGGGGGCATCCCCCCCACGGCGGAGGGGCGCCTGGCCATCGCCCGGCGCATCGTGGAGACCGCCGCACGCTACGGTATTTCCAAAAATGAGCTGGTCATCGACCCCCTCACCCTCACCATCTCCTCCGAGCCCGACGCCGCCCAGGTCACCCTGGAGGCGGTGGCGCGCATCCGCGCGGAGCTGGGAGTGGCCACCATTCTGGGGGTGTCCAACGTGTCCTTCGGCCTGCCCCGGCGGGAGCTCATAAACACCGCCTTCTTCACCATGGCCCTCCACCAGGGGCTCTCCTGCGCCATCCTCAATCCCAACAGCGAGGCGATGATGGGCGCCTGGCGCTCCTACCTGGCCCTGAGCGGAGCGGACAAGCAGTGCCGGGACTACGTGGCCGCCTATGCCGCTCAAGCCGCCCCACCCCCCGCCGCTGCGTCCGGCGACCTCTCCCTCGCCGAAGCAGTGACAAGGGGTGTAAAGGAGAGCGCCCTGCGCGCCGCCCAGGCCGCTCTGGCTGCCGGTACCCCCCCTCTGGAGCTAGTAGATCAGGTGCTCATCCCCGCTCTGGACCAGGTGGGCCAGGGCTTTGAGGCGGGCAGGATCTACCTGCCCCAGCTCCTTATGAGCGCCGAGGCCGCCAAGGCCGCCTTTGAGGCGGTGCAGGCCGCCATGGCGGGCACGCCCCGGCAGCGGCAGGGCACGGTGGTACTGGCCACGGTGGAGGGAGACATCCACGACATCGGCAAGAACATCGTCCGGGTCCTGCTGGAAAACTACGGCTTTGAGGTGGTGGACCTGGGGCGGGACGTGGCAGCGGAACAGGTGGTGGAGGCTGCAAAGCGCCCCGGCGTGCGTCTTGTGGGCCTGAGCGCCCTGATGACCACCACGGTGGTGAACATGGAAAAGACCATCCGCGCCCTGCGCGCGGCCTGCCCGGAGGTAAAGGTGGTAGTGGGCGGCGCTGTCCTCACCGGAGAGTATGCCGCCGCCATTGGCGCCGACGCCTACGCCCCCGACGCCATGTCCACCGTCCGCTTCGCCAGCCAGGTCTATCCCTCCCCTTCTAATTGATCTTCAGGAATCCAATACCGCGCCCGGCACCTCGGTGCCGGGCGTTCATTTTTTGAAAATTTTCCTCTTCCGCTCTTGACAAACCACTCGCCCTTCGCTATATTAGAAATAGAATAATTCTAATTTTGGAGATCGGTCCGATATGAGATACGCAAATGCCATTTTGGAGATCGTCAACACCTCCTACGCCCACATGACCGCGGAGCAGATTTTTCTTGCCCTCAAGCAGCTCTACCCCTCGGTGGTGCTGGCCACGGTGTACAACAATCTCAACGTCCTCTGCCAGCAGCAGCGCATCCGAAAGATCAGCGTAGAGGGATGCCCTGACCGCTATGACAAGATCATCCGGCACGATCATCTGGTTTGCCGCCGCTGCGGCGCCCTCTCTGACCTCCACCTCTCCGACATCACCGAGCAGCTGGAGGCACAGGTTGGCTTTCCCATCGACGGCTATGATCTGAAGATACAGTATCTCTGCCCTCAGTGCCGCCAGGTCGGCGCCCAGAACAGCCAATGCGAGTCTCCGGACTTGTAAATATCAGTTTGAAGGAGGTTTTTATTATGAGAAGCATTACTACCTTGGATCTTCAGTACGCCCATCGGTTCTACGGCTTTAAGGGAGAGGCCCAGTATCTCCATGGACACACCGGTGTTTTGACCATCGAGGTGGAGGACACGGTGGAGCCCGGCGTCAACATGGTCTTCCCCTGCAACGAGATCCAAAAGACCGCCTGGTCGGTCCTCAAAAACTTCGACCACGCCCTGATCCTGCGTCAGGACGACCCCCTTCTGCCCGCCATTCTCCAGGTCTATGAGGAGCAGGGCATCCGGGGCGGCGCTCCCCAGAACCAGATGAAGGGCCCCGCCTTCCAGACCGAGCTGGCCACCGCCTACCCCGAGTGCCGCCTGGTGGTCACCAAGGAGACCATGACCGTGGAGGGCATGATCAAGATCGTCTACGATCTGCTCAAGGACAAGCTCAACATCGCCAAGATCACCTTCACCAGCGGCGTCAACGCCGCCTCGGCTGAGTTCACCACCCATAACCAGATCGACCGCTGCCCCCTGTGCGGCATCGCCCTCAACGAAAACGGCGTGTGCCCCAAGTGCGGCTATAAAAAAAGCTGATCCCGCTTTCTTCCCTCTTCAAGAGGCCCGGCGTGCTGCTTCGCCGGGTCTCTTTGCTTTTTCGCGCTCCGGCCGCCTGCTGAAGTGAAAAGTTTTTGTTGAAAGCAGTCGGGAAACAGGGTTATAATGGAAAAAAGATTTCCGCTTTCGTGATCACAAAACTGGGTGGGGGGAAACTCTATGGGTATCATCAAGCCGGAGGCCCAGCGGGCCTTCTTCGCCGACCACAGCGGCAATGCCGAGCTGCTCAAGCTCTTTCTCAACGGCTTTGACATCTCCTTTGCCTGCGAAAGGCACCTCTCCAATACCACCGTCTATGCTTATATCCTCAAGCCTGAGGACTTCATGCGGGAGTCCTTCGGCTTTGACAAGGAGATGCTCCTGGTCTACTCCCCCTTCAGCCAGATGGAGCCCCGGTCCATCCAGGCCATCGACGAGCTCTACCGCGTCTACCCCTTCGCCGGACGAGTGGACACCCTGACCTGCTTTTTCATGTCCGATGACAGCGAGGTGGAGAGCTGGATCAAGGCCTCGGCCAGCAACGAGGCCATGCGCATCCTGATCCCCTTCTCCTCCCAGGAGGCCGCCGCCAACAAAAGCGACCAGTGGTACATCCGCAACAAGCTGCGCAAGTACTTTTTGGGCCTGGACCTGTTCGGCTACACCCTCCCCCTCAACGACGACTCCTACTTCTTCGGCCGCCAGCAGATCGTGGCCCGGTATATCGACTCCATCAAGCGCGGAGAGGACCGGGGTATCTTCGGTCTGAGAAAGACCGGCAAGACCTCCCTGCTCTTCAAGCTGCAGCGGGTGGTCTCGGAGCAAAAGCTTGGCTAGATGTTCTTCTATGACTGCAAATCCCCCATGCTGCGCAAGCTCCACTCCCATGAGCTGCTGGGCGAAATCTACCGCGACATCTGCACCCGGCTTGGCTTCGCCCCCGCCCCCGGAACTGACGAGATCGCGGTGGTCCGCAACCTCACCGCCGCCGTGAAAAAGTCCGCCTCCAAGACCCCCAGGCTCATCATCGTCTTCGACGAGATCGAGTATATCTCCTTTATTGCACCCATGGACGAGCACTGGAAGCGCGAGTTCGTGGACTTCTGGCAGACCATCTGGTCTATCCAGAGCTCCTGCCGCAACCTGGTGTTCATCGTCTCCGGCGTCAACGCCAGCGTGTCCGAGATGGACTCGGTGGTGGTGGGCGGCAGAAAGATCCAAAATCCTCTCTTCGGCATCGTCCAGTCTGAGTACCTCCAGGGGCTCTCCAACGACGAGTGCGCCAGCATGATCAAGTCCCTGGGCCGGCGCATGGGCCTCAAGTTCGAGTATGACGCCGTCAAGTTCCTCTATGAGCAGTACGGCGGCCACCCCATGCTCACCCGCCTCTCGTGCAGTAAGCTCAATATGTACTTTGGCGAGGAAAACCGACCCATCACCATCGACCTGAAGCTGGTCCAGCAGCGCATGCCTGAGATCAACAGCGAGCTGGTGTACTACTTCCGCCATGTGATCTCCGAGTTGCAGGAGTTCTATCCCGAGGAATACGAGATGTTCGAGATGCTCGCCTGCGGCCAGATTGCCGATTTCGTGGAGCTGTCCAAGGCGCTGGAGCTCACCCGCCATCTCTACCACTACGGGCTCATCGAAAACGACCCCAACGGCCTGCCCCGGGTGAAGCTGCCGGTAGCCGCCGCCTTTGTGGCTGACGAGCTGGCCAAGAAGGAGGGCCGCAAGGCCGCCTACAAGCTCATCGCCCCCGGGGAGCGCAGGGCCTGGGTGGCACGGCGGATCAAGTCCATTATCCAGGATATGCGCCAGCTGGAGGCCGCCATCGCCCAGTCCAACGCCCCCTGCAAGCTCTTCGGCGACCACTCCTTCCCCGAGGGCGACAAGCTGATGGAGGTCCCCGAGGTGGACTCGGAAATCACCTTCGTGGCCTTCATCAACACCTTCAACCGCTGCTTTGTGGAGTCCATCGAGAGCTACGGCAAGTCCATCGGCAAGGGCCGCTACTTTTGGGAAGACATCGCCGGCGCCTATCCCTCCCTCTACGACGTGCTCTACCGCATCAAGGTCTACCGCCACGCCCAGGACCACCTCCAGCTCACGCCCCAGTTCCAGCGGGACTACCAGGCCTTCCGCCTGGAGGACACCTCCGGTTTTCACGACACACGGGAGCAGCTCTTCGCCATCGAGCAGCGGCTGCTGGACGCTCTGCTGGTGGGCGTGCAGATGGAGCTCAACCGCCTGGTGTGACCGCCCGCCCTTCGCCTCAAAAAACGCCGTGGGACCTAAATCGGTCCCACGGCGTTTTCTTCTGCTGCGCAGCTTAACCGTTTTTGAAATAGTAGCCCACGCCCCACTTGGTGAGGATGTACTCCGGGTTGGCGCTGTCAGGTTCCAGCTTCTCCCGCAGGCGACGGATATGCACATCCACCGTCCGGTAGTCCCCGGCGTACTCGTACCCCCACACCACATTGAGCAGATTCTCCCGGCTATACACCCGCCCCGGATTGCGCATGAGCAGGTCGATGAGGTCAAACTCCTTGGCGGTGAGCTCCACTCGCTCCCCGCTACGCCAGGCGGCGCGCTCATCAGCGTCCACCGTGATGGGGCCCACCGTGAGCCGGCTGCCCCGGTCCTTCTGGGCCGTCATGCCCGAGCGGCGCAGCAGCGCCCGCACCCGGGCCTTGAGCTCCAGGATGTTGAAGGGCTTGGTCATATAGTCGTCCGCTCCGCACTCGAAGCCGATGATCTTGTCGGTATCCTCACTGCGGGCCGTGAGCATGATGATGGGCACCGTGGAGAATTCCCGAATGCGCATACAGGCCTGCAGCCCGTCGATCTTGGGCATCATCAGGTCCAGGATGATGAGGTCGAAGGAGCCGCTCCGGGCCAGCTCCACCGCCTGCTCCCCGTCGTACCCCACCTCCACCTGGTAGCCCTCGCCCTCCAGGTTGAATTTGATGCCCTTTACCAGCACCTTCTCGTCGTCCACTACTAAGATTTTCATAGTTCCTCCTGTCGTCCCCCTCAGGAGACGGTGACATATTCGATGAGTCCCTCCAGAATACCCTCGCCGATGCCGCTGACATCGGTGAGCTCCTCCGGCGTGCGGAAGGGTCCGTTTTCCTCCCGGTAGGCAATGATGGCCTCCGCCCGCTTTTCGCCGATGCCCGGCAGGGTCTGGAGCGTGGCGCTGTCAGCGGTGTTGATGTTCACCATCTCCACTTCATCGGTGCTCTCCTCCGTGCTCGCGGGGGACGGGGAGACCGTGCTCTCCTGGTCCTGCGCCGCTGAAAATTGCGTCTCCACCAGGACGGGCTCTCCGCTGAGGCTGCTGCCGCGCAGGTACCAGCCCGCGAAAAAGGCGAGGCAGGCGGCGGTAAGCAGAAAAAGTGCGAACTCTATCCTTGTCATCTTCACGATTTTGTGCCCGCCTCCCCCATTGCATCCACATGCGGCCTTTGTTATAATGAAATGAGAGCCGACCTTTTCCGGCAGCGCTCCTTCCGCAGAGCCCTCTTTGGGGGCTCCTCAACCATTATATCACAGATACAGGAGTATCCCAATGAAAAATTTCCGTCTCCTCTCCCCTCTTCTCGCCCTGGTCCTTGTCCTGGGCGCTTTCACCACGCCTGCGGCGGCTCTGGAGGACCCCTCTCTCACTGCCACCTCCGCCATTCTGGTGGACGTGACCTATGGCACCGAGGTCCTCTATGAGCGCGCTGCCCATGAGCGCGTCTACCCCACGGGCCTGACCAAGGTGATGACCGCCCTCCTGGCGGTAGAGGCGGTGGAGCGGGGCGAGCTCTCCCTGGACCAGCAGGTCACCGCCAGCAGCGGCATCAACCAGGGGATCATGGCAGGCGCCACCATCGCGGACATTAAGGTTGGCGAGACCATGACGGTGCGGGACGTGCTGGCCTGCGTTATGATCCCGTCGGCCAATGACGCGTGCAACTTCCTGGCCGAGGTGGTCTCGGGCAACATCAGCACCTTTGTGGCCGCCATGAACCAGCGCTCTGAGGAGCTGGGCTGCGAGGACACCCATTTCACCAATCCCCACGGCCTCCATGACAGCGAGCAGTACTCCACCGCCTGGGACCTCTTTCTTATCTGTCAGGCCGCCATGGAGAACCCCACCTTCCGGGAACTGGCCAGCGTGGGCCAGTATGTGGTCCCGGCAACCAACCTCTATGATCAGCGCATCCTGCACGACACCAATTCCCTCATCTCCACCCACATCCGTATCGGCTACTACTACCAGTACGCCACCGGCATCCAGACCGGCGCCTCCGACGAGTCCGGCCGATGCCTTGCCGCCTCCGCCACCCGGGGAGAACGCTCCCTCATCGCCATCATTATGGGCTGTGAGCGCCCCGCCGGCTCCGCCGCTGGGGAAGGTTTTCTGGAATTCACTGAGGGCAAGCGCCTGCTGGAGTGGGGCTTCAACAACTTCTCCCGGCAGACCATCCTCACCTCCACCGACCTCCAGGGGGATATCCCCGTCACCCTCTCCCAGACCGCCTTTGTGGCTGCCCAGCCCAACGGTACTCTGGAGGCCACCCTCCCCGACGACGTTGACATTTCCTCCTTCACCTATGATACGGAGTACTTCTCGGAAAGCGTTCAGGCTCCGGTGGAAAAGGGCCAGCTGCTGGGCACCATCACCGTCTCCTACGGGGATCGGGTCTTCGGCACACTGGACCTGGTGGCGGTCTCCGACGTGGAGCGGTCGGGCTACCTCTTCTTCCGCGAGCGCATCAGCACCTACTTCTCCCAGCTCTGGGTGAAGATCGTACTGGTCATCCTCATCTTGTCCATCCTCATCGTGGTGGTCTGGACGGTTTTCTTTGAAAAGCGCGGCGGCAGCGGCAGCCGATACAGCGGTTCCCGGGGCTACCGGGGCGGCCGGCGTCTGCGATAAGTACCCGCTTTCTCGGCAAAAACGGCACGACGGAAAACCGTCGTGACGTCAGCTTGTCGAAAAACCTCCCCGCAGGGAAGCCTCGCTAGAGTTCCGCCGCGCGCACGCGGCGGAATAAAATTAGAATCGGTCATTTCCGAGGACATGTGCCTTGGAAATGACACTTCTCATGACGGACGGGGTGACAATTTCGCAAGAAATCGAACCCTGTCCGTCATGCAACCCTTTGTCGAAAAAGGCCAAAAGGCCTTTTTCGACAGTCTCACGGCACGACGGAAAACCGTCGTGCCGTTTTTAATACTGTCATTTCCGTTTCATTCCATATCCATGCCGCAGGGGGCGGAGCGTTCCACCAGGCGGCGGTCGCGGACCACCGCGTCATAGTAGCGCAGTCCGCCGGCGAAGTTGACGGCGTCAAAGCCGTGGGCCGTGAGGATGCGGCAGGCCACATAGCTGCGCAGGCCGCTCTGGCAGACCACGCAGACCGGCCGGTCCCCGGGCAGCTGGCCCATCCGCTCCCGCAGCTCGTCCAGGGGGATGTTGACAAAGCCCTCCAGCCCTCCCCGGGCAAACTCCCTCTCCGTGCGCACGTCCAGCAGCGTCACGCTGCCGTCCCGGGGCAGCCGCTCCAGCTCCTCAAGCCGCAGCTGCTTCACCACCCCCTGCAGCAGATTCTCCGCCATAAATCCCGCCATGTTCACCGGGTCTTTGGCCGAGGAGTAAGGCGGGGCGTAGGCCAGGTCCAACTCCTTGAGCTCCGGGGCCGTAAGGCCGCACTGGATGGCCGTGGCCAGCACGTCAATGCGCTTATCCACGCCCTCGCGCCCCACGATCTGGGCGCCCAGCAGCCGGCCGCTCCCCCGCTCGAAGATCACCTTCATGGTCATCACCCTGCCGCCGGGGTAGTAGCTGGCGTGGCTCATGGGAGAGAGGATCACCGCCTCTGTCTGCAGGCCCGCGCGCTCCGCCGCGCCCTCGTTGAGACCGGTGACCGCCGCCGTCAGACCGAAGACCTTGATGACGCTGCTGCCCAGGGAGCCACGGTACCGGCTGTCTCCGCCGCAGATATTGTCCGCGGCGATGCGGCCCTGCTTGTTGGCCGGTCCGGCCAGAGCGATATGGGCCTCCTGCCCGGTGACCAGATGGCGGATCTGCACCGCGTCGCCCACGGCGTAAATATCGGGGCTGGAGGTCTCCATCCGGTCGTTGACCAGGATGCTCCCCCGGATTCCCAGCTCCAGGCCCGCCTCCCTGGCAAGGCCGCTCTCCGGCGTCACGCCGATGGCCAGCACCACCATGTCACCGTAAAGGGACGGGGCGTCCCGGAGCATGACCTCCACCCCGCCGTCCTTCTCCCGGAAGCCCTCCACCGTGTGGCCCAGAGCCAGGCCCACGCCTTGGGCGCGCACCTCATGGTGGAGCAGGGCCGCCATATCGGCGTCGAAGGGGTTCATAAGCTGCCTGGGCTTCTGGACAATGGTGACCTCCATGCCCAGCTCCCGCAGGTTCTCCGCCAGCTCCAGCCCGATGAAGCCGCCCCCCGCCAGTACGGCGGACCGGGGGTTATGCTCCCGGATATACTCCCGGATACGCAGGGTATCCTCCACCGTGCGCAGGGTGAACACCCGCTCCATCCCCATGCCGGGCAGCCGGGGCTGGGTGGGGTGGGCCCCCGGGGAGAGGAGCAGCTTGTCGTAGCGCTCCTCAAACTCCTCCCCGCTCTCCAGATTGCGCACCGTCACGCACTTGCGTTCCGGATGGATGGCCGTCACCTCGTGGCGCACCCGCATATCCACCCGGAAGCGCTCGTAAAAGCTCTCGGGCGTCTGGAGGGTGAGCTCCTCTCTGTCCTCGATCACGCCGCCGATGTAATAGGGCAGGCCGCAGTTGGCGTAAGAGATATAGCCGCTACGCTCAAAGACCACGATCTCCGCGCTCTCGTCCAATCTCCGAATCCGGGCCGCCGCCGTGGCGCCCCCCGCCACACCGCCTACGATCACTACCTTCATGTCATCTCTCCACCTTTCCCCGATATGCTCCGATCCCGCCAATGTTGTGTACGCTCCGGTAGCCCATCCGCCGCAGGAGAGCGGATGCCTGACCGCTCCTGGCGCCGCTGCGGCAGTACAAAAACAGCGGCGTGTCCGCCTGCGCACCGATCCGGTCCACCTGCCCGATCTCGCCCAGCGGGAGATTCACGCTGCCCGGGATATGCCCCTGCCGGTACTCCTCCGGCGTGCGCACATCCACGAGAAGCCCACCCGGCGTCTCGCGGCAGGTCTCCACCTCCCGGTTGATGTCCGGGCCCCCCAGAAAATGAAAAAAGCCCATATACTCACCTTTCTGCCGGGCAGTCGCTGCCGTTTCCTGTCCCCGGCGCCGCCTCGGCCCTATCTTTTTGTACTGCCTTTATCATATCACGCTCCCGCGCCGCTTCCGTGACATTGTTACACTTCTCCCGTTGCGCTCCGCAGAGATCAGCGCATTTGCCCCGAGCATTCGGATCTCCGGAGGGTGGAGCCGCCCTGCGGGCGGCGGAACCCAAAAAGCATTTGAACTCCCCAATGGCCGGTCTGAGAACGGCCACTCCGGCCTTCTGGCCGGCGGCGCTTTTGCGCCGTACAAGCGTTTTCGCCCCTGGCGAAAACCTTGGCGCAGGGGCAATTCACTTGCCCCGAGCATTTCAATCAAGGGGGTGAAGGCAGTCTCTGACTGCCGAAATCCAGAAAAAAGGACACGACTGTGTCGTGTCCTTTTTTCTGGAGCTGGAAACGTGACTTGAACACGCGACCTGCTGATTACGAATCAGCTGCTCTACCGACTGAGCTATTCCAGCATATTCTGTTGAGGCTGCGGCGCTCGCTATGGCGCTTCACGATGATACCACATTTCCGCCGCCGCGTCAACGCCATCTTTTGGCTCTCAAATACACAGGGTATAATCCTCATCTCACGGCACAAAAGTTGCACGGGTTTTGAAACAACCTGCATCCCGCTCAATCACCCTTCCAATCTGTTCCAGATGCTGTTTTCGTGAAGGTGCTCTTTCCCGCCCCTTCCCCGGAATATCCGCAACTTTTCCGGGAACGAAAAACCGGTTTTATTTCCCATTTAATTTACATAACACATCTATATAACGCCGTCTACAAATAGTTATTCACATTATCAACAGGGTTTTCCACCGGTTTACCCACCATATCCCAGATAGTTTTGCACTTTTCCACTGCCTTTTCCACAGGTTTCCTCTGTCGCCCGTTCTTTTCAGCATCCGGTCCCGGATGACATAATGCTTTTTCTCCCCTACAGCTGCACCGTGGCGGCGCTGCTCCTTCAAAAAAAGGACGGGGCCGCTCAGCCCCGTCCGATGTCCCGGTTTGCCCAGGCGTTGAGATCCGTTCCCGCCCGTGCGCCCGAGAGATATTCATAGTAGCCCTGGCTGCCGATCATGGCGCCGTTGTCCCCGCACAGGGAGAGCTCCGGCAGGTAGAGCTTCTTCCCTTCCCGGGCGCAGGCGCGCTCCAGGTCTCCCCGCAGGCGGGAGTTGGCCGCCACGCCCCCCGCCACGGCGATTTTTGCGCGGCCCCGCAGGCGGGCAGCCTCCATGGCGCGGGGGACGAGCATCTCACTCACCGCCCGGGAAAAAGACGCCGCCAGAGCCGGCAGGTCCAGCTCCTCCCCTTTCTGCGCGGCGTTGTGGATGAGGTTGATGGCCGCCGTCTTGAGGCCGGAGAAGGACATGTCCAGCGGCGCGTCGTGGACGTGGACCGCCGGGAAGGGATATTTACTGTCGTCCCCTCCCTGGGAGAGCCGGTCCATAGGCGCGCCGCCGGGGTAGCCGATGCCCAGCACCCGGGCCACCTTGTCAAAGCACTCCCCCGCCGCGTCGTCCCGGGT
>LBJMR02800__coassemble_783_pt1 | contig 17503 bp, 12 predicted proteins | sample LBJMR02800__metabat2_low_PE_006 | metagenome-assembled genome bin LBJMR02800 | reverse complement strand
GCGGTGTTGGGGGAGGGCTTCTCCTCCAGGGAGGTGAAGGTCACGTCGTCCACGATGCCCACGGTGAACTGGCGCTTGGGCTCGGCCTTGGTCAGCTCCTCATACACGGCGAACACGTTGCTGGGCGGGGTGTCCTTGGAGCCCAGGCCGTAGCGGCCGCCGATGATGGTGGCCTGACGGCCGGCGTTGGCGAAGGCGGTGACCACGTCCAGGTACAGAGGGTCGCCCTGAGCGCCGGGCTCCTTGGTGCGGTCCAGCACGGCGATCTTGGTGGCGGTGGCGGGAATGGCCTCCAGCAGCTTGTCGGCGCGGAAGGGCCGGTACAGGCGGACCTTCACCAGGCCCACCTTCTCGCCGTGGGCGTTGAGGTAGTCGATGACCTCCTCGGCCACGTCGCAGATGGAGCCCATGGCCACGATGACCCGGTCGGCGTCGGGGGCGCCGTAGTAGTTGAAGAGCTGATAGTTGGTGCCCAGCTTGGCATTGACCTTGCCCATGTACTCCTCCACGATGCCGGGGATGGCGTCGTAGTAGGCGTTGCAGGCCTCACGGTGCTGGAAGAAGATGTCGCCGTTCTCGTGGGAGCCGCGCATGACGGGCCGCTCGGTGTTCAGGGCGCGCTTGCGGAAGGCCTCCACGGCGTCCATGTCCACCATGTCGGCCAGATCCTCGTTGTCCCAGATGGCGATCTTCTGGATCTCGTGGGAGGTGCGGAAGCCGTCAAAGAAGTTCAGGAAGGGGACGCGGCCCTTGATGGCGGCCAGGTGGGCCACCGCGGCCAGGTCCATGACCTCCTGGGGATTGGTCTCGGCCAGCATGGCAAAGCCGGTCTGGCGGCAGGCCATGACGTCGGAGTGGTCACCGAAGATGTTCAGAGACTGGGTGGCCACGGTACGGGCGGAGACGTGGAACACGCAGGGCAGCAGCTCGCCGGCGATCTTATACATGTTGGGGATCATGAGCAGCAGACCCTGGGAAGCGGTATAGGTGGTGGTCAGGGCGCCGGCGTTGAGCGAGCCGTGGACGGTACCGGCGGCGCCGGCCTCCGACTGCATCTCCACCACCTTGACCGTGGTGCCGAAGATGTTTTTCCTGCCGGCAGCGGCCCACTGGTCCACATTGTCGGCCATGGGGCTGGACGGCGTGATGGGATAGATACCGGCCACCTCAGTAAACGCATAGGAAACGTGGGCGGCAGCGGTATTGCCATCCATGGTTTTGAGTGCTCTCGCCATATGAAACTTCCTCCTTAATTGAATGGGATTCCCGTTTTTCTTTTTCTCTGTCGGATAAGCGCAACCATTGTATCACTTGACTTCCGGTTTGTAAATCGCTTCATGGCCTTTTCTAGAGAATTTTGTTAAAAATTTCACACCTGAAGCACCGGCGGACCTTTTTGGAAAAAACAGCCGCCAGGGGAGGGAGGAATTGCGCAAAAAGGGAAAATGGGGTATAGTGTAAAAGAATACGCGAGCCGGCGCCGCCGGACGAAAGAGGTGGAAGGCATGGTCTGTCAGATCCGGTCCCTGGGGCTGAGCGGAGTGGAGGGCTACGAGGTGCGGGTGGAGTGTGACCTGTCCAGCGGACTGCCCGCCTTTGACATTGTGGGCCTGCCCGACGCGGCGGTGAAGGAGGCCCGGGAGCGGGTGCGCGCGGCGGTGAAGAACTGCGGCTTCACCTTTCCGGTGAGCCGCATCACCGTGAACCTGGCGCCTGCCGCCCGGAAGAAGGCGGGCACCGTCTACGACCTGCCCATCCTGGTGGGCATCCTCCTGGCCGGGGGGCAGCTGCGCTGTGAGATCGGCCAGGCGGCCTTCGTGGGGGAGCTGTCCCTGTCCGGGCAGCTGCGGAGCGTGACGGGCATGCTGCCCATGGCGGCCTGTGCCAAGGAACTGGGTATCCGGGAGCTCTACGTCCCCGCCGACTCCGCCGCCGAGGCTACGTTGGTGGGGGGCATGACGGTCTATCCCGTGGAGAGCGTCACCGCCCTCATCGGCCACCTGACCGGCCAGGCTCCCATCGCCCCCGCACCCCCCTGGACGCCGGAGACTGCCGCCTCCGCCGGGCCGGACTTCGCAGAGGTCCGGGGCCAGCAGAACGCGAAGCGGGCCCTGGAGATCGCTGCCGCCGGGGGGCATAATGTCCTCATGGTGGGCCCTCCGGGGTCGGGCAAGAGTATGCTGGCCCGGCGGCTGCCCTCCATCCTGCCGCCCCTCACCGAGCGGGAGGCCCTGGAGTCCACCGCCCTCCACTCGGTGGCGGGGCTCACTACCCGGGAGAGGCCTCTGCTCACCAGCCGGCCCTTCCGCTCCCCCCACCACACCATTTCCCCCATGGGCATGGCGGGGGGCGGCTCCAACCCCCGGCCGGGGGAGATCTCCCTGGCCCACAACGGGGTGCTTTTCCTCGACGAACTGCCGGAGTTTCACAAAGAGGTGCTGGAGGTGCTGCGCCAGCCCATGGAGGACGGCACGGTGACCATCTCCAGGGCTTCGGGAACCGTGAGCTATCCCGCCCGTTTCCAGCTGGTGTGCGCCATGAACCCCTGCAAGTGCGGCTGGTACGGCGACCCCTCGGGCCGGTGCCGGTGCAGCGAGGGGGCGGTGGAAAAGTACCAGGGGAGGATGTCCGGCCCACTGATGGACCGCATCGACCTGCATGTGGCGGTGGCGGCGGTGGAGTACAGCGCCCTCTCCCGGCCCGCCGCTGCCGAGTCCTCGGCGGACATCCGCGCGCGGGTCACCGCCGCCCGGGCCATCCAGACCCAACGCTTCGGCCCCAACGGCCCCACCTGCAATGCCCGCATGGGCCGCAGGGAGATCGAGCACTACTGTGGCCTGGACTCCGCCGGCCAGGACATCATGCGTGGGGCCTTTGAGCGCCTGGGCCTCACCGCCCGCAGCCACGACCGCGTCCTGCGCCTGGCCCGTACCATCGCCGACCTGGACGGCATGGCGGACATCGACCCCATGCACCTGGCCGAGGCGCTCCAGTACCGCACACCCGCATATTTGATGAAATAAGAGCCGCGCCGGAGGGATGCATCCGGCGGACCCTATCCAAGGAGGAATTTCCCATGATTACCCTGGCACAGCGTATTGAGCAGCTCCGTACCGCCGCGGGGTACAGCCGCGCCGGCCTGGCCTCCGCCCTGGGCTTTCCCAAGGGCGCCTTTGACAAATTTGAGACCGGCCGGGCCACGCCCACCAAGGAGCAGCAAGCTAAGATCGCCGACTTTTTCAGCGTCTCCCTCTTCTACCTGCGGGGGGAGAGCAACGATCCCACCCGGCAGGAGGACTGGATGGACCTGGCGGCAGCGGAGGAGGGGGACGGCCATGTGCCCATGGCCCCCATTTCCCGGGCAAAGCCGGCCCGGGCGGAGGAAAGGACCGCCGAGGGCGGCGCTTCCCTGCTGGATTCTCTCCTTTCCGGCAAGCAGGCCCAGGAGGCCCTGCGTACCGCCGTGCTGGAGGTCCTCCGCTCCCCTGAGGGCCAGGCCCTCATCGCCAAGGCGGTGCACAAGGAGCTCAGCAGAGGGAGATAAGCTTCGCTCTGCCCACCATATCATATAATAGAACAGGAGTTTTACCATTGAACGAGATGATTTTGCTCAAGCTGGGAGAGCTGGTCCTCAAGGGACTCAACCGCAGGACCTTTGAGGATAAGCTCATCGCCAACGCCCGGCGCAAACTGCGCCCCCACGGCGAGTTCAAGGTCTACACCAAGCAGTCGGCCATGTATGTGGAGCCCAAGAACGACGAGTGCGACATGGACGGGGCGTGGGAGGCCATGAAGAAGGTCTTCGGCGTTGTGGGCCTCTCCCGGGCCCGGGCCTGCGACAAGGATGCCGACGCCATGCTGGAGACCGCCAAGACCTACCTCCATGACAAGCTCTCCGCCGCCCACTCCTTCAAGGTGGAGGCCAAGCGCTCGGACAAGACCTTCCCCATGACCTCCATCCAGCTTGCCCAGTATGTGGGGGGCGAGCTCCACGACGCCTTCCCCAACCTGACGGTGGACGTTCACCATCCGGAACTCACCGTCCACCTGGAGGTCCGGGACGACGCGGCCTTTGTCCACGCCGACCCGGAGAGTGGCGCCGGCGGCCTGCCCGTGGGGGTGGGCGGAAGAGCGGTGAGCCTGCTCTCCGGCGGTATCGACTCTCCGGTGGCCTCCTGGATGATGGCCAAGCGGGGGCTGGCCCTGGATATGGTCCACTTCTTCTCCTATCCCTACACCTCCCCCGAGGCCAAGGATAAGGTCATCGAGTTGGCCCGGCTCCTCACCCCCTGGTGCGGCCGGCTCACCGTCCATGTGGTGCCCTTCACCGCTATCCAGGAGCAGCTGCGCCGTTCCTGCCCGGAGGAGCTCTTCACCCTGCTCATGCGCCGCTTCATGATGCGCATTGCCGCCCGGGTGGCGCAGCGCATCGGGGCCGGGGCCGTGGTCACCGGCGAGTGTCTGGGCCAGGTGGCCAGCCAGACCATGGAGGCCATGGCCTGCACCCAGGCGGTGTGCCCCCTGCCGGTGCTGCGGCCGGTGGTGGGCATGGACAAGGAGGAGATCGTGCGCATCGCCCGGAAGATCGGCACCTTCGAGACCTCCATCCTGCCCTATGAGGACTGCTGCACCGTCTTTACCCCCCGGCATCCCCGGCTGCGGCCTCTGCCCGGGGAGATCGAGGCGGCCGAGGCCAGCCTGGACATCGAGGCGCTGGTGGACGAGGCGGTAGCAAATATCGAACGGGTGCAGGTGGGTGGATAAGTCCCCCGCCCATCCACAGGAGGTGGGCTTCTTGTCACATACAGCGGAACTGATCGCGGTGGGTACCGAGCTGCTGCTGGGTTCCATCGCAAATACCGACGCCCAGATGCTCTCCCAGGGGCTCTCCGCCCTGGGTATCAACGTCTACTGGCACACGGTGGTGGGGGACAATCCTGGACGGCTGCGCGACGCCGTGGAGATCGCCCGGAAGCGCGCGGACATCATCATCACCACCGGGGGCCTGGGCCCCACCTGCGACGACCTCACCAAGAACGTCCTCGCCGCTTGCTTCGGCCGCTCCCTGGTCTACCACCCCGAGGCGGCAGCGCGCATTGAGGCGTATTTTCAGCGCCTGGGCAAGACCATGACGGAGAATAACTACCAGCAGGCCTGGCTGCCTGAGGGCTGCACTGTGTTTACTAACGACTGGGGCACCGCCCCGGGCTGCGCCTTTGAGGAGGGGGGCGTCCACGTCCTCATGCTCCCCGGCCCGCCCGGTGAGTGTACCCCCATGTTTGAGTACCGGGCGGTCCCATACCTTCAAAAACTCTCGGAGGGGGTCATCTTCTCCCGTTCCCTGCGGCTGTTCGGCATGGGAGAGTCGGCGGTGGAAGCGCTGCTGCGGGAGAAGATGAACGCCATGCACAATCCCACCCTGGCCCCCTACGCCAAGATCGGGGAGGTGGAGCTGCGCATCACCGCCTCGGCAAAGAGCCGGGAGGAGGCCGCCGCTCTGGTGGAACCGGTGGAGGAGGAGCTGCGGCGGCTCCTGGGGGATAAGATCTACGGCGTGGACGGCGACAGCTTGGAGAGCGTGGTCCTCTCTCTGCTCAGGGAGCGCCGCCTTACCCTGGGCACCGCCGAGAGCTGCACCGGCGGCCTGGCCGCCAAGCGCATGACCGACCTGCCCGGGGCATCACAGGTCTTCCGGGGCGGCGTGGTCAGCTACACCAACGGGGTGAAAGAGACGGTGCTGGGGGTGCCGGGAGAGCTGCTCCGTGAGCACGGCGCGGTGAGCGCGCCGGTGGCGGCTTCCATGGCCCAGGGAGCCCGGCGGGTCCTGGGGTGTGACCTGGCCCTTGCCTTCACCGGCGTGGCGGGACCGGACAGCGACGAGCGGGGCAACGAGGTGGGGCTTGTGTATGTGGCCCTGGCCACGCCCGACGGCGTGCGGGTGCGGACTCTGCGAAACGGCCCCTCCCGGGGCCGGGCCGGGGTGCGGCACATCTCGGCCAGCGCCGGTTTCGACATGGCCCGCCGGTGGCTGCTGGGAGCGCCGGAAGAGGAATAACAGACAAACGGACGGCCCATGTGGGCCGTCCGTTTTTTTAGATCACCATGCCGCCGTTGGGGGAGAGGACCTGGCCGGTGAGGTAGTCCCCCGCAGGGGAGGCCAGGTAGAGAAGACACTCCGCCACGTCCCCGGCAGTACCAAGCCGCCCCAGGGGGATCTCCTGCCGGAGAGCCTCCAGGTCGTCGGGGGAGAGGGCGCGGTTCATCTCGGTGTCGATGACTCCGGGGGCCACGCAGTTGACCGTGATGCCCGAGGGGCCCAGCTCCTTGGCGAGGGCCCGGGTCAGGCCGATGACCCCGGCCTTCATGGCGGAGTAGGCCGCCTCGCAGGAGGCCCCCACCTGTCCCCACATGGAGGAGACGGTGAGGATCTTTCCACTCTGTTGGCGGACAAAATGGGGAATGGCGGAGCGGCAGCAGTAGAAGACGGCGTCCAGGTCCACTCCCCGCAGCCGTCTCCAGTCCTCGTCGGTCATGTCGGTGAGCAGGCCCTGCCAGGCCACTCCGGCGTTGCAGATGAGCACGTCCAGTCCGCCAAGCCCCTCCGCCGCCCGCTCCACCAGTTCGGCGGCCTGCGCAGGGTCGGCCACGTCAGCCCGGAGGGGGAGCGCGGTGTGACCCTGGGCGGTGAGCTCCGCCGCCAGGGCCAGGGCGGCGTCCTCACTGCGGCAATAGTTGAGGGCCACCGCGTACCCCGCCGCCGCAAACCGCCGGGCGCTCTCCGCCCCGATGCCCCGGGAGGCCCCGGTGATAAGGACCCGTCTGCCGTTCATGCACATCACTCCTGACATTCTGATGGGGAGAGTATACCAGATTTTCCACCGCCCGGCCACCGAAAATTGCGCCCCGGGGGCAGATGCAAAAAAACAGTTGACAAATGTCCTGCGCATGTATATAATAACTTTTGCATTTCGGACGATTAGCTCAGCTGGTACGAGCATCCGCTTGACGTGCGGGAGGTCATAGGTTCGAATCCTATATCGTCCACCAAAAAGAAAGACACGCCGCAGGGCGTGTCTTTCTTTTTGGGTTTCGCCGCCCCACCTTGTGGGGCCCCATGTCCTCTGCCGGCATCTATTCTGCTGCATTGTGGGGGTCCGTCGGTTCGAATCCGATCAGGTCCACCATAAAAAATGACCACACCTTTCGCTGTGGTCATTTTTTATGGCCCATCCTGGCCTGATACGCATAAAGGGGGAAGCGCCTGCACTGCGAGGCTTTCCTTTTGCGGATAAAATGCCTCTTTTCCCTGATCTGTTTTCCGTTTTCGTGTTTGAAGGACGCAAAAGCGGTTGCCCGTTCCTGTCGATTATGGTATATTATAGGAGTAAAATGGGGTTGTATCCGTTGAAAAAATGGGCCGGGGCGCGGCAGGCAAGATGCATGGGGCGGGTGAGAAAGATGATTGACATTGCCATGGTAGAGGATAATGAGCAGGACGCCAAGGTCTTGACGCGCTGTCTGGAGCAGTACGCGCAAAAAAATTCCCTGAAATTTCAGATTACGCATTTTTCTGACGCCCTGAAGCTGATCAACGCCTATCGGTCCAACTACGACCTGATTTTTTTGGATATCGAGCTGCCGCTCATGTCCGGGATGGAGGCGGCCAAGGCCATCCGCCGGATCGACCGCAGTGTGCCCCTGGTGTTCGTGACCAATATGGCGCAGTACGCGGTGGAAGGATATGCGGTGGAAGCCTTTGACTATATCCTCAAACCCATCAACCAGTATGCCTTTGACCTGAAGCTCAAGCGGATCATCTCCCATGTGGGCAGTAAGATTGGACAGCGGATCGTCATCCGGACCGCCGGAGAGACCATCGGCCTGCAGGTGCGGGAGATCTGCTATGTGGAGTCGGACGGACACTATCTCAACTGGCATACGCCGGACAGGGTATACCGGGCCCTGGGGACCCTGCGGTCCATAGAGCAGCAGCTGCCGGAGAGCTACTGCGCTATCAGCCGGTGGCATGTCATCAATATGCAGTATGTGCGCAGCGTGGTGGGGGACGACGTGCTGCTGGACAACGAGAAGCTGCACATCGGCCGTTCGTATAAGCAGAAGTTCCTCCAGGCATACGCGGAGTATATGGTAGGTGGAATGTAGGCTATGGTCAGCGCGTTCTATATGTATGTGCAGAATTTGATGTGCTTCTCCCTATTTTTTATCAAATTCCCCCGCAGGAAGTATTTTGTCCTCCGGTTCTGCGGCCTGGTTGCGCTGGGGCTGGGGGCGCTGTTCGTGCTGGGCCCCATGATCCACGGGTCTAATCTGCAAGTCATCACCTATTACCTGATCGAATTCTGCATGCTGATGGGGATTTTTCACGCCTCCTTCCAGACAAGCCTGGGGCAGACCCTCTACTGCGCCAGCGCCGGACGGGCCACCCAGCACCTTATTTATCATGTGCTGCGCATCCTTCGCCTGCGGGTGGACCTGTTCTGGTGGGTGCCTTCGGGGCAGTGGGGGGAACTGCTGGAGTCGGTGGTGAGCTACCTGCCCTGCTGCCTGATAATCTACCTGATTTTCGGGCGCAAGGTGGACACCTCGGACTATGACAAGGACGACTTCCACCGCACCATGAACCTGCTCAGCGTGGCCATTTTGTTCATCTGCATTGTCATCACCCGCTTTGCCAAGGGGAGCTCCGTGCAGGATTCCATCAAGACCCTTTCCGACGGGCTGTACGCCATCACCTGCTGCACCTTGTGCCTCATTATGCAGTTTGAGTTTTACCAGAAGGCCAAGCTGACCCGGGAGATGGAAATGGTGCGCATGCTGTGGAAAAAGGACAGCAAACAGCTAGCCGAGCGCAAGGATACCATCGAGCTCATCAACATGAAGTGTCACGACATCCGCCACAAGCTGGAGGATTACCACCTCCCCCTCACCAACGACGAGGAGCGGGAGATCCAGTCCCTGATCAATATTTACGACCAGACCTACCACACCGGCAGCCAGACCCTGGACGTGCTGCTGGCCGACCGGGCCCTGCTGTGCGAGCGGGACCATATCCAGCTGAGCTTTCTGGGGGACGGGAGTTGCCTGAAATTCCTCACGGAGTCTGAGGTCTACTCCCTGTTCGGTAACGCCCTGGGCAATGCGGTGGAGGCCGCCCGAGGCGTGGAGGAGGAAAAACGCCAGATCAGCGTGATCGTCAAGTGCAGCGGAGATCTGGTGTCCATCAGCGTGACCAATTATTACCGGGGAGAGCTGCGCTTTGAAGAGGAGCTGCCCGTCACCACCAGCCTGGACATGCCCGAGCTCCACGGCTACGGCATGAAGAGTATGCGGGCCATCGCCCAGAAATACGGCGGCAGGCTGAAAGTTACAGCGGAAGATGGCGTGTTCAGCCTGACGATCTGGCTGGTAAATGAGAAATCAGCATAGGGCGATCGCGGAAAAGGGAAGGCGGAGAGCCTTCCCTTTTTGCAGTTCGTGCAAAATAAGTGCGGCTTGTGCAGGAATGATTGTGAAAAATAGATGCCTTCCGATATAGTATATGACGAGCTTGCAGCTCGATATTGAAGAGGAAGGAGCGCAATCATGAAAAGAATCATCCCCTTGCTGCTTTCGGCAGCCATGCTCATCGGCCTGCTGGCCTCCTGCGCACCCCAGGAAGCCGCTGACCCCACCGCCACCCCCAGTGCTGAGCCCACTCTGGAGGACGGCTACATACCCGCTCCCTACACTGTGAGCAGTGAGGACGAGCTGACCGCGCAGTTCCTGGAGCCCGTGTTCTATGAGAATGCGGACGGCCCCACCATCGGTGTGACCCTGCTGGGCGTCATCATCAAGGACGGCCTTTACTTCCGCGACCTGGACAACGACCAGGAGCTGGACGACTTTGAAGACTGGCGCCTGGATGCTGAGACCCGTGCCGAGGCAATGGCCGCGGCTATGACGGATCACCAGCTCTCCTATCAGCTTCTCAACGTTATGGCGTACAGCCCCAAGAGCACCAAGACCGCGGATGTGGTGGATGAGAACGGCGAGCCCGTCTGGACCCTGATCTATCCCACCCAGGGTGGCTTCGGCGGCGGCGGGGACGAGGACCCCAACGCCACCAACATCGAGTACCTGATGACCTCCGGTATGCGCAACTTTGTTCTGCGCAGCAACCCCGAGACCGAGGTGGCCGTGTGGTTCAACAACGGCCTGGAGCAGTTCAGCGAGTATGAGGCCATCCTGAACGGCGAGGTGGCCGTGCCCTATCTGACCTTCACCAACCCCATCAGCCACGGCCTGCCCAACTCCGAAGGTGTGGCCGCTGCCTCCCTGGGTGACGGCAATGCCGACGCCGTGCTCACCGATGCTCAGTATGACCGCGTGGTCATGTGGGCCAAGGGTGTGGAGGCCCTCTACGGTCCTCAGATCGACCTGGTGACCGACCCCCGCTGGTCCCGCAACTCCACCACCTACGGTGAGCGGGTGGAGATGGCCTCTGAGATCGCCGCCAATCTGGTCATCGGCTATCAGAACGGCGACCAGGGCATGGTGGAGGGCAGCGTCCTCGTCACCGTGAAGCACTTCCCCGGCGACGGCGCCGCCTACAACGGCTTTGAGAGCCACGGCTATACCGGTCGCTACCGCATCTACTCCACCGAGAACTCTCTGGCTGACTATCAGCTCAAGCCCTTCATCGCTGCCTTCGAGGCCGGCGCCGCTGGCGTGATGCCTGGTTACTCCCAGCCCATTATCGACGAGCGCATCGCCCCCCAGTCCATCACCTATAACGGCAAGACCTACGACATCCGCCTGGATGGCTACGGCAACGCCTTCAACGAGGACGTGCTGCTCTATCTGCTCCGTGAGGTCCTGGGCTTTGACGGCCTCATCAACTCCGACTCCGTCAGCCAGAGCAACGCCCACGGCGTGGAGAATCTGTCCGGCTATGAGCAGACCGTCCTGTTCGTGAAGGCCGGCTGCGACGCCGGCGTGTTCAGTGCCGCCGGTGTGATGGGCGGCATGGAGATTCAGCCTGCGCTCATTGCTGAGGCTCTGGAGAAGGGCGATCTGACCCGCGAGGACCTGGAGCGGGCCGCCATCAACCGCCTGAAGCCCCAGATGCAGAGCGGCAACCTGGATAACCCCTACCGCAATCTGGAGGAGAGCGTGGCCGCCGTCAATGAGGTGAGCCCCCAGGTGGAGGCTCTGGCCGAGGAGTTCCACCTGAAGTCCGTGGTTCTGATGAAGAACTCCGAGTCCGCCCTGCCCCTCTCCGATACCAGCGTGAAGGTGTATGTTGCCGGCTTCAACAAGAATGACGACGCTGATGTGAGCGGCATGGCCGCCGCCCTGGAGGCCGCCGGCTACACCGTAGTGGACGACTACAACGAGGCCGACGTGGCCTACCTGCGGGTGAAGCCCACCATCGAGGGCCAGGGCTCCAGCAACCTGGCTATCCTGGATCTGGTGGAGGACGTGGAGACCCCCATCTATGACGACAACGCCAAGCGCACCGGCGACACCGCCCTGGTCACCACCGTGTACGGCATGAGCGAGTTCCAGGAGATCGCCGACGCTGTCCACGCCAACGGCGGCAAAGTCATCGGCGAGATCGACGCCTCCAACGCCTGGATCCTCACCGAGATGGAGCCCTACTGCGACGCCCTGCTGGGCACCTTCAGCACCAAGGACGAGGCCATCGCCCAGGTGGTATCCGGTGAGTACAACCCCACCGGCAAGCTGCCCATCACCATGGTGGCTGACGCCTCCGTCATCGCCCTGGTGGAGACCGACCTGAACGGCGAGACCTGGGACGTCTGCGTTTCCCCCAACGACGTGCCCGGCTATGTGAAGGATCAGTACATGGACGCTGATGTGCTCTCCGCCTCTCCCTCCGGCTCCTACGCCTATAAGGACGCCGACGGCAACTTCTACCTGTCTGGCTTCGGCCTGAGCTACTAAGAACGGTTCTTTACCCGGAACACTTCCCGAGGACAGCTACACGGGACAGGTCTCCACGGAGACCTGTCCCCGTGCGGCTATTATCACCACCAAATCTTATGAAGGAGAAAACGACCATGAAAAAGATCCTGTTCCTCTGCCTGGCCCTGTGCATGCTGATGCTGGCGGCCTGCAGCCCCGCTGCCGAGACCACCGATCCCACCCCCACCCAGGGCACCGCCACCACTGAGCCCACCGCCGCCCCCACTGAGGAGGTCGTGGAGACTGAGACCCCCGCCGCCACCGCTGACCCCAACGCCGCTCCCACCGACCTCTTTTACAGCAGCGACGTCTCTGAGCTGGAGGGCACTTGGAACCTGGCTCAGGTGTATGTGGGCGGTGAGACCGCCGACGCTGTGGACGGCGCAGCTACCCTGAGCATCACCTTCTCCCTGGACCCCTCTGAGCTGGTGGACGACGCCGCCTACATCCACAACCAGGTCTATAACCTGACTGGCGACCTGACCTTCGGCGTGGCCGCCATCCAGGAGGCCCTCTCCGCCGAGGGCGTGGACGGCTACCGCGGCTCCACCGCCTGGTCCGACTTCCCCCAGGGCGAGGTGGTCGCTGAGGGCGAGTTCTACAAGCAGCCCGGCCCCGCCACTATGCGCTTTAAGGACATCGACATCTGCGGCCTGTTCCTGGAGGAGCTCTCCGGTATCGGCGCCGACGTGGACACCACTGAGCGTACCCTCATCATCGGCCTGAACAACCAGGGCCAGCTCCTGCTGGGTTACAGCGACGAGCACCTGGAGCGTCCCGGCACCGAGGGCGAGTGGGCCTACTGCCTGATCTTCGACAAGGCTGCCTGATCCGCACCGACCATCTAACCCATCCGATCATTTCCCGGCCGCGCGGGGGACTTTCCTCCGCGCGGCTGCTGAGAGGAGCGTTTTTATGAAGACTCGCAACCGAGCGCTCGGCTTTTATGTGGCTCTTTTCACCTGCGTGCTCGCCATCGCCTCCGCGGTGTGCTATGGCGTGCTGTTCCGGGGGATCGAGTACAAGGAGCCGGTATTCAATGTGCAGATCTGCGTCATCCTGGCGGCAGCCGGCGTAATCGCGGCGGTGCTGCTGCTGGTGAACGCCAAAACGGCCGCCTTCGCCCCGGTTCTGCTTTGCCTGGGCAGCGGCATTTCCTTCATGCTGTTTATCAAGATCGCCATTTGGCCCGTTTCCGATACGATCTACGGCATCGAGCCCTTTCCTCAGTTCACCCAGTTGGTGGTATGCGCCGCGCTGATTCTGGTCACTTTCCTGCTGGCCGAAGTGGTGCTCTACATGAGAAAGGACCGGACTGCGTGATGGAAACCATTTGCAGAGAGGAGGAACCCAAATGAGATCCTCGACCAAGAGAGTACTCAAGAAAATTTTCGCCAATGTCATGGTGGCGCTTCTCATCCTGGTCTATTTCGCCAACGGCATTGCCGGCCAGTTCTCCGGCCAGATCAACAGCTTCCTCGGCACCTCCACCTCCATGACCGTGACGGAGGGTGACGGAGCTTCGGCGGAGTATGTGCGCTACTATGAGTCGGTATACGGCTCCGTGGCCGAGCTGAAGGAGGCCGGCCTGGCCAAGGCCCAGGAGGTGGAGGCGGAGGGCGCCGTTCTGCTCAAGAACAACGGCGTGCTGCCCCTGAAGAACCCTGAGGTCTCCCTCTTCGGCGCCACCGCCACCTCCCCCGTGTACGGCGGCACCGGCTCCGGCGCGGTGAACACCGCCGACGCCCCCTCCTATGTGGACGCCCTCACCAAGAGCGGCATCACCGTTACCAACGAGGCCCTGCTGGACTGGTATGTGGAGGAGGAGTACGGCCGTGACTTTACCTCCAGCGGCGACGAGATCAACGAGGCCCGCTGGAACTCCATCATCGAGAGCGATGCCGCCTCCACCTTCGGCAACGGCGAAGTGGCCGTGTTCGTGGTGGGCCGCGTGGGCGGCGAGGCCAACGACCTCAAGAGCGTCAATCATATGGACGGCGGCGCCAACCCCCTGGGGGCCGACGTGGCCGAGAACGCCGACTACCTGATGCTCAACCGCAACGAGCTGGGCATCCTGGAGGGCCTCAAGGAGCTCAAGGACGCGGGCAAGATCAGCGGCATCGTGGTGCTCTTCAACAGCGCCAACCCTGTCTCCGCCGCCTTCCTGGAGGATGAGGCTTACGGCATCGACGCCGCCATGTGGATCGGCTCCGTGGGCCAGACCGGCCTGTACGCCGTGGGCGATCTGCTCAGCGGCGCGGTCAATCCCTCCGGCTCCCTGCCCGACACCTGGTGGACCAACAACCTGCTCAACCCCGCCATGGCCAACTTCGGCTCCTACACCTACACCAACGCCTCGGATTACAGCTACGCCTCCAGCCCTGCCAAGTTCACCAGCTATGTGGTTTACCAGGAGGGCATCTATGTGGGCTACCGCTACACCGAGACCCGCTATGAGGACGCCGTCCTGGGCACCGCCGGCGTGGGCGATTACGTCTATGAGGACGTGGTGGCCTACCCCTTCGGCTACGGCCTGAGCTACACCACCTTTGAGATGAGCGACATGACGGTGGACAAGAGCGGCACGGGTACCGACGCGGTCTACACCGTCACCGTCACCGTCACCAACACCGGCGGCCTGGCCGGCAAGAAGACCGTGCAGGTCTACGCTCAGAAGCCCTACACCGACTATGACCGGCAAAACGGCATCGAGAAGGCCGCCGTGGAGCTGGTAGGCTACGGCAAGACCGCCGTTTTGGAGCCCGGCGAGAGCGAGACCGTAACGGTCATCGTGCCCGAGTACTTCCTCACCAGCTATGACGCCACCGGCACGGGGGTGTATATCCTGGAGGAAGGCACCCACTATCTCACCGCCGCCGACGATAGCCACGCGGCCATCAACAACATCCTCGCCGCCAAGGGCTATACCACCGCCAACGGCATGACTGCCCAGGGAACCGGCGACCTGGTCTACTCCTGGGAGGGCACCTTCGACGACACCACCTATGCCGCCGCCTACGGCACCGGCAATGAGGTCACCAGCCTCTTCGCCAACGCCGACATCAACCGCTATGAGGGCAAGGGCGACAACAGCGTGACCTACCTCTCCCGCAGCAACTGGGAGGGCACTCTGATGCTCTGGAACGACGCCGATGAGGATGGCTCCAACGACAACTACGTCAAGCTCTCCATGACCGACCAGATGTATCAGGACACCATCCTGGACGCCGCCGACCTGCCCGAGAACGACGATCAGTGGCCGGTGATGGGCTCTACCGAGACCAGCTACAACCTCATCCAGCTGCTCGCTGATGAGAACGGCGAGCCCATCCCCTATGACGATCCCATGTGGGACGACCTGCTCAACCAGCTGACCTACGCGGATATGTCCCGGCTGTGCGCGGTGGGTCTGCGGATGACCGTGTCCCTGGAGTCCATCGGCAAGCCCGAGACCCTGGATCATAACGGCCCCTCCGGCGTGACCCAGAAGTACTCCGCCGGCGTCAACGGCTACGCAAACCAGACCGGCGATCCTGACAAGGATATGACCGGTACCTGCTACCCCTGTAACGGCATCCTGGCCGCCAGCATGAATGACGCGCTGGTGCAGGAGGTGGGCGAGCTCATCGGCGAGGACGCCATGTGGGCGGGCTATGCCGGCTTCTACGGCAGCGGCCTGAACATCCACCGCACCCCCTACGCCGGCCGCGTGTTTGAGTACTACTCCGAGGACGGCATCCTCACCGGCCTCATCGACACCTATGAGACCATCGGCATCCAGTCCAAGGGCGTGTACGTCTACAACAAGCACTTCGTGCTCAACGACCAGGAGCTCCAGCGCCAGGGCCTGGGCACCTGGTGCAACGAGCAGGCCATGCGGGAGATCTACCTGCGGGCCTTCGAGCTGCCCATCGTCAACGCCGACGCCAAGTGCGTCATGACCGCCTTCAACCGCGTAGGCGCGGTGTGGTCGGGCGCCTGCTATGAGCTGCTCACCGGCTGGCTCCGGGGTGAGGCGGGCATGAGCGGCTTCGCCGTGACCGACATGTACGAGGGCGACTACATGAGCAAGCCCCACGAGGTGCTGGCCGGCAACGACATCCCGGATAACTTCCCCGGCACCACCGGCACCGGCGTGACCGGCGGTACCACCGGAGACCTGGGCTTTGAGTTCGCCGCCTATGGCCCCGACGGCGCCACCCCCAACGCGCAGATTGCCCAGGCCATGCGGGAGTCCTGCCACCGCATCCTTTACACCGTGCTCCACTCCCGCGGCATGGACGGCATCAGCGCCGACACCCGGATCGTGGCGGTCACTCCCTGGTGGCAGATGGCCCTCAACGTGACCCAGATCGTGCTGGCCGTGCTCAGCGTGCTGGCCGTGGTGCTGCTTGTGCTGGACATGGTGCCCCGCAAGAAAAAAGTAAAATAAGCGGTCTTCTCCGTCTCTGACGGACTCCGGCAGCCCCGCTCCCACGGTGGGAGCGGGGTTGTTTTTTGCTCGCGTCCGCTGGGGAAGGGGGGAAATAGGTCTGCTCCGCGCTTTTTCGTTGACGGTGGCGGGAAAATGGGATAAAATAATCAGACGACTTGTAAAAAGGAGGGAACGCACGTGTTCGACGGCGTTCTGTTCGACCTGGACGGCACGTTGTGGGACGCCACCGGCGCCATCTGCGCCTCCTGGCAGCGGGTGCTGGAGCGGCACCCGGAGATCGTCCGCCCACCGGTGACGGTGGAGGAGGTCCGCTCCACCATGGGCCTGCTGCTGCGCGACATAGCCCGGAAGATGTTTCCCCACGTGCCCGGGGACCTGCGCGATCAGATAAACCGGGAGCACAGCGAGGAGATGCACCGCGCCCTGGCCGTCTCGGGCGGCGCGCTCTACCCGGCGGTGGAGGAGACGTTGGCGCGCCTTGCGGGCAAGTACCGGCTTTTCCTGGTGAGCAACTGCGGCGACGGGTACCTGAACGCCTTTTACGCCGCCCACGGCCTCAAAAAGTACTTCACCGGGGACCTGTGCGCCGGGCGTACCGGCAGACCCAAAAAGGACAACATTGCCCAGGTGGCGGCGGAGTACGCGCTGAAGAATCCGGTCTATGTGGGGGATACCCAGCTGGACTGCACCTCCGCCCGGGAAGCGGGTGTGGCCTTTCTCCACGCGGCCTACGGTTTCGGCACGGCGGAGGGGGCGCCCTCGGTGGCCGCTTTTGCGCAGCTGCCAGAGGCTCTGGAGCGGCTCAGTCCGCCGTAGGAGGTCCCTCCTACACCATAAATCTTCATCGGGAGGAATTTCCTTTGTCAAAATACGACGCTGAAATCAAACGCCGCCGCACGTTTGCGATTATTTCCCACCCTGACGCCGGCAAGACCACCCTGACGGAAAAGTTCCTGCTCTACGGCGGGGCCATCGCCCAGGCCGGTCAGGTCAAGGGCAAGAAGAATACCCGCTCTGCCACCTCTGACTGGATGGAGATCGAGAAGCAGCGCGGCATCTCGGTGACCAGCTCGGTGATGC
>LBJMR02800__coassemble_725_pt1 | contig 18911 bp, 16 predicted proteins | sample LBJMR02800__metabat2_low_PE_006 | metagenome-assembled genome bin LBJMR02800 | reverse complement strand
CTTCTGGTGCTTCGTGTTCTTTCACGTTGTTTAATTTACAAGGTGCACGCCCCTCGCAGGCGGGAATTTTATTTTAGCACAGCTTCCCGTCTTTGTCAAGCACTTTTTTATCTTTTTTCTGAGCGAACCGCCCGGAAATCGGATCGTCTTTTGCTTGACTGCTTCCTCTCGCGAGGCGCTCAATTAATATACCAGACCTCCCCCCTCTTGTCAACAGTTTTTTTACTTTTTTTATGTTTTCTTTTTACTCTCTCCGCGTACAACAATATCTTCCATTTTTCCATGCCGTCGCCCACTATATCTGCCGTTTCCGCCTGCGCTCACGGAGGACAACTGTCAATGTCAACAACAGCGGGACCACAAAACCCAGGACGAGATTGCCCAGATTAAGGACGGTCTCGGTAAATCTGCGCAGGGCAAATGCATCAGGAAAAAGAAAGATGGCACCCGCTCCGCCCAGCGCCTCCACGGGCACGGCGGCGGTGCGGGCCTGGGGCAGGGAGAACAGCCGCTTGGCCATGACGCAGCAGGAAAACACCAGCACGCCGGAGAGCACCAGCTCGCACAGCACCCAAAGGGCCACCACCAGGGCCTCGATCCGCTCCAGGCCGCCCTCCACGCCGATGCCCTTGACCATCATATAAAGAGGAGACTCCATGGCCGATACCAGCGCGGGGCCAAAGTTGCCGATGCAGATGAACTGGAACGCGGTCAGCAGCAGGCACAGCCGCACCGTCCACCGAACGCCCCTGGCCTCATCTCCCGGCTGGGGGCGCACCGCCCCGGCCAGAAAGCCACCAAAGACCACATGGCCCAAAGCGCCCAGGGCGCTCAGCGCCGAGAGGGCGCCGGCAGGCAGGTCCTCCACCCACACGGGCAGCACGTTCTTCCACTCCAGGTTCAGCAGAGCAAAGAAGATGACCGCAGAGAGCATCAGCGCCAGGATGAGAAAGAAGATCTCCCCCGCCCGGGCAAAGGCGGACAGCTTTCCCCGGGCCAGCCACACCACCAGCAGCAGCAATATGACCACCACCGCCGCCAGAGAGGTATTGCGGTAGCTGGTGATGAGATAGCGCTGGCCGTAAGCGCGCAGGTTGGCCGAGAGGACCACCAGCCCCCAGAGCAGATAGAGAAAGGTAAGGGCCCTGCCCCAGCGACGGCCCAGGGCCCGCTCGAACCCCGCCGCCAGGCCGCCTCCCTCGCCGGCGCAGGTCGAGAGCCGGCGCAGGGCCAGGCACAGCAGCACCATCACCGGGAGGGCGATCAGCGTGGACAGCCACCCCGCCTCCCCCGCCAGGGCGGCGGTGGCCCTGGGCAGGGCCTGGGACGCGGGGGAGAGCGCGGACACAAAGAGCAGCACATAGAGCTGCCGTGCGGAAATATGATCGTCAGACAGTCTTTTCCCCTCCCCTCGTCGGGATAGGGCCAGAGCGCCTACCGCTCCTGACCCATCATGTCATAGCTGCGCTGGATCTTCCCCTCCACGGTCAGGCGGATGGGAAGGTCGGCAAAGGCGCTGTCCCACTGCTGCTCCAGCGTGTGCCACCGCCAGGGCGCGGCCAGCCCGGCCCGCTTGCCAAGGCCCAGGAAGTCGGCGTCCAGGCTCTGGGCCAGATCCAGCGCCGCCTGGACCCGGTTCCGCTCTATCCGCTCCAGCTCCCGCTCCAGCTCCTCCAGCCCCGCCTCCTCCCAGTCGGAGAACGTCTCAGGGGCCTGGGCCAGGTTGGCCTCCACCTGGCACTCCACCTCCAGGGCAGCGAGGGTATCTCCCTCAAAAACAGCCTTTACCCGGCTCTCGGCCTCCACCACCCGCAGGGCAAAGCTGTCCCCGTTCTCCGCGGGGATCTCCACCACATCGGCCTCCACGTCCCCCTGAAGGAGATTGATCCCCAGGGCGGCCGCCCCTTCGGCCCAGCCCGCCAGGGCATCGCCGCGCAAAATGGCGTAGAGCCCCGCGGAGAGCTGCTTCTCCCCCTCGCCGCCGTCCCCCTCCCGGCCGGGAACAAGCTCCAGGCCGGGGGCATAGGAGGCCCCGTTACTATAGAGGTCAGAGAGCACGTCCCGAATGGTGCGGGTGGAGGCCGAGGCGGCGAAGCCGCCGTCGTCCCGGATGGCCTCCAGCCGCTCCGAAGCGGAGCCGGAGTCCGACGCGGCGAAGATGGCCTCCTCCGCCGCGGCCTCCCGGACCACGAACAGCTCGGTCTCCAGGCGCATTTCCAGGTCCCGCTCCACATAGTCCAGCACTTCCCGCAGGCCCTGCCGGGCCATATCCTCCCCCAGCAGGAGCTGGCTCACATGGCCGTAGAACACATAGGCGGTACCGTAGGTCTGCATGGTCAGGCAGGCGGCGCTGACGGTGCGGGCACTGCCCGAGAGCACCAGGGCCGCCGTCTCTCCGTCGCCCTGCCTCTGCCGGGCGCTGGAGGCCGTCACCTGCACCCCATTCTCCGCCGTGTCCACCCCCAGGGTGCGGATGAGGGCCATGTTCTCCATCTCCCGGGCGTAGGGCAGCCCTCCCACCCCGGAGCAGCCGCTCAGGCACACCAGGGGAACCAGGGCCGCCGCCAGAAACCGCCGCCTCATCGCTGCCGCCTCCGGTTTTTGGTGTTGAGCGCCTTCTCCCGCAGCTTGATGCGGTCCAGAGGGCGGCGGATCACAGCGTAGAGCCCCTCCTCTCCGCCGTCGGCGGCGAAGGGCGTGAGATAGGGCACGCCAAAGCTCTCCAGCCGGGCCAGGTGGATGATGAGCCCCGCGCCCCCCATGACAAGGCCGAACAACCCTGCCACACTGGAGAGCAGGGTAAGCAGAAAGCGCCACAGGCGCAGGGCCGCGGCAAACTCCTGGGAGGGCATAGTATAGCCGGTGATGCCGGCGGCAGAAACGATGATGAGCACCGCTGGAGAGACGATCTTGGCCTCCACCGCAGCGGTACCCACCACCAGGCCGCCAATGATGGACACAGTATGTCCCACCGCCGGAGGCAGGCGCAGTCCCGCCTCCTGGAGGATCTCAAAGGCAGCAAGCAGCACCAGGGCCTCGATGGCGGTGAGGAAGGGCACGTCCTGCTTGGCGGCGATGATGGACAGAGCCAGCCGGGTGGGGATCATCTCCTGGTGGAAGGTAACCACCGCCACATAGAGGGCGGGCAGGAGAAGGGTGATGAGTACGCACAGGTAGCGCAGCACCGTCAGGGCGGAGGCCATGAGGTAGTTGAGGGCCTTATCCTCAGGCGCCCGGAAGAACTGCCCCACCGTTCCGGGCACCAGATAGCCCAGGGCCAGGCCCTCGGCCAGGATGCCCACCCGGCCGTCGGCCAAACCTGCGCAGAAGCGGTCGGGCCGCTCGGTATGCAGGGCCAGGGGAAAGGCGGTGGTGTTGTCATCCACCAGGTACTCCTCCAGTTCCCCCGCCGAGAGCAGGGCGTCGATGTCCATGGCGGCCAGACGCCGCTCCACCCGGGCAACAGTGGCCGGGTCGGCGATGCCGTCCAGCCAGAGCACGTCCACCGGCGTGAGGGTCTGCCGCCCCACGATCTGTTCCCGAATCCTGAGCTCGGGAGCCCGCAGGTGGCGGCGGACCAGGCTGGTATTGGTGCGCAGGTTCTCCACAAAGGCGTCCCGGGCCCCCTTGACCGCCGGTTCGTTCTCTGGGGCGCCGATGGAGCGCTTGTCCTCGGTGGCCATATAGAAGGAGAGGACGGCGGGGGCGCCGGGAAAGAAGAGGAGCAGATTGCCGCCTATGAGGTCCTGCACCGCCTGGTCTGCGGTGGTGCGCCGCTCCACCATCAGGTTGTAGAGGGCCCCGTCCGCCATCCGCCGCCAGGCTTCCTGGGGCGGGGCGTCCCGGAGGGTACTGTCCTGGGCCAGGGGACGAAGGATATACTCGCTGGCCCGCTCCAGCTTGACCATGCCCCCGATGTAACACATGCTCACCCGCTTTTTCGCGTCTCCCGCCAGCTCCGCCTCCCGGACGGCAAAATCCACGCAGTCGGCGAAGACCTGCTTCATCCCCTCCACCGTCAGGGGAACCTCCAGGCGAGGTTCCTTCCTGGGATGGGGCGGGACAGGGGTTTTTCCGCGGTGAAAAAGGCCCATGTCGCTCCCTCCTTTTCGCTCAGTATTTCCCTGGAAAGCGCCTCCTATGCGAAAAAGCGGAGGCTCCAAAAGGAAGCCTCCGCTTTTTACGGTGGTTTTCAGTTTTTACGTTCTTTCAGGGCCTCATAGGTCACCTGCCAGGCCTGCCGCTCCCAGTCGCTCTCCTGGGGAAGCGGGGCGCGGCCCAGAAGCCGCTCCAAAAGCCAGTCACAGAAATGGGGGTTTTTCACCAGCACCGGCCCGATAAGGTGGGTACCCAGCACGTTCCCCTGCCGCAGGCCCTCGGCGCTCCCCTCCGGCCGGTTGCCCCGGCCCATGGTCATCTCCAGCAGAGGGGGCACCTCTCCCTCCCAGTCCTCACAGTGGTTGTAAAAGCCCACCAGAGGCTCTGAAAGCTCCGGGTGGACGGCAATGGCATCCCCGGTGTAGCGCACGTCGCTGCGCTCACGCACAGCAAACTCCAGAAGGCCCAAGCCCTCCCAGGTCCTGCCCGAGGCGTCGGTGATCGTCTTGCCCAGCATGGCGGCGGCGTTGCCGGTGAAAAGCAGATGGGCCCCCGCCGCCAGGGCCTCTTTCAGGCCCCCGGCATAGAGGCGCAGGTGCTCCAGAGCCGCTTTCTGGCTCCGCTCAGTGCCCGCGCCCAGGTAGATAAGATCGACTCCGGCAAAGTCCAGCTCGTCCCCCAGGCTGCGGCGCTCCACCGTCACCGTCTCCCCCTGCTGCTCTAGCCGCCGCTCCAGCACGCGCACATTGCCGCTCTCGCCGTAGAGGTTCATAAGATCGTGGTACAGATAGAGAAGCTTCACTGCCCCTCGCCTCCTTCCATCTCCACCCGGGAGAGAAACTTGTCCTTGTCAGAGAAGCAGGTGATGACGTAGATATGACCCTGGGCGTTGCGGCGGAGCCAGTCCGCCGCAGCGCCGATGTCGGCCACGACGTGGAGACGCTCCTCCGGCACGCCGGTGTAGGCAAAGCGGGCGGCAAGGTCGCAGCAGTACCGCCCAGAGAGGACCACCGCCCGCACCTGGGGCGCAGCCAGGGCCTCGAAGTCGATGTCCCACAGCCAGGAGGTCTCGCTGGTGAAGTATTTGCGGCTGATGGCGTCCACCAGCACCAAAACGGTCACGTCCTCCCCGGCTCGCACGGAGACGTCGATAGACTGGTCGTAGGACACCGAGTTTTCGTGCTTGGAGGCCAGCAGGGTACCCCGCTTGTCCCCCAGGCGGAAGGAGACCACCCGGCCGTTTTGCAGGGCGTAGCCGCTCAGGGCCCGGCCAATGGTCTCCTCCTCCACCCCCAGGCGGCGGCAGACGGAAAAGGCGGCCAGGGTGTTATACATATGATATACCCCGGCAAAGGCCATATTCACCCGGTACTTGCCGTTGATGACCAGATACTTCTCCTCCAGGCTGGCCTCGGTCACCGCGTCGTCGGGCTCGCTGCGATGGAGACCACAAGAGGGGCAGCGGTAAGCGCCGATGTGGTGGTAGTGGTAGAACTCGTACTCCATGGGTCCCTTGCAGTGGGGGCAGTAGGCGCCGTCGTTATAGCGGCCGGAGGGAGTCTCCCGGGAGATGGGCAACCGCTCCACACCAAACCAGGTCACCGGGTTGTCCCGCCCCAGGGCAAAGCAGGAGACCAGGGGATCGTCGGCGTTGAGGATGAGGCGGGTGCCCGGGTGGATGCTGTCCTGGAGGATGTCAAAAATCCACTCCGGGTGGCCGTTGCGGGTGAGCTGGTCCCGGTAGAGATTTGTGATGACGTAGTGGGTGGGGGTGAAGTGGCGGAAGGTGTGGCGGGCGAAGCGCTCGTCACTCTCCAGCAGCACCACGTCGCTCTTCACCCGTCCGGAGAGAGTGCACTCCGAGAGCAGCAGGGTGGCCACCCCCTCGATCTGGTTGGAGCCCTCCTTATTATAGGATACCGTGAGACCCGCCTGGCGCAGGACATGGGCGATCATCTCCACGGTGGAGGTCTTGCCGTTGCTGCCGGTGACAGCGATGACTCGCCGGGGCAGCTTGAGCTTGCGCAGAATATTGGGGTCGAGCTTCAGGGCAATCTGTCCGGGCAGACTGCTCCCCCGGCCCAACAGGCGGCCCACCAGGCGCAGGACCTTGCAGGCGAGAATGGCGATGAATTTCATGCGTACGCGCTCCTTTGCCGGGAGGCCCTCCGCCCCCCGCTTGGTGGTCACAGGATACCACATTTTCCCCCTTCTTGCAACGCTCTAACCTTCCCCCTCCCACCCGGCTCCCGTGTCAGAAAGACCAACTTTTTCTTCTCCGTCCCCTTGTTTTTTGTTTGTTTTTGTGTTAAACTCAAGAAAACAAAGGAAATCAAATGTTTGCAATCTTGTTTCTGTTGGTTTTTCTCGTCTTTGACGGGAGAAATGCCGCCGAACAGGATGCATCTGCGGAAAGGATGAGGGAGATGGAGCGCTATCAAAAGGTACGGGAGGAGATCTGTGAAGTCTGCCACCTGCTCTATGACAGGGGCTATGTGGTGAGCAACGACGGCAACGTCTCGGTCCGGGTGGAGCCGGACAAGGTCCTCATCACCCCTTCCGGGGTGGGTAAGGGCCGCATGGAGCCAGACATGCTGGTGCTGTGCGACCTGGAGGGCAATATTCTGGACGGGGACCGCTACCCCTCCTCGGAGAGTAAGATGCACCTGATGCTCTACCGGGAGCGTTCCGACGTGATGAGCGTGGTCCACGCCCATCCGCCCATGGCCACCGCTTTTGCCATCTGCCGTCGGAGCCTGAAGGAGCGGTATCTGGCCGAGATGGTGGTGGGCCTGGGGGAGATCCCGGTGACCGAGTTCGCCATGCTCTCCACCGACGAGGTGCCCGAGAGCGTGCGTCCCTTCGCCCAGGACCACAACGCGGTGCTGCTAGCCAACCACGGCGCCCTGGCCTGGGGGCCCAGTCTACTCTCGGCCTTTGACCGGCTGGAGACGGTGGAGCAGACCGCCAAGGTGTTCTACTATGTGGAGCGCATTGGCGGCGGGGTGGAGATCACCCAGGAGCAGGCCGACATCCTGCGCTCCAAGGTGGGTATGTACGCCAAGCTGGCCGGGAAACGGAGCTGATATGACCGACCAAGCCCATGCCGCCCTGCTCCCCCCCGAACGGCGGGCCCAGATTACCGAGCTGGTCCGCCGGAACAAGAGCGTGCTGGTCAAGGATCTGTGCGCCCAGTTTAGGGTCACCGGCGAGACCATTCGCAAGGACCTGGCCATTCTGGAGCAGGAGGGGGCCCTTATCAAGACCTACGGCGGGGCCTATGTCCAGGACGGGGTGCGCAACGAAGTGGACGCCAGCATCCGGGCCTCCCTCTTTCCCGAGGTGAAGGACGCCATCGGCATCGCCTGCGCCCGGTTGGTGGAGGACGGGGACACACTCTTCCTGGATGAGAGCACCACCTGCCTGGCCATCGCCCGACACCTGCTGGAGCGGGAGGGGATCACGGTGGTCACCAACTCCCTGCCTCTGGCCTCCCTCTTCGCGGAGAAGGGGCGGGGCAAGCTGGTACTCTCCGGCGGTGAGCTGGACCGGAAGAACCAGTGCTTTGTGGGTGGCGCGGCGGAGGACGCCCTGGGTGCCTACTACGCCGACAAGAGCTTTGTCTCCTGCCGGGGGGCCGACCAGACCGTAGGCATCACCGACGGCAACGCCATCAACGGCCGCATCCGCGCCCTCATGCTCCGCCGGGCCAGAAAGCACTTTCTGGTGCTGGACCACACCAAGCTGGGAAAAAGCAACTTCTACCATATCTGTGATTTTTCTGCGGTGGACGCCGTGGTCACCGACGCCCTGCCTGACCCCTCCTGGGAGGATTTTTTCCGCTCCCAGGGCCTGCGGATGATTCTGACGCCGCCCCGCCGCTGAGAGGAGAACATACATGAAATACACCGCCCAGGAACTGATCGAACTGCTCGGCCTCCAGCCCCATCCCGAAGGCGGCCGCTTCGCCTTCGTCGCACGCAGCGGGGTGGAAGTGCCCGACGGCGTCCTGTCGGGTTTCCACGGCTCCCGGGATACCTGCAGCTATATCTATTACTTCCTGGAGAAGGGTCAGATCTCCCGCTGGCACCAGCTTAAGTCCACCGAGGTGTGGACCTGGCACATGGGAGGCAGCCTGGAGATGACCCTGGGCGGGACGGGAGAGTCCCCCGTCCCTGAGTCCACCCTGCGTGTGGGCCCCCGGCTGGAGCAGGGGGAAGGCTTCCAGATCATGGCCCCCCCAGGCCAATGGCAGACCACCCGGGTCATCGACGGGGAATATGTGCTGGTCTCCTGCGTGGTCTCGCCGTCCTTTGACGACGCGGACTGTCTGCTGCCTGAGCAGCCCCTTCCCAACGAGATCTACGAATAACACCATTTAATAATAAGGAGGAAGTGCCCATGGACCTCTCACTTTTTTCTCTTTCCGGAAAGACCGCTCTGGTCACCGGCGTGAGCCGGGGACTGGGACAGGCCATGGCGGTGGCTCTGGCCCAGGCCGGGGCGGACATCGTGGGGGTAGGCCTCCGGGGCATGGGGGAGACCCGGGCCATGGTGGAGGCGCAGGGCGTGAGGGCCTTTGAGATCAAGGCCGACCTGAGCCACAGCGACACCGCCGCCGCCGTAGCCGCCCAGGCCATCGCCGCGGCCGGCAAGGTGGACATTCTGGTCAACAATGCGGGCATCATCAAACTGGCCGACGCCGAAAACCACTCCATGGAAGATTTCGACGCGGTGATGGAAGTAAATCTGCGCTCCCTGTTCCTTCTCACCCGGGACATCGCCCGGCAGATGATCGCCCTGGGGGGCGGCAAGATCATCAACATCTGCTCGGTGCAGTCCATGAAGGGAGGCTCCGGGGACGCAGCCTATGTGGCCAGCAAGCACGCTGTCCACGGTCTCACCCGGGCCTGGGCCAACGAGTGGGGCAAGTACAACATCCAGGTCAACGGCATCGCTCCCGGCTACATGGTCACCGACAACACCGCCAAGCTGCGCCAGAACAAGGAGGCCGTCGCCGCCATCACCGCCCAGATCCCCCTGGGCCGCTGGGGAGAGCCCCGGGACCTGATGGGCAGCGTGGTGTTCCTGGCCTCCCACGCCTCCGACTTTATCACCGGCCATCTGCTCACCGCCGACGGCGGCTATATGAACGCCTGACCGCCCATTTCCCGAAAACTTCTTGTATTCTTCAATTTTAATATAACAGATAGGAGTGGTTTTTATGTCCAGCGAGCTCCAGCAGGTCACCCATATCGACAACGTCCGCCTGGGAGACGACGAGAAGAGCGTGGTCATCATCGACCAGACCCAGCTGCCCAACCGCACCGTCTACCTCACCCTGCGCACCCCCCAGGAGATGTACGACGCCATCAAGCTGCTCCAGGTCCGGGGGGCACCGGCCATCGGCATCTGCGCGGGGTACAGCATCTATGCCCTGGCCCGTCAGTGGGACATTACCGACTACGCCGCCTTTGCGGAAAAGTTCCACGAGGCCAAGGAGTACCTCAACTCCTCCCGGCCCACGGCGGTGAACCTGAGCTGGGCCCTTAACCGGATGGAGGACGTGGTAAAGCGCAGCTCCGGCAAGAGCGTCGCCGAGGTCCTGGACCTTCTGGGCAAGGAGTGCCGCGCCATCCACCAGGAGGACATCGAGATGTGCCGGAAGATCTCCGAGTACGGACTCTCCCTCATCAAGGACGGAGACGGCATCCTCACCCACTGCAATGCCGGGCCCCTGGCCACCTCCCGGTACGGCACCGCCCTGGGCCCCCTGTTCCTGGGCAAGGAGAAGGGCATGGAGTTCCACGTCTTCTCCGACGAGACCCGGCCTCTGCTCCAGGGGGCGCGTCTGACCTCCTATGAGCTTCAGAAGGCGGGCATTGACGTGACCCTCATCTGTGACAACATGGCCTCCATCGTCATGAAAAACGGCTGGGTGCAGGCCTGCTTTGTGGGCTGCGACCGCATCGCCGCCAACGGCGACGCCGCCAACAAGATCGGCACCAGTGGCGTGGCCATTCTGGCCAAACACTACGGCATCCCCTTCTATGTGCTGGGTCCCACCTCCACCATCGACCTGAACTGTCCTGACGGAGACCACATTCCCATCGAGCTGCGGGACGAGAGTGAGATCCGGGAGAAGTGGTACGCCGAGCCCATGGCGCTCAGCGAGGTCAAGTGCTACAACCCCGCCTTCGACGTCACCGACCACAGCCTCATCGCCGGCATCGTCACCGAGAAGGGCATCTGCCGCGCTCCCTATACCGAGAGTCTGGCCGCCCTGTTCGCCGAGAAATAACGGACCGGGGTTCTTTTCCCGGACATAAAAGGAGGATGGATTCCAATGAGCAAGGAAGTGGACGCCGCCCGTCAGGGCCTAAGCGACGCCGACACCGGCGGCGCCGTCACTGAGGGCTTTTTGGCCCCCGGTATGGGGGAGTATGTGCTGCTGCCCGGCAATCCCGGGCGCATCACCCTCATGGCCGGTCAGTGGGACCCGGGCTCTGCCAAGGAATATGACCTCAACCGTGGCTATCGGGCGGCCACGGGCACCTTCCGGGGAGTGCCCATCTCCGCCATGTCCACCGGCATGGGCGGGCCCAACCTGGAGTTCCCCCTGACCACCCTGGCCTCCGCCGGTGCCCACACCTTCATCCGGGTGGGTACCACCGGCACCATCCAGGAGGATGTGAAGCTGGGGGACATCATCATCAACGACTGCAGCGTGCGTCTGGACGGCACCTCCCAGCTCTACGTCCGGGAGGAGTATCCCTCCGCCGCCTCTTACGAGGTGGTCATGGCTCTGGTCCAGGCTTGCGAAAACCTGGGCTTTACCTACCATGTGGGGGTGGGCTGTACCACCGGTTCCTTCTACGCCGGGCAGTGTCGGCCCAGCTTCGGCGGCTACCGCCGCCAGGCCATCGACGACGAGCTCCAGGACCTGCGCAGCGCCAAGGTGCTCAACTTCGACATGGAGGGCTCGGCTCTGTTCACCTTAGCACGGCTGTTCGGTCTGCGGGCGGGAATGTGCGCGTCGGTCATCGTCCACCGGCTCACCGGCGAGGTGAGCGACGAAGGCGGCGAAGAACGGGCCTGCCTGGTGGGCGCGGAGGCCCTGCGGCTGCTCATCGAGTGGGACCGGAAAAAATCTGCCGCCGGAAAGCGCCATCTGTTCCCCGGTCTGCTAGGCTGACACAACACTTGTCGGGAGGGTCTGAAACAAGAGGAAACCTCTGGAGTTTTCAGATTTTTGTGGAATTTTTGGCTTGCCAAGCCGGTATGGGCATAGTATTATAGAAATGACCCTTTCGCTCCTTTTCGGGGCGATCCCTTCCCAGGCGAGCCCGGTCCGCCGGCACTTCTCCGGCCTGTCGGGGCGCCAAAAACAAAAGGAGGAACGTACACAATGAAACTGAGCAAGAAGTTCGCCGCCCTGTCCCTGGCTCTGGTCATGGCGCTGGCTCTGGCCGCCTGCGGTCCCGCTGCCGCCGACCCCACTCCCACCCAGTCCCAGAGCACCGAGCAGCCCGGCGACAACACCGAGCAGCCCTCCACCGAGGGCCTGAAGATCGCCATCCTCACCAGCCCCAACTCCGTGGATGACGGCTCCTTCAACGAGGACAACTACAACGGCATTCTGAACTTCATCGCCTCCCGCGGCGACATCGACACCGTCAACGACATCCAGGAGACCACCGGCGACAGCGCCGCCGTGGCCCAGATGTGCGGTGACATCATCGCCGACTACGACGTGCTGGTGACCACCGGCTTCCAGTCCGCCTCCATCGGCCCCGTGGCTCAGGACAACCCCGACAAGTACTTCATCCTGGTGGACACCTTCCCCACCGATTCCGAGGGCGTTGAGATCTCCGACGGTCTGCCCAACGTGTACGCCATGCAGTTCGCCGAGCAGGAGAGCGGCTTCTTCGCCGGCGTGGCCGCCGCTCTGGAGACCAAGAGCGGCAAGGTGGCTGTGGTCAACGGCCAGCCCTTCCCCTCCAACGTCAACTATCAGTATGGCTTTGAGTCCGGCGTGAACTACGCTGTCAAGCACCTGGGCGCCACCGCCGAGATCGTGGAGCTGGCTTCCTATGCCGGCACCGACGTGACCGGCGCCAACGTGGGCGGCAACTACACCGGCAACTTCGTGGACGAGGCCGCCGGCAAGACCCTGGGCGAGGCCCTGATCCGTGAGGGCGTGGACATCATCTTCGTGGCCGCCGGCGGCTCCGGCAACGGCGTGTTCGCCGCCGCCAAGGAGTCTGGCACCTGCATGGTCATCGGCTGCGACGTGGACCAGTATGATGACGGCGCCAACGGCAACAGCAACATCATCCTCACCTCCGTCCTCAAGAACATGGCCATCAACGTGGAGCGTCAGCTCAACGCCATCGCCGACGGCAGCTTCACCGGCGGCAACTACGTCCTCAACGCTGAGACCGACTCCACTGGCTATGTCTCCGAGGCCGGCCGTCATCAGATGAGCGACGAGACTGTCTCCGCTCTGGATGAGCTCTATCCCCTGGTGAAGGACGGTACCATCGTCCCCGCCGCCAACTTCAACGGCTACACCCCCGAGGAGTTCCCCGGCCTGTAAGCCTGCATCGTCCCGTCCTGTAATCTTTGACATTTGATACGGGGCGCTCCGTTTGTCTGACTGTTTGGTCCCTGCGGAGCGCCCCCTTCTTTTTCCCCGTGGAATTTGCCTACCGCCTCTCCGGCGGGATCGGCGTCCCGATCCAAGTCCGGTCGCCGGGTTTGGATGAGGACACCGGACAATGACCAGCGAGAAGGAGCGTGATACGGATGACGGATGAGTACATCGTGGAGATGCGGCATGTGACCAAACGTTTTCCCGGCATCGTAGCCAACGACGACATCTCCATCGGCATCAAAAAGGGGGAGATCTTTGCCCTGCTGGGAGAAAACGGCGCGGGCAAGTCCACCTTGATGAGTATGCTCTTCGGCATGTATGAGCCCGACGAGGGGGAGATCTACGTCCGCGGCAAGAAGGAGCATATCTCCTCGCCCAACTACGCCACCAAGCTCAACATAGGCATGGTCCACCAGCACTTCAAGCTGGTGAGCAACTACACCATCGCCGAGAACATCATCCTGGGCATTGAGCCCAAGCGCCGGGCGGGAATCTTCCCGGTGGTGGACATCAAGGGCACCAACCAGAAGGTGGCAGAGCTGTCCAAGCGTTATGGTCTGGAGGTGGACCCCACCGCCAAGATCGAGGACATCAACGTCTCTACCCAGCAGCGGGTGGAGATCCTCAAGATGCTCTGGCGTGAGGCAGAGATTCTCATCTTCGACGAGCCTACGGCGGTGCTTACCCCCCAGGAGATCGACTTCCTGCTCCAGATCATCCGGGGCCTGCGGGAGAGCGGCAAGACCATCATCCTCATCACCCACAAGCTGGAGGAGATCAAGCAGGTGGCCGATCGCTGCGCCATCCTCAACCGGGGCAAGCTCATTGACGTGCTGGACGTGGCCACCACCTCCACCCAGACCATGGCCAACCTGATGGTAGGCCGGGAGGTGGACTTCGCCGTGGACAAGGCCCCCGCCAAGTTCGGGCCTGAAGTGCTCAAGGTAGAGCACCTTACGGTGAAGAACCGGGACAACTTCCCGGTGGTAAAGGACGTGTCCTTCTCCGTCCACGCCGGGGAGATCTTTGCCATCGCCGGTGTGTCGGGCAACGGCCAGGTGGAGATCGCCGACGCGGTGGCCGGCATGGCCGCCGCCGCCGAGGGGAAGATCACCCTCCAGGGCCAGGATGTGACCAACATGAGCATCCGGCAGCGCACTGACCTGGGCGTGTCCTACATCCCCGAGGACCGGCAGAGCGTTGGCCTGGTGCTGGACTTCACGCTGGAGGAGAACCTGGCCCTCAAGACCTACTACAAGGAGCCCTTCTGCCACAAGGGCATCCTCAACCATGAGGCCTTCTCTCAGTACGGTGAGCAGCTCATCGAACGCTATGACATCCGCTCCGGTCAGGGCCGCAGGACGGTAGTGCGCTCCATGTCGGGCGGCAACCAGCAGAAGGCCATCGTGGGCCGGGAGATCGAGCTGAGCTCCCCGCTGATGATCTTCGTGCAGCCCACCCGTGGTCTGGACATCGGCGCCATTGAGAACATCCACCGCCAGATCCTGGCCGAACGGGACAAGGGCCGGGCCATCCTGCTCATCTCCCTGGAGCTGGACGAGATCATGGGCCTGGCGGACACCATCGGGGTCATCTTCAGCGGCGAGCTTTTGAAGATCGCCCCGGCGGACACCATGACCACCAACGAGGTGGGACAGTACATGATGGGGGTGAAGCAAAATGAAGCGGGCTAACCCGATCACCCGGGGCTTCCTCTTCCTCATGGGAGACGAGCGCCGCCAGAAGATCACCATCCCCATCTTTGCCATCCTCCTGAGCCTGATCGCCAGCTCCATTGTGCTGCTGCTGATGGGCAAGAACCCCATAACCGCCTTTGCCAGCTTCCTTCAGGGCTCTGGCATCCTGCCCAAGGCCAACTATGCCGCCAAGAAGAGCATGCTCACCGACTTTCTGAGCCTGGTCAACGCCTGGACCCCCATGCTTTTTGCCTCCCTGGCGGTGGCCGTGGCCATGCGGGCCGGTCTCTTTAACATCGGCGTATCGGGACAGATGCTTCTCTCCGGCTTCGTGGCCACCGTGGCGGTGGGCTACGCCGAGAGCCTGCCCGCTGTGATTGCCAAGCCTCTGGTGGTCATCATCGGCCTGCTCGTGGGCGCCGCCGTGGCTGCCCTCATTGGCTTTTTGAAGTACAAGTGGAACATCAACGAAGTGGTTTCAGCCATCATGCTCAACTACATCATCCGGTATATCGTCAGCTTCTTCGTCAAGGCCACCATCAACAACCCCTCCACCCGCCAGTCCTGGCCCATCACCGACGCCGCCCGTCTCTCCCTTATGGACACCGAGATCGGCGGGCTGAAAATGGACATCCCCCTGGGCATCATCCTGGCGGTAGTGGCGGTGATCCTGGTGCAGTTCCTCTTCACCAAGATGCGCCTGGGCTTCGAGCTGCGGGCCGTGGGTGCCAACCCCCTGGCCGCCCGGTATGCCGGCGTCAACGTGGGACGCAGCACCATCCTGGTCATGGCCCTGTCCGGAGCTCTGGCGGGCCTGGCGGGCGTGACCTACTACCTGGGCTACTTCGGCTCCATCCAGCCCGACGTGCTCATCTCCACCGGCTTTGACGCCATTGCCGTGTCCATCCTGGGCAACTCCAACCCCATCGGCATCATCTTCTCCTCGCTGCTCATCTCTGTCATTGACAAGGGCAGCACCTACCTGCAGTCCACCGTGGGGGTGCGGCAGGAGATCGGCGCTCTCATCACCGGACTGATCCTGCTCTTCTCGGCCTGCGGCGTGTTTATTGGCTACCTGGTCAACCGGGGCCGCCAGCGGGAGGAGGACGCCCGGCGTCTGGCCAGCGGCGAGAGTGGAAAGGAGGAGGAGCGGGTATGACGTACATCAATACCATCATCATTGACGGTCTCTCCTTTGCCATCCCGCTGTTCATCATGGCCATCGGCGGCATCTACTCTGAGCGCAGCGGCGTGACCAACCTGGCCATCGAGGGCCTTCAGGGCATGGGCGCCTTTGTAGGTGCGCTGGCGGCCACCCTGGTCTCCGGCTTTTTCGCCGCCGACAGCCAGGCACCCATGTTCATCGCCATGCTCTTCGCCTTCATCGGCGGCGGGCTCTACGCGGTGGTCCACGCGGTGCTGTGCGTGAAGTTCAAGGCCAACCAGGTCATCAGCGGCGTGGTCATCAACATCCTGGCCACCGCCCTGACCACCTTCCTCACCAGCGAGATCTCCACCGCCCTGTTCGGAGCGGCCTCCAACCGCTTCCGTCTCATCACCTCCGTACGGCTCACCGTCCCCGGTATCTCGGAGATCCCCATTCTGGGTGCCATTTTCACCAACGTCTATCCCTTTGAGCTCATCATCATCGTGGTGGCCGTGGCGGCGTGGTATGTGCTCTACAAGACCCCCTTTGGCATGCATCTGCGGGCTTGCGGCGACAATCCCCATGCAGTGGACGCCGCCGGCGTGGAGGTGGGCCGGGTGCGCTTCATCGCCGTCATGCTCTCGGGCGCCCTGTCCGGTCTGGGCGGCATCTGCTTTGCCTACTCCATCTCGGTGCAGTTCTCTTCGGCCATCTACATGGGCTACGGCTACCTGGCCATTGCCGCTCTGATTTTCGGCAACTGGCAGATCCTGCCCACCCTGGGTGCCTGCCTGATCTTCGGCTTTGCCCGCTCCGGTGGCTTCGCCCTGACCCAGATCATGGAGCTGCCTTCCGCCTTTACCGATGTATTCATGACGCTGCCCTATGTGGTGACCCTCTTCCTGCTTATCTTCTTCTCCAAGTCCAACCGCGCTCCCCGCGCCCTGGGCGAAATTTACGATAAGGGGAAGCGCTGAGCGCCCGGGAGCAGGTACACAGCGAGCCCCACAGACCGAAAAACAGGCCGGCAAAGCCGGCGGCATTTTCGGCGGAGGAGCGAGCAGTGTGCCGTCGCGAAGGGCGCGAAGCGTGACAATGGGAAGCGCTGAGCCGTCGTGAGCAGGGCGGATGGACCGGAGCGAGGGCGAGCGGAGGGCCGCACAGCGGCCCGAAGACCAGCCCGAGGCAAAGGGAAGCCGCCCGTTGCGAACAGGCGAAGCGTGACAATGGGAAGCGCTGAGCGCCCGGGAGCAGGTACACAGCGAGCCCCGCAGACCGAAAAACAGGCCGGCAAAGCCGGCGGCATTTTCGGCGGAGGGGCGAGCAGTGTGCCGTCGCGAAGGGTGCGAAGCGTGACAATGGGAAGCGCTGAGCCGTCGAGCAGGGGAGCCTGGACCAAAGCGAGGGTGCGAAACCGAAGGGCCGCGCAGCGGACCTGTTTCGAGCCCGAGTCGGAGGGAAGGCGACCCGGCCGCGAGGCGAGCGAAGCGTGACAACGGGAAGCGCTGAGCCGCCGAGCAGGGGAGCCTGGACCAAAGCGAGGGTGCGAAACCGAAGGGCCGCGCAGCAGACCTGTTTCGAGCCCGAGTCGGAGGGAAGGCGACCCGGCCGCGAGGCGAGCGAAGCGTGACAAGGAAGCGCTGAGCGCCCGGGAGCAGGCGCACAGCGCAGCGAAACAAGAGGTAGTCCTTTCCCTGGTATTGATCCCACGGCCAAGTGGTTTCAATAAAATAAATGCGAGAGCGAAAGGAGTCTGTCAAAATGAGAAAGTTCCGTCCCTCCCTTCTGTCCGGCCTTCTGGTGGCCGCACTGGTAGTGGCGCTGGCCATCCCCGCTGCCGCCGACCTGGTCCCCCGCCAGCTGCAAGTGGACGCCGGTGTGGAAGTCTACATCGACGGTAATCAGCTTGATCCCCGTGATGTCAATGGCAATCGGGTGGATGCCCTTCTCTACAACGGCACTACCTATGTTCCCGTCCGTGCCGTGACCGAGTCTCTGGGCTACGACGTGGCTTGGAACGGTGCCGACGACGTTGCCTACATCAGCTCCGTGGCAAACGATCCTCTGGCCGCTGAATATCTGGAGGAGTACTTTGCCATCGCTCCCTTTACCGGCACCGTGTCCCGGGCCGACTTTGACGCCGCCCTGGTCAAGGTGGGCGGCACCGCCGCCGAGGGTACCGGTGAGCTGACCGTGGCCGACGCCGTGGTCGCCGCCGTGAAGGCCGCCGGCATGGACGCCCTGGCCGTAGTTTACACCGACGCCGACAGCGCCAAGGCCAACGCTCGCATCGCCGCCTACGGCCTGGCCCCCATGGCCGCCCCCACCGCTGCCTATGTGGCCGCCGCTCTGGATGCCGGTCTGGCCTCCGCCACCTGGGACTTTGACGGCGCGCTGGATGCCGTCACCGCCTCCAACCTGCTGATGAACGTGGTCAACGTTACCGGCCAGGGCCGCAACTACCTGGGTCTGACCACCGACAAGGACATCGCCGCCAAGCTGCGCGCCGCCTTTGCCGCCATCTATGATTTCTCCACCCTGGACAACGAGGCCGTGCAGCAGCTGTGGGCCATCGGCGAGACCATCGTGGCCGAGCGCGCCACCACCGGCTTCGGCCTGAAGTCCGACGACTATGACGCCCGCTTCCTGGACGAGTACACCATTCAGTACGGCCACAGCAACATCAACCATGCTGTGCAGCTGGTAGCCCTGCTGGCCAGCGAGGGCATCGAGGCCAAGGTGGCCCTGGAGCCCAAGATCTCCATTTTCGAATACCCCGCTTACAGCGGCGACCTGGGCACCTCCATCGAGTACGACATGAACCTGGAGTTCAGCTCCCTGGAGGACCGTGAAGCCTTCCACGACCTGGTCAACCCCTACGTCACCCGCAACATGGAGGGCAACACCAGCAGCCAGATCACCGGCGCCTGGCTCACCCCCTGCTTCAACTCCTATGCCGCCATCGAGGGCTACAACGAGGTCTGTGACAACGTGATCTCCTGCGGCAAGTACTCCCTGCATCCCTTCAGCCTGCCCGACCAGGTGGAGACCGTCAGCGCCACCATCGACGAGGCCGTAGACGCCTTCAACGCCTCCCTGGCCGAGGGCGGCACCCCCATCGAGACCGAAGTGGTGCCCATCTGGTGCAACCCCGCGTTCTATGTCTATCTCCAGGACATGGCCGCTTCCGCGTAATCTCAGACCGCAAGTACAGAAAGGCCCCGGTTCCTTCAGGGAACCGGGGCCTGAGACTGTCGGAAAAGGCCTTTGGGCCTTTTCCGACAAAGGGTTGCATGACGGACAGGGCTCGATT
>LBJMR02800__coassemble_721_pt1 | contig 18948 bp, 18 predicted proteins | sample LBJMR02800__metabat2_low_PE_006 | metagenome-assembled genome bin LBJMR02800 | reverse complement strand
CACATTTTTAGCGTAGGCCGCAGCGGCTATGCCGCGAGGAGGGAGCTTGGTGTCCTCGGAAATGACAGACTTTGATTTTATTCCGTCGCGCTTACGCGACGGAACTTAAGCGAGGCTTCTTTATGGGGCGCCTTTTTGAGAAGCTGCGCATCCCCGCTCTTGTTGACAAGGGCGGGGGATGGTCCTACAATAATGTTTGCAGAACAAACCGCATTGCGGTTTGTTTGCGCGGCGATGCCGCGCACTTGAACAAAGCTGATTTGCCTTGAAGACCTTGGTTTTCAAGACAATAGAACAAGACAGAAGAGAAATGGGGATTTGCCGTGAATGTGAACGCGCTGCGCGCTTCGCTGCTGGCCACGTCGGCCTATGGAAACATCACTGCCGCGCCGGTCATGGTGCAGGTGGAAAAGCTGCTCTCCGCCCTGGCGCGGGGAGAGGGGGAACAGGCGCTGGAGTGCTGTGCCGGAGTGTTCTACACCCTGCATCGCGCCGGCTTTGCCACCCTGGGGGACTATCTGTGGTACGCGCTGCGCTATGAGGAGGCCCCCTACCCTCTGCTCGTGGAGCGGGGGGAGGCCGATCCGGTCCTGGAGGAGGCCGCCGCGCGGGACGTGGAGACCTTCCGCACTCTGGCGGGGCTTGACTGGGGCGAAGTGACGGCGGCCATCGCCGCCCTGCTGGGGGCCGAGGAGGCCCCGGCGGCGCAGCGGCTGCCCCGGTGGACGGGGGAGCCCCCCTTCACCTTTGAGAGCCTGACGGAGTTCTACCGCCGCTGGGGCGCGGGACTTTTTGCCAAGTACCGGGCCTTCCTCTGGGAGGAAGGGAAGCTGCGTCCGGTAGAGAAGCCCGACTGCTTCGGCGGGGAGGACCTGGTGGGCTACGAGCGGGAGCGGGAGGCGGTCATCGCCAACACCCGGGCCATGCTCTCGGGCAAGCCGGTCAACAACGTGCTGCTCTATGGCGAGCCGGGCACCGGCAAGTCGGTGACCGTCAAGAGCCTCATCACCATCCCCGGCTTTGAGGACCTGCGGCTCATCCAGGTCCAGAAGGAGGCCCTGGGGGACATGCCGGAGCTCATCCGGATGCTGGGCCACCGGCGGCAGAAGTTCATCCTCTTCATCGACGACCTGGCCTTCGACCAGGATGACAGGACCTACTCGGTGCTCAAGACCATCCTGGAGGGCGGACTGGAGCCCAGACCGGACAACGTGGCGGTATACGCCACCTCCAACCGCCGCCACCTGGTGCGGCAGACCTTCTCCGACCGGGCGGGGGACGAGGTGGACCGCAACGAGACCATCAACGAGAAGACCTCCCTGGCCGAGCGGTTCGGCCTGCGCATCCTCTACCAGACCCTCACTCAGGCGGAATACCTGGACATGGCCGAGCAGATGGCCCGGCGGCAGGGGATCGCGCTGGAACGGGAGACCCTGCGCGCAGGCGCGGCCCAGTTCGAGGTGCGCCATCCGGGCAAGACCCCCCGCACCGCCCGGCAGTATATCGCCAGCCTCCATACATAAGCGGGGAACTGAAAAAATGTCAATGCCCGCCTCCGGGCGGAGAAAGAAAGGAGCAGACAGATGGACTTTCTCGACAAGCTGATGAACAAGGTGGACCAGGGGATCGCCGTGGTGAGCTCCAAGTCGGAGAACCTGGCTGAGACGGCCCGTACCAAGTCGGCCATCGCCGCCGCCCAGCGCAGGCAGGAGAGCGCCCAGGCCGCCCTGGGCGCCAAGTGCTACCAGAGCTGGAAGGCGGGCACCCTGACGGTGGAGAGCCTGGGGGAGGATATGGAGCAGATCCGCGCCATTGAGACCGAAGTGGAGGAGCTCAAGGCCCAGCTCTCCCAGATCGGCGCGGAGGAGGGCCAGGGCGCCGTGGTCTGTCCCAACTGCGGCAAGACCCTCTCCCCGGAGAGCCGCTTCTGCGACAGCTGCGGCACCCCCGTGAACAAGACCGTCTGAATGAGACCCCAGCTCCGGGGAGACGAACACGTCTCCCCGGATTTTTTTTCTTTCTCTTTTTCTGTGGAACTTTTGCGCAAAGGCGCCGTCTAAGAGAAAGACTTCCTAAAAAGGAAGCGCAAATCATAGAAAAAGGAGAATCCCACGTGATGAATAAGAAATGGATCGCCCTGGCTCTGGCCGGCGTTATGTCTCTGTCCATGTTGACCGCCTGCACCTCCACCCCCTCCGACGGTGAAGACCCCCAGACCACTCCGCCCGCCACCGAGGAGCCCAGCCAGCAGCCTTCGGACACCGAGACTCCCACTGAGGAGCCCACTGAAGAGCCCAGCGAGCAGCCCCGACTCCACTCCCTCCCCCACTCCCAAGCCCACTGAAAAGCCTTCCGAGAAGCCCGAGCCCACTGAGGAGCCCGGCGAGGCGCCCAGCGGCGACGTGAGCGTGAGCGACATCTGGGCCGCCATCGAGGACGCTGGCGAGCAGCCCGACCTGATGGATATGGACAGCCTCCTGCTCACCGATCTCTACGGTATGGACGCTGAGGCCGACCTGGTGGAGTTCGTGGCCAAGATGCCCCTCATGAGCGCCAACGTCACCGAGTTCCTCATCGCCAAGGTGACCCCCGGCCGCGCCGACGCGGTCAAGGCCGCCTGCGAGTCCCGGGTGGAGGCCCTGAAGGGCGGCGGCCTGTACCCCAGCACTGTGGAGCTGGTGGAAAACTATAAGATCGTCATCAACGGCGACTATCTCCTCTTCTGCATCGCGGAGAATGCCGACGAAGTGGTAGAGATCTTCAACAGCTATACAAAATAAGCAATTTCGGGTATACTTATCATACGGGCCCGGCGGAGAACCGCCGGACCCGCATGATATGAAGTGAGAGGTGGAAGAATGGTCTTTTCCAGCACGCTGTTCCTGTTTCTCTATCTGGTTATCACCCTGGCACTCTACTATATCGTTCCCCTGAAGCTGCGCAACCTGGTGCTCTTGGTGGTGAGCCTCATCTTCTACGGCTGGGGCGAGCCGGTATATATCGTCATCATGTTTGCCTCCATCGCCATCGACTACACCCACGGCATGCTGGTCACCCGCTGCAAGAACAAGGGCAACCTGCGGGGGGCCAAGGGGGCGGTGGTGTCCTCGGTGATCTCCAACCTGGCGCTGCTGTTCTTCTTCAAGTATTGGGACTTCATCGCCGCGTCTCTCTCCGCTGTGGGACTGAACTTCATGCCCCAGCTGGGTCTGGAGCTGCCCATCGGTATCTCCTTCTACACCTTCCAGACCATGAGCTACACCATTGATGTCTACCGGGGGGATGCCAGGGAGCAGCGCAACATCGTCACCTTCGGCACCTTCGTCACCCTCTTCCCCCAGCTCATCGCCGGGCCCATCGTCCGCTACAAGGACCTGGACGACCAGCTGGTAGAGCGCACCTGCAATGTGGAGAAATTTGCCCAGGGCGTGCAGCGGTTTGTGCTGGGCCTTGCGAAAAAGGTGCTCCTGGCCGATAACCTCAGCCAGCTCTGGAAGATCTACCAGGCCACGCCGGGGGATGAACTCAGCTTCCTGGGCGCGTGGCTGGGCATCATCGCCTTCGCCCTGCACCTCTACTTCGACTTCTCCGGCTACTCCGATATGGCCATCGGCCTGGGGAAGATGCTGGGCTTTGAATTCCTGGAGAATTTCAACTACCCCTACCTCTCCAAGTCCGCCACCGAGTTCTGGCGGCGCTGGCACATCTCCCTGGGCAACTGGTTCCGGGACTATCTCTATATTCCCCTGGGCGGCAACCGGGTGGGGACTCCCCGCCTGCTCTTCAACCTCCTGGTGGTGTGGGCGGCCACAGGCATCTGGCACGGAGCCAGCTGGAACTTTTTGATCTGGGGCCTTTACTACTTCTTCTGGCTGGCCGTGGAGCGGCTGGTGCTCAAGAAGTACCTGGACAAGGCGCCCGGCTGGGTGGGCCATATCTACGGCCTGCTGGTGATCCTGGTGGGCTGGGCCATCTTCGCTGTGGAGGACTTCTCCGCCATGGGCGACTACCTCAGGGCCATGTTCGGCATGGGCGCGGGGCTGGTGGACAGCCACTTCCTCTACTACCTCAAGAGCTTTGCCCTGGTGCTCATCCTGGGTATCCTGGGAGCCACCCCCCTGGCCAAGACCGTTTGGCACAAGCTCCCCGGAAAAGCCCGCCGGGTGATCTTCCCGGTGCTCATGCTTCTGGCGCTCATATTGTCCACCGCCTACCTGGTGGACGGCACCTACAACACCTTCATCTATTTCCGCTTCTAAGGAGGGAAACGCCATGTCGAAAAAGTACAGCATTTTCATCAGTGCCCTGTTCTGCGGCTTCCTGGCCCTGTTCATGGTGGTGGGGGCCATCTCCCCGGACAAGACCTTCTCCGAGCTTGAAAACCGAAACCTCCAGCAGCTGCCCAAGCTGGAGGCCGAGGACTTTAAGCTGGCCTGGCCCATCGACCAGAGCGGTGACTTCTTCACCGGTGAGTTCATGAGCCAGTTTGAGACCTACCTCAACGACCAGTTCCCCCTGCGGGACGGCTGGGTGGGCCTCAAGGCCGCCACCGAGCTTATGCTGGGCAAGAAGGAGAACAACAACGTCTACTTCTGCGACAAGGGCACCCTCATCACCCGGTTTGACGAGCCCAATGCCCAGCGGGTGACCACCAACCTCACCTATCTGGATAAGCTGGTGGAGCTCACCGACGTGCCCGTCTACCTCTCCCTGATCCCCGGCTCGGTGTCCATCTGGGCCGACCGGCTGCCCGAGGGGGCTCCCAACGCCGACCAGAAGGCGGTCATCGACGACATCGCCGGCCGCACCCAGGCCAACTACTATGACAGCTATCAGATCCTCTGGGACCACCGGGATGAGGACATCTACTACCGCACCGACCACCACTGGACCAGCCTGGGCGCCTACTACGGCTATGTGGCCATGATGGAGGCCCTGGGCATGGAACCCGTGCCCCTGGACAGCCTCACCAAGCAGACGGTGAGCGAGGAGTTCTATGGCACCACCTTCTCCTCCTCCGGCGTGCGCTGGGTGGAACCCGACTGCATCGACATCTACGTCCCCGACCCCGGCGTGAAGGTGACCTCCTGGTTCACCGGTGAGCCCGAGGAGGGCCGGCTGTATGCCTGGGAGAAGCTGGAGATCAAGGACAAGTACACCTTCTTCATGGGCGGCAACCAGTCTCTGGCCGTCATCGAGAACCCCAACGTGGACGGGCCCAAGATCGCCATCGTCCGGGATTCCTACACCGACTCCCTGGTGCCCTTCCTCACCCAGCACTTCTCCGAGATCCACCTCATTGACCTGCGCTACAACCGCAACAGCGTGGCCCAGTATCTTGCCGACAACGACATTGACATGTGCTTTGTGCTTTACAGCGTGTCCAATTTCGTCACCGACACCAACTTCTTCCCTCTGGCCCGCTGAAATATGCCCTCTCTTTGCTGCCCCGGACGTGTACCGTCCGGGGCAGCTTTTTTCCGAGGGCTTGCGCTTTGCTTCGGAATCGGTTACAATGGGGTAAATTCAGCGGTGTGCCGTAAGGAGGATGCACCATGGTAAGGGATCAGATCGAGCAGTATTTTGACCGTCCGGAGGCGGCGGAGGATCTGGTGGCCGCGGTGAAGCGGCTGGTTTCCATCCGCAGCGTCCGGGGAGATGCGCAGCCCGGCATGCCCTTTGGAGAGGGCCCCGCCCGGGCCCTGGAGGAGGCGCTGAAGCTCTGCGGAGAGCTGGGCTTTGAGACCGAGAACGTGGACGGCTATGTGGGTACCGCCCGCCTGGGTCAGGAGGACGACGGAGTGCATATTCTGGCCCATATGGACGTGGTGGGGGAGGGCACCGGCTGGACCAAGGCCGGACCCTACGCGCCCCAGGTGGTAGACGGCGTGCTCTACGGCCGGGGTGTGGCCGACGACAAGGGCCCCGCCATGGCCGCCCTGTTCGCCATGAAGGCGGTAAAGGACCTGGGCGTCCCCCTGAAGAAGAGCGTCAGGCTCATTCTGGGTACCGATGAGGAGAGCGGCTCGTCCGACATCGCCTACTATTACAAGACCCACCCCTACGCCCCCCACACCTTCACGCCTGACGCGGATTTCCCCGTTATCAACGTGGAGAAGGGGCACTACCACCCCGACTTCGGCGCGTCCTGGGATGTGAGCGGCGCGCTGCCCCGGGTGACGGCCATGGAGGGCGGCTTCCGCACCAACGTAGTGCCCCCCGAGGCGTGGGCCCAGGTGGCCGGCGTGGAGAAGGCCGCGCTGGAGAAGGCCGTGGCCGCCGCGGCGGCTACCGGCGCCGCCTTTGCCCTGGAGGGCAGCGGTACGGACTGGCGAGTGGCCTGCAAGGGCACCAACGCCCACGCCGCCAGCCCCGAGGAGGGCAACAACGCCATCACCGCCCTGCTGGAGGTCCTCTCCGCCCTGCCCCTGGCCGACTGCGGCAGCACGGCGGCCATCACCGCCATGCACGCCCTCTTCCCCCACGGTGACACCCGGGGCAAGGCCCTGGGCATCGCCCAGGCCGATGAGGAGTCGGGCGAGCTGACCCTCAACCTGGCCATCATGAAGCTGTGTGAGACGGGCTTTTCCGCTAAGTTCGACGTGCGCTTCCCCATCTGCGCCAACGAGGATAACTGTGCCCGCGCCTGCGAGAAGAGCCTGGGGCGCTACGGTATCGCCGTGACGGGGGACGCCGGGATGACGGAGGTCCACTGCGTCAGCGCCGATTCCCCCTTTGTGCGCACCCTGTTGGAGTGCTACGAGACCTACACCGGAGAGCGCGGCGCCAAGCCCCTGGCCATCGGCGGCGGCACCTACGTCCACGACATCCCCGGCGGGGTGGCCTGCGGCTGCCAGATGCCCGGGGCCAGACCCAATATGCACGGGGCCGACGAGAATATCTCGGTGGCGGATCTGATCACCGCCGCCAAGATCTATGCGCTGGCCATCGTGCGCATCTGCGGATAAAGAGTCTGTAAGGAGAGAGAAAGAATGATCTGTATGAGACGAGGGAAGACCTTGATCGCACTGCTCCTGGCGGCGGCTATGGCATTTGCGCTGGCGGGGTGCGGCAAGCGAGGCGTGACCGCCGAGGATGCCACCAATCTGGTCCAGGGGAATCTGGACGAGATCTACCTGGGGGTGTTCGACCCGGACTTTCTCAAGAGCGTGAACATCACCGAGAGCGAGGCGGAGGAGACCTACCGGGGCGGCCTGGAGACGGAGACGGAGTACTTTATCTACTACTACGGCCTGGAGGAGGTCTCCGATGAGCTCTACCAGGAGATCGTGGACCTTCACGCCGACATCTACTCTTACTCCAGCTACACCGTGCAGCCCGCCACCGAGCAGTCTGACGGCTCCTACGCCGTGAAGGTGACCTTCCGGCCCCTGGACATCCACGTCCAGGTGGGCGAGGAGTGGGCCGACTTCATGACGGCCTTCAACGACGACTACGCCGATGTGGATGTGGACAGCATGACCGACGAGGAGTATGCCGCCTTCTGGAGCGAGTATAGCGACGACTATAACCGCCGGGTGGTGGACCTGGTCAAGAGCAAGCTGCCCACCATGGGCTACGGGGAGGAGGACTCCCTGGTCATCCAGGTGATCCTGGACGACGACGGCTACTACACCATGGACGAGACCAGCTTCCAGATGTTCGACACCATGCTCCTCACCTATCCCTAAGGGTACATAAAAGCGCCCGGCTGGCATTTGCCAGCCGGGCGCTTCTTGCTGTTATGAGCAGAGGGCTTTTACTTTGCCTGATGGGTCTTGGCCGCGCTGATGAACTCCCGGAACAGGGGGTGGGCCTTGTTGGGACGGCTTTTGAGCTCGGGGTGGAACTGGCAGGCCACGAACCAGGGATGATCGCTCAGCTCCACCATCTCCACCAGGTGGCCGTCGGGGCTCAGTCCGGAGAGGGAGAGCCCGGCGGCGGTGAGGGCTTCCCGGTAGGCGTTGTTGAACTCGTAGCGGTGGCGGTGCCGCTCGTCGATACGGTCGGTGCCGTAGATGGCGTGGGAGCGGGTACCCTCCGCAAGCAGGCAGGGGTAGCTGCCAAGGCGCATGGTGCCGCCCTTGGCGGTGACCCCCACCTGGTCGGCCATCAGGTCGATGACCGGGTAGGGGGTCTTGGGGTCCAGCTCGGAGGAGTGGGCCCCCTCCAGACCGCAGACGTGCCTGGCAAACTCCACTACCGCCATCTGCATCCCCAGGCAGATGCCCAGGAAGGGAACGCCGTTTTCCCGGGCGTACCGGATGGCGGAGATCTTCCCCTCGATGCCCCGGTCGCCAAAGCCGCCGGGCACCAGGATGCCGTCGGCTCCGGCCAGGATGGCGGCGGCGTTTTGGTCGGTGACGGTCTCCGAGTCCACCCAGCGGATGGACACCTTCACGTCGTTTTCAATGCCTCCGTGGGTGAGGGCCTCCACCACCGAGAGGTAGGCGTCGTGCAGGGAGACGTATTTGCCCACCAGGGCGATCTCCACCTCCCCCTTGGGGTGCTTGGCCCGGTGGACCATGGTGGCCCACTCGGTGAGATCGGGGGCGTGGCAGATCAGGCCCAGCCGCCGCACCACCACGTCGGCCAGCCCCTCCCGCTCCAGCATGAGGGGCACCTCGTAGAGAAGGTCGGCGGTGAGGTTGGGAATGGCGTTTTCCACGGGGATGTTGCAGAAGAGGGAGATCTTCTCCAAAATCTCCCGGGGCACCGGATAGTCGCTGCGGCACATGATCACGTCGGGCTGGATGCCCAGGCTTAAAAGCTCCTTGGCCGAGTGCTGGGTGGGCTTGCTCTTGAGCTCCCCGGAGCCGGGGATGGAGACGATCAGCGAGACGTGGATGAACATGACGTTCTGGCGGCCCCGCTCGGCAGCCACCTGGCGGATGGCCTCCAGGAAGGGCTGGGACTCGATATCGCCCACGGTACCGCCGATCTCCACGATGGCCACGTCGGTATCCGGGGTGTCCAGGGAGTAGATGTGGCTTTTGATCTCATTTGTGATGTGGGGGATGATCTGCACCGTGCCCCCCAGATAGTCGCCCGAGCGCTCCCGGCTCAGCACGTTCCAGTACACCCGGCCCGAGGAGACCGAGGAGTGGACGGTGAGGTTCTCGTCGATGAACCGCTCGTAGTGGCCCAGGTCCAGGTCGGTCTCCGCCCCGTCGTCGGTGACGAAGACCTCGCCGTGCTGATAGGGGCTCATAGTCCCCGGGTCCACGTTGAGGTAGGGGTCCAGCTTCTGGACCTTGACCTTCAAGCCCCGCTGCTTGAGAAGCCGCCCCAGAGAGGCCGCCGTGATGCCCTTGCCCAGACCCGAGACCACGCCGCCGGTGACGAAGATGAATTTGACTGCCATAACAAAACCTCCCATTCTCATGGGACGCCCTTGTCCCGGGACGCCCTTGCCCCCGGTGTGCCGCATCAAAAATACAAGCTATTTTACTCCAGCAGTTTGCCTCCGTCAAGCGGGAAATGCAAGCAGAGAAGAAAAACTTGCAAAAAGCCGCCCCTGCCCGGGGAGGGCGGGGGCGGCGAAGGATGCTCAGCCGTGGAAGAGCTTGTTGGTCTGGTACTGGGGCGTGCAGGTCAGGCGCAGGCCCAGCTTGGCGTAGGTGTTGGCGTCAGCCTGGGTGAGGATAACGGTGGAGTGGGCCTCGCACTCCCGCAGACGGCCCAGGCAGTCCAGGGCCTGCTTGGCCAGGGGGTCGGTGGCGGCGGAGATGGCCAGGGCGATGAGGATCTCATCGCTGTGGAGCCGGGGGTTGACGCTGCCCAGATTGGCCACCTTGACCAGCTGGATGGGCTCGATGGCCTGGGGAGAGATGAGGTGCTTTTCGTGGGGGATACCCGCCAGGGCCTTGAGGGCGTTGAGCAGGGTGGAGGAGGAGGCCCCCATCAAAGCGGTGGTCTTGCCGGTGACCACCGTGCCGTCTGGCAGCTGGATGGCGGCGGCGGGGTCGCCGGTTTCGGCGGCCACCGCGTCGGCGGCGGCGATGACCGGACGCATGGAGGGGTCCACCCGCCCCTGCTGCATGAGCAGCTCCAGCTTGTAGACCACATCGTCGCCGCACTTGCCCTGGCGGCGCTCGCACAGGGCGGTGTAGTAGCGGCGGATGATCTCCTGCCGGGCGGCGGCGCACACCACCTCGTCATCAAAGATGCAGTTGCCCGCCATGTTCACCCCCATGTCGGTGGGGGACTTATAGGGGCAGGAACCGGTGATCTTCTCGAACATGGAGGAGAGGACGGGGAAGATCTCCACGTCCCGGTTGTAGTTGACCGTGGTCTCCCCGTAGGCGCTCAGGTGGAAGGGGTCGATCATGTTCACGTCGTTTAAGTCGGCGGTGGCCGCCTCGTAGGCCAGGTTCACCGGATGCTGGAGGGGCAGGTTCCAGATGGGGAAGGTCTCGAACTTGGCGTAGCCGGCCTGGATGCCCCGGCGGTACTCATGGTAGATCTGGCTGAGGCACACCGCCATCTTGCCGCTGCCCGGACCGGGGCCGGTGACCACCACCAGGGGCCGGGAGGTCTTGATATAGTCGTTTTTGCCGTAGCCCTCGTCGCTGACGATGAGGGAGACGTTGTGGGGGTAGCCGGCGATGGGGTAGTGGAGATAGACGGGCACGCCCAGCTCCTCCAGACGGCGGCGGAAAGCGTCGGCGGCGGGCTGCCCCGCGTACTGGGTGATGGTGACGCTGCCTACATAAAGGCCCTTGGAGCGGAAGGAGTCGATGAGGCGGAGGGTGTCAGCGTCGTAGGTGATGCCCAGGTCCCCCCGGACCTTGTTCTTTTCAATGTCGCCCGCGCAGATAGCCACGATGATCTCCGCGTCCTCCTTGAGCTGGAGGAGCATGCGGATCTTGCTGTCCGGCTCAAAGCCGGGCAGGACCCGGGAGGCGTGGTAGTCGTCAAAGAGCTTGCCGCCGAACTCCAGGTAGAGCTTGCCGCCGAACTGCGCGATGCGCTTCATGATGTGTTCTGACTGGGTCTCCAGATATTTGCGGTTGTCAAAGCCCAAAGTCATCCCGGTCACTCCTCTTTTGAGTCTCATAATCTTCCAACGTTTTATTTTATCCTCTGGCGGCGGCACCGTCAAGAAAAACATAAAAAAGCTGACTCTCGTCCTCTTTCCCGCCGCCGCGCCGCCTTGCCGCCGGGATGGAAATGTGATAAACTGATGCATAATGCCGGAAGGAGGGAGAGACATGGCCTTGACGCTGGACACCGACGTGAGGGAGCTGCCCGGCGTGGGCCCAACCCGTGCCAAGGCCCTGGGCAGACTGGGCATTGTGTCGGTGGGGGATCTGCTCTCCTACTTCCCCCGCAGCTATGAGGACCGCACCAAGATATGCACCATCGCCGACGCCCCGGAGGGGGAGAGCGTGTGCATCGCGGCCATGGTGGCCCAGCCGCCCCGGATCTCCCGCATCCGCCGGGGCCTGGAGCTGGTGCGGGTAAAGGCGGTGGACGACACCGCCGCCATGACGGTCACTTTCTTCAACCAGACCTATATGAAGGACGCCCTGCGCCAGGGGGAGCGCTACCTCTTCTTCGGCCGGGCGGAGGGTCCGCCCCGGGCCAGGCAGATGACAAATCCCGTCTGCGAGCGGGAGGGGCAGGGGCGGTTCCTGGGGCGGATCATGCCCATTTACCGCCTGACGGCAGGGGTGTCCAACAACCTGATCTCCGCGCTTGTGGAGCGGTGTGCCCCGGCGTGCGCGGAGCAGGTGGACGAGGTGCTCCCGACCCAGGTGCGCCTTGCCCACCATCTGGCCCAGAGCGAGTTCTGCTACCGCAACATCCACTTTCCCGAGAGCTGGGAAGCCCTGGAGATGGCCCGGCGGCGGTTTGTGTTCGAGGAGCTTTTTCAGCTCACCTGCGGCATGGCCCTGCTGCGCGCCCGCCGGGAGGAGAAGGCGGGGACGGTTTTCTCCGCGCAGGATCTGGATAAGTTCTGGGCCTTGCTGCCCTTTGCCCCCACCCGCGCCCAGCGCCGGGCGGCGGAGGAGGCGGCGGCGGATATGGCCTCGGGCAGGCCCATGAACCGCCTTGTCCAGGGAGACGTGGGTTCGGGCAAGACGGTGGTGGCGGCCCTTTGCGCTTGGCTGGCCTTCCAAAACGGCGCCCAGAGCGCCATCATGGCCCCCACCGAGATCCTGGCCCGGCAGCATTTTCTCTCCCTCTCCGAGCTGCTTGCCCCGGCGGGGATGCGCCTGGGGCTCGTCACCGGCAGCCAGGGCGCTGCGGAGAGGCGGCGGGTGCGAGAGGCCCTGGCCCGGGGAGAGATCGACCTGGCGGTGGGCACCCACGCGCTGCTCAGCGAAGGGGTGGAGTTCCGCCGCCTCTCGCTGGTCATCGCCGATGAGCAGCACCGCTTCGGGGTGGAACAGCGCGCCGCCCTATCGGCCAAGGCGGGGGAGAGAAGCCCCCATGTGCTGGTCATGTCGGCCACGCCCATCCCCCGGACCCTGGCCCTCATCGTCTACGGGGATCTGGACGTGTCGGTGATGGACGAGCTGCCCCCCGGCCGCACCCCCGTGGAGACCTATGTGGTGGGGGAGAACAAGCGGCAGCGGATGTACGGCTTTGTGCGTCGGCTGGTCTCGGAGGGCCGCCAGGTCTATGTGGTCTGCCCCGCCGTGGAGGAGGGGGAGGAGGGGCCGGAGGGCCTTTCCGACCTGAAGGCGGTCACCGCCTACGCCGCCAAGCTCAAGGAGGAGGTATTCCCCGAGCTGCGGGTGGCCTTCGTCCACGGGAAGATGAAGGCCAAGGACAAGGAGGCGGTGATGGCCGCCTTCGCCGCCGGAGAGACCGACGTGCTGGTGTCCACCACCGTCATCGAGGTGGGGGTGGACGTGCCCAACGCCGCGCTGATGATCGTGGAGAACGCGGAGCGGTTCGGCCTCTCCCAGCTCCACCAGCTCCGGGGCCGCGTGGGCCGGGGAAAGCACCGGGGCTACTGCGTGCTCATGAGCGCCGAGCGGGGGGAGGAGAGCCGGAAGCGGCTGCGGGTACTCTCCGAGACCTCCGACGGTTTTCGCATCGCCGAGGAGGACCTGCGCCTGCGGGGCCCGGGCGATTTCTTCGGAGAGCGGCAGCACGGGCTGCCCCAGCTCCACCTGGCCGATCTGGCGGGGGACATGCAGGTGCTCAAGGAGGCCCAGAAAGCGGCGGAGGAGCTGCTCGCGTCCGACCCCGGCCTGAGGAGGCCGGAGCACGCGGCGCTGCTCTCCCGGGTGAAGAGCCTTTTCTCCAGCAGAGGTGACAGCTTTAATTGAAAGGAGAAAGAGTATGTATCAGTATCGCTATGTAAGCGTGACAGGGGAGGGCATCTCGGCCACCAAATTCCAGGAGCACCAGGAGATCATCGACCGCTGCGCCCAGGAGGGCTGGCGGTATGCAGGGTGGGTCCCCACCCATATCAGCGGCGGGGAGATCGTGAAGATCGACCTGATCTTTGAAAAGGAAGTGTGTGAACATGAATAAGAGAGAGTGTGTCCTGGCCCTGCGCACCGATCCGCAGGCCCACTGCAACTGCTGTCAGGCGGTGCTGGTGGCGTTCCGGGACGAGTGCGGCCTGACCGAGGAGGAGGCCATGCGCCTGGGCGCGCACTTCGGCAGCGGCATGCGCCACGGCTCCACCTGCGGCGCGGTGACCGGGGCGCTGATGGTGCTGGGTATGGCAGGCCACGGCAGCGCTGCCGCCACCGAGCTCACCCGCCGCTTCCGGGAGAAGAACCAGGCGCTGGACTGCGCCTCTCTGCTGGGCATGGCCAAGGAGAAGGGGGAGGAGCGCAAGAGCCACTGCGACCGGATGATCTGCGACGCGGCGGAGCTTTTGGAGGAGCTGCTGGCGCAATGAGCTCCTCCCCTCTGGAACAGCTGCCCATTCCCCTGCTCTCGTGGTACCAGGAGAACGCCCGGGTGCTGCCCTGGCGCAGCGACCCCACCCCCTACCACGTCTGGGTCAGCGAGATCATGCTCCAGCAGACCCGGGTGGCCGCAGTGCTGGACTACTACGCGCGCTTCATGGCCGCCCTGCCCGATGTGGCCGCCCTGGCGGCGGTGGAGGACGACGTGCTCATGAAGCTCTGGCAGGGCCTGGGGTATTACAGCCGGGCCCGAAACCTGAAAAAGGCCGCCGTGCTGGTGATGGAGCGCCACGGCGGGGCCCTCCCTGCCGACTATGAGACCCTGCGTGCCCTCCCCGGTATCGGGGAGTACACCGCGGGGGCCATCGCCTCCATCGCCTTCGGCCTCCCCGTTCCGGCGGTGGACGGCAACGTGCTCCGGGTGGTCTCCCGTATCGCCGCTGACCAGGGGGACATCACCCTCCCCGCCACGAAGAAGCGGATGGCGGCGGCCCTCCAGGAGATCATCCCCACCGCCGCGCCCGGAGCCTTCAACCAGGCTATGATGGAGCTGGGGGCCATGGTGTGCCTGCCCAACGGCGCGCCGCTGTGCGGGAAATGCCCGGCGGCCCCTTTCTGCGCTGCCCTGGCCCAGGGGTGCATCGACACCCTCCCCGTCAAGCCCCCCAAGACGGCGCGGCGGGTGGAGGAACGGACGGTGTACCTCATCTTCCGCGCCGGCCGCGTGGCCCTGCGGCGCAGGCCGGACAAGGGCCTTCTCTCCGGACTGTGGGAGTATCCCAATGCCCTCGCCGGTGAGAGCGGCGCCCTGGAGGCGTGGGGCATTGCGCCGGCGTCTCTGGAGTGGGGCGGGGAGGGAAAGCATATCTTCACCCATATCGAGTGGCGCATGACCGGCCGGGTGGTGCGCGCCGCCTCATCCGCCCTGCCCCAGGGCTGGGTGTGGGCCGACCGGGAGGAGCTGGGGAGAGCGTACGCCGTGCCCAGCGCCTTCCGGCCCTTTGAGACCCTGGTGGAAGAGAGACTGGCCGCTTCCCAAAGAGAGGAGGAAGCAGATGATCTGTGAGCTGTGCCCCCGCCGGTGCCGGGCAGAGCGCACCGATGAGAAGGGGGGCGGCGTGTGCGCCATGCCCGCCCTTCCCGTGGTGGCCCGGGCCGCCCTCCACTTCTGGGAGGAGCCGCCCATCTCGGGGACAAGGGGCTCGGGCACCGTGTTCTTCTCGGGCTGCGCCCTGGGGTGCGTCTTCTGCCAGAACGAGGCCATCAGCCATAAGAAATTTGGCAAGACGGTCACCGTGGCGCGGCTGCGGGAGATCTTTGAGGAACTGGTGGAGCAGGGGGCCCACAACATCAATCTTGTGAACCCCACCCACTTCTCCCACGCCGCTGCGGAGGCACTGAAGGAGCCCCTGGCTGTGCCGGTGGTGTGGAACAGCGGGGGCTACGACCGGGTGGAGACCCTGCGGGCGCTGGAGGGGAAGGTGCAGGTCTACCTGCCCGACCTCAAATACCTGCGCAGCGAGACCGCCGAGCGGTGCTCCCTGGCCCCCGACTACCCCCGCTTTGCCACCGCCGCCATCCAGGAGATGGTGCGCCAGACGGGCCCCTACCGCCTGGACGGGGAGGGGCTATTGGAGCGGGGGGTGATGATCCGCCACCTGATCCTGCCCGGACATCTGGACGAGGCCAAGGCGGTGATGGACTGGGTGGCCGACACCTTCCCGCCCCATACGGTGCTTTTCTCCCTGATGAGCCAGTATGTGCCCTGGGGGCGGGCCAGGGAGCTGCCCGGCCTGGACCGGCCCCTGCGCCCCTCAGAGAAGCGCGCGGCGGAGGAGTACCTGGCCGCCCTGGAACTGGACGGCTATACCCAGGAGCTGCTCTCGGCCACCGAGGGATTCATCCCCCCCTTCGACCTGACCGGGGTGTAAAATACCGTTGACACAGGGAAAAACTGTGCTAAAATATCGGGAAAGCAAAAGGAGTGAAAGAAATTGAGAAAGACCCTTGCCATCCTGCTCGCCGGCGTGCTGGCCCTGTCTCTGGCGGCCTGCGCCCCCGCCGCCGCCGACCCCACCCCCACGCCCACCGTCCAGGTCACCGAGACCCCGGAGCCCACGGCCACCCCCACCGAGTCGGTGCCTTCTGAGACCGTCTACCCCGTGACCGTCACTGACATGGCCGGCCGGGAGGTCACCATCGCTGCCGAGCCTGAGCGCATCGTCAGCGGCTACTACATCTCCTCCTCGGCCTGCATCGCCCTGGGGCTCACCGAGCGCTTTGTGGGCATTGAGGCCAAGGCCGCGGAGCGGCCCATCTACTCCCTGGCCGCCCCCCAGCTCATTGAGCTGCCCAACGTGGGCACCGCCAAGGCCTTCGACCTGGAGACCTGCCTGGCCACCGAGCCCGACCTGGTCATCCTGCCCATGAGCCAGCAGGAGACCGCCCAGGCTCTGGAGGAGCTGGACATTCCCGCCCTGCTGGTGATGCCCGAGAGCCATGAGCAGATCCTGGAGATGTTCGCCCTCATCGGCGAGGCCACCAACACCGTTTCGCAGGCCCAGGCCCTCTCCACCTACTATACCGACCTTCTGGACAAGGTGGCCGAGCGCACCGCCGGCCTGTCCGAAGATGACAAGCCCGTGGTCTACATGGGCGGCACCAGCAGCTACCTCACCACCGCTCCCGCCGGGATGTACCAGGCCTCCCTCATCACCGCCGCCGGCGGCGTCAACGCCGCTGACAGCATCGAGGGCAGCTCCTGGACCGAGATCAGCTACGAGCAGCTGCTGGCCATGGACCCCGACGTCATCGTCATCCCCACCAACAGCTTCGCCACCGGCGCCCCCGACTACGCCGCCGGCGATCTGATGGCCGACGAGCAGCTCAGCGAGGTGACCGCCGTGAGCAGCGGCGCCGTCTACCAGATGATCAGCGGCTTTGAGGCCTGGGATTCCCCCGCCCCCTCGGGCATCCTGGGCACCCTCTGGATGCTCAAGACCCTCCACCCCGACCTTTACACCCAGGAGGAGTTCGTCACCGACGTCCAGGATTTCTATACCACCTTCTACGGCTTCACCCCGGCGGCGGAGGATCTGGCGTCCTGACCGCTCCGGCGCGATAACTGCCATAAAGGGCGCCGCCTTTCCCGGCGGCGCCCGTATTTTACCCGGATGCAGAGAGGAGAGAAGCACATGGAGCGGCGCAGCAGGGACAATAGACGCCTGCAGCTGGCCTTTGCCATCACCGCCTCGGTGCTGGTGCTGGCGGCGGCGGTGTCGGTGTGCGTGGGCAAGTACCCCATCTCCCCGGGGGAGATCCTGGCCATTCTCACCGGCGGTGAGGTGGAGGGGAACACCGCCAAAGTGTTCTACACCCTGCGCCTTTCCCGCACCGCCATGGCCGCGCTGAGCGGCATGGGCCTGGGCCTGGCGGGCAGCGTGTACCAGAGCGTGTTCAAAAACCCCCTGGCCTCCCCGGACATCGTGGGCATCTCCTCGGGGGCCAACCTGGGGGCGGCGGTGGCCATCGCCGCCGTGGGCAGCGCCGTGACCAGCGTGGCGGCGGGGGCCTTCCTGGGGGGACTGGTGGCGGTGGTGCTGGTGGTGCTGGTGGTCCAGGCCACCGGCTCGCCCTCCACCTCCACCTATGTGCTCTCGGGCATCATCATCTCCTCGGTGGCCCAAGCGGTCATCATGCTGCTCAAGTACTTTGCCGACTCGGAGAGCCAGCTGGCCGCCATGGAGTACTGGACCATGGGCTCCCTGGCGGCGGTGACCGCCAGCAAGGTCCTCTCGGTGCTGCCCTTCTGGCTGGTGGGCTTTGTGGGCCTTTTGCTGCTGCGCCGACAGATCCAGCTGCTCTCTTTGAGCGAGGAGGAGTGCAGGGCCCTGGGCGTGCGGCTGCGGCAGGTACGGTGGACGGTGCTGGGGCTCTCCACTCTGCTGGTCTCGTCGGTCATCTGCGTGACGGGGCTCATCTCCTTCGCCGGGCTCATCGCCCCTCACATCGCCGCTCTCATGATCCGCCGCCGGGATGGCCACGCCATGGTCCTCAGCGCCCTGGTGGGAGGGGCGGTGCTGCTCATCGCCGACATTCTGGCCCGCTCCCTCCACTCGGCGGAGCTGCCCATCAGCATCCTTACCACCCTTATCGGGGTGCCCATCCTGGTGTGGTTCATGTACGCGAGAAAGGAGCGCAGAGTATGAGGCCCCTGCTTCAGGTGGAGCACCTCTCCGGCGGCTACGGCAGGCGGGAGGTGGTGCACGACGTGAGCCTGACCGTGGCGGCGGGGGAGCTGTGCGCCCTGCTGGGGCTCAACGGCTGCGGCAAGACCACCCTCATCAAGGCCGTCTGCGGGCTCCTCCCCGCGGTGCGGGGCGCCTGCCTGGTGGACGGGCAGGACACCACCCGCCTCAATGAGAAGAAGCGCGCCGCCCTCTTGTCCTACATCCCCCAGCGCCTAAGCATCATCACCGGCCGCTCGGTGCTGGACGTGGTGCTCATGGGCTTCAATCCCCGGCTGGGGCTGCTGGAATCCCCGGGGGAGCGCCACCGGCAGGAGGCCGTGGCCGCCCTGGAGAAGCTGGGGCTTGCCCACAGGGCGGGCGCGGACTTCGCCACCCTCAGCGAGGGGCAAAAGCAGCTGGTCATTCTGGCCCGGGCCATGGTGCAGAACGCCCCCGTCATGCTCATGGACGAGCCGGACAGCGCCCTGGACTTCGTGAATCGGGGCATGGTGCTGGGCAAGGTGCGGCAGCTGCTCCGGGAGCAGGGGAGGGCGGGGCTCATCTCCCTCCACGACCCCAACTTCGCCATGCGCTTTTGTGACCGGCTGCTGCTCATGAAGGACGGGGCGGTCTGCGGCCAGGTGGTGCTCGCAAAGGCCACGCCCCAGGAGGTGGAGGAGGCCCTCTCGGCGCTCTACGGCCCGGTGCGCATTCTCCGCCACCCGGGCGGCCTGGTCATGGTGGAGGCATAACAAGACCGCCGGTCCCCAAAAGGGACCGGCGGCGAGACTGTCGAAAAAGGCCTTTTGGCCTTTTTCGACAAAGGGTTGCATGACGGA
>LBJMR02800__coassemble_719_pt1 | contig 18950 bp, 19 predicted proteins | sample LBJMR02800__metabat2_low_PE_006 | metagenome-assembled genome bin LBJMR02800 | reverse complement strand
CGGTCTTCTGCAGGTCGATGATATAGATGCCGTTGCGCTCGGTGTAGATATAGGTCGCCATTTTGGGGTTCCAGCGACGGGTCTGGTGTCCGAAGTGGACGCCCGCCTCCAGAAGCTGCTTCATAGATACGACTGCCATTGATAAGTTCCTCCTTTTTATAGTTGTTACCGCCACCAGTTCATTCGGAGCACGCCAACTCAAAGAGCACAAGGCACTCCGTCCCAACGGTGTGAGTAATCCCGCGCGTTTGCGCGGCGACGGTATTTTAGCATGCAGCGCCCGGAATTGCAAGAGTTTTTTTGCTTTTTCCCCTTGGAAAATGGAACCCAACGGGCAAAAAAGAATAATTTGCAAAAACTTTGGACCAGAGGCTATGCAAACGGGTAAACTTATATTAGAATATAAAAACCAACTAAGCAAGTGAGGGATATGGGATATGAATGAACCGAAATATAAAAGGATACTGCTCAAGATCAGCGGCGAGGCTCTGGCCGGCGCGGCTTCCAGGGGTCTGGACTTTGATGTGATCGGCAGCGTCTGTGACGTGATCAAAAAGTGCGTGGACGCCGGCGTGCAGATCGGCCTGGTGGTGGGCGGCGGCAACTTCTGGCGCGGCCTGAAGGACGGGGGCGACCGCATGGAGCGGACCCGGGCCGACCATATGGGGATGCTGGCCACCGTCATCAACAGCATGGCCCTGGCCGACATGCTGGAGAAGCGGGATGTGCCCGTGCGGGTGCAGACCGCCATTGAGATGAAGTCCATCGCCGAGCCCTACATCCGCTCCCGGGCCATCCGCCACCTGGAGAAGGGGAGAGTGGTCATCTTCGGCTGCGGCACCGGCAACCCCTTCTTCTCCACCGACACCGCGGCGGTGCTGCGGGCGGCGGAGATCGACGCCGACGCCATATTGCTGGCCAAGAATATCGACGGCGTCTATTCCGCCGACCCCAACAAGGACCCCACCGCGGTGAAGTACGACTCCATCACCTATGACGAGGTCCTGGCCCAGCACCTGCAGGTCATGGACTCCACCGCCACCTCTCTCTCTATGGACAACAAGATCCCCGTGATCCTGTTCGCGCTCAAGGACCCCGAGAACATCTACCGCGTGGTGACAGGAGAAAAGATCGGCACCATCGTCAAGGAGGGCAAGTAAGATGAACGAGATTCTCAAAGCGTACGACGCCAAAATGCAGAAGACCGTGGACGTGGTGGTCAGCGACTTTGCCAGCGTCCGCGCCGGCCGGGCCAACGCGGCGGTGCTGGACAAGATCACCGTGGACTACTACGGCGTGGCCACCCCCCTCAACCAGGTGGCCTCCATCTCCTCTCCCGACCCCCGCACCCTGACCATCCAGCCCTGGGACAGCTCCCTGCTCAAGGCCATTGAAAAGGCCATCCAGACCTCCGACCTGGGCATCAATCCCCAGAACGACGGCAAGGTGGTCCGCCTGGGCTTCCCCCAGCTGACCGAGGAGCGCCGCCGGGACCTGACCAAGCAGGTGCGCAAGTACGGGGAGAACGGCAAGGTGGCCATCCGCAACATCCGCCGGGACGCCATGGATAAGCTCAAGGCCATGGAGAAAAAGTCGGAGATCACCGAGGATGACCTCAAGCAGATGGAGAAGGAGCTCCAGGACCTGACCGAGAAGCGGTGCAAGCAGGTGGACGAGATGACCGCCAAGAAGGAAACGGAACTGATGGCGGTGTAAAGGCAAATACCGTTACAAATATTGCGGTGCGGAGTGCTCCGGTGCTCCGCACTCAATCTTATGTTCAGGAAGTGTGCTATGGCTTTTTTCAAGACGCGCAGAGAAACGCGCAGTGAGGTAGATTTTTCCGCGCTGCCCCGCCATGTGGCCATCATCATGGACGGGAATGGCCGCTGGGCAAAGCGGCGGGGCCTGCCCCGCACGGCGGGCCATGCCGCCGGCGCGGAAAATTTCCGCACCATCGCCACATACTGCAAGGAGATCGGACTGGAGTACCTGACCGTGTACGCCTTTTCCACGGAGAACTGGAAGCGCCCGGCGGAGGAGGTCTCCGCCATCATGGGCCTTTTGAAGAAGTACCTGCTGGAGGCCATCGGCAAGATGGAGCGGGACCGGGTGAAGATGTGCTTTTTCGGGGACCTGTCGCCCCTTTCGGAGGAGCTGCGTGCGCTGTGCCGTGAGACGGAGGAGATTTCCAAACACTACGATGGCGTTCAGGTCAATATCTGCCTGAACTACGGCGGCCGCTGCGAGATCCTGCGGGCGGCCAAGCGCTTTGCCCAGGACTGCGCGGAGGGGAAGGCCGACCCCAACCACCTGACGGAGAAGGACTTCTCCGCCTACCTCTACTCCGCCGGCGTGCCGGACCCCGACCTGGTGATCCGGCCCAGCGGGGAGCTGCGCCTTTCCAACTTTCTGCCGTGGCAGTCGGCCTACGCGGAGTTTTATTTTACCGACACGCTCTGGCCGGACTTCGGCAAGGAGGAGCTGCTTCGCGCGCTGGCGTCCTATCAGCACCGCCAGCGGCGCTTTGGAGGTGTGATCAATGGTTAAGCGTATCCTGGTGGCGGTGGTGTGCGTGCCGCTGATCTTCGTGGTCTTTTTCCTCTGCCCGCCCATCGTGCTGCCCATCGCCCTGTGCCTTCTGTCCGTGGTGGCGGTGCATGAGGTGCTCTGGTCCACGGGGTTTGTGAAGGACCCCCGGATCTCGGCGCTGTCGCTGCTGCTTGCCGGCGTGATCCCGTTCTGGGTGTATATCGGGGAGGGGGAGCGCTCGGCCCTCATGGGCATCTTCCTCTACTTCCTGCTGGTGTTCGTGGTGGCCATCTCCAGCCACTATACCGTCACGGTGGAAAAAATGGGCGGGGGCTTCTTTTTCTCCATGCTCATCCCCTATTTTCTCTCCACCTTCATCCGTCTCAACGGCCTGACCCTGGGTGAGGTGCCCATCGGGAAGTACTATATCCTGCTGCCCCTGGTGGCCGCCTTCACCAGCGACGCCTTCGCCCTGTTCGCGGGCATGGCGTTTGGAAAGCACAAGCTGGCCCCCGAGCTCTCCCCCAAAAAGACGGTGGAGGGCGCCATCGGCGGGTTTGTGGGGGCCATCATCTGCTGCCTGCTCTACGGCGCGGTGATGCAGTATGGTTTCTCCCTCAAGGTCAACTATCTGCTCTTCGCGCTCTACGGCGCCCTGGGCAGCGTGGTCTCCCAGATCGGGGACCTGTCCTTCTCCTATATCAAGCGGCAGTACGGCATCAAGGATTTCGGCAATATCCTGCCCGGCCACGGCGGCGTGCTGGACCGGTTTGACAGCGTGATCTTCTGCGCGCCCCTCATCGAGATCCTCATCACCTATCTGCCGGCGCTGGGAGTGTAACGCCATGGCAAGATGTATTTCCGTGCTGGGCTCCACCGGCTCCATCGGGCGGCAGTCCCTGGACGTGATCGCCGCCTGCGGCATGCAGGTGGCGGCGCTGACGGCCAACCGGGACGTTGCGCGCATGGAGGAGCAGGCCAGAGCCTTTTCCCCCGCCCTTGTGGCCATGATGGACCCGGCCGCGGCCAGGGAGCTGCGCGTGCGCCTGGCGGATACGGACATCCGGGTGGCGGAGGGGGCGGAGGGCCTGCTGGAGGCGGCCTCCATCTCCCAGGCGGACACGGTCATCACCGCGGTGATGGGGATCGTGGGCCTGGAGCCCACCCTGGCCGCCATCCGCGCGGGCAAGCGCATCGCCCTGGCCAACAAGGAGACCCTGGTGTGCGCCGGCGAGCTGGTGATGGACGAGGCCCAGCGCCACGGCGCCCAGATCGTGCCGGTGGACTCGGAGCACTCGGCCATTTTTCAATGTCTCCAGGGCTGCGCTGATAGGGGAGAGGTCAAGCGCCTCATCCTCACGGCCTCCGGCGGCCCCTTCTTCGGCTGGAAGAAGGAGCAGCTGGCGCAGGTGACGGTGGAGCAGGCCCTCCGTCACCCCAACTGGTCCATGGGGGCCAAGATCACCGTGGACTCCGCCACCCTGATGAACAAGGGCCTGGAGTTCATCGAGGCCATGCGTCTCTACCGGCTGCCGCCGGAGAAAATTTCCATCGTCATCCACCGGGAGAGTATAGTTCACTCCCTGGTGGAATACTGTGATAATGCCATCCTGGCCCAGCTGGGGACGGCGGATATGCGCCTGCCCATCCAATACGCCCTCACCTGGCCGGAGCGAACTGCCGGACCGGCCACGCCCCTGGACCTGCTCTCCTGTCCCAGCCTCACCTTTGCCTCGCCGGATTACGAGGCCTTTCCCTGCCTGAGTCTGGCCCTCTCGGCGGCCCGCACCGGCGGCACGGCCACGGCCATTCTCAACGGCGCCAACGAGGCCGCGGTGGCGCGCTTCCTAAACCGGGAGATCTCCTTTGGGCAGATCGCCGAGCTGGCGGCGGCGGCCCTGGAGCGCGTGAGCGTGCGGCAGGCGCCCACCCTGGCGGACATTCTGGAGGCGGACCGCTGCGCCCGGGAAGTGGCAATGAAATAAGGAGCTAATCTCTCTATGTCTATGGTCATCTATATCATCGTCGCCATCTTCATGTTCGGCGTGCTCATCGCCATCCACGAGTTTGGCCATTTCATCACCGCCAAGCTCCTGGGCATCAAGGTCAATGAGTTCGCCATCGGCATGGGCCCCCGGCTGCTGCACCGGCAGAAGGGGGAGACGGAGTACACCCTCCGGGCCTTTCCCATCGGCGGCTTCTGCGCCATGGAGGGGGAGGACGGCGACTCCCAGGACCCCCGTTCCTTCCAGAATAAGCCCGCGTGGAAGCGGTTTATCGTGCTGCTGGCCGGGTCGCTGATGAACTTTCTCACGGGCGTGCTCATCTTCCTGGTGCTCTACAGCGGCACCGGGGCCTATATCAGCACCACCATCGCCGGCTTTGCCGACGGCTTCACCGCCCAGGGCCAGCAGGGGCTCATGGTGGGGGACCGGGTGGTGGAGATCGACGGACACCCCATCTGGCTCATGTCCGACGTGGCCCTCTTCTTTGACCGGGGGGACGAGACCTATCTGGACATCACCGTGGTGCGCGACGGGGAGCGCATGGAGCTGGAGGGGCTCTATATGCCCTGGATCGTCACGCAGAATGCCGACGGCACCCAGAGCGCCAAGCGGGGGGTCACCTTCGCCGTCAAGGAGGCGGGTGTGCTGGACCGGCTGCAGCTGGCCTGGTATAACACCATCGACACGGTGCGCCTGGTGTGGATGAGCCTGGGGGACCTGTTTTCCGGCGCGGTGGGCCTGCGGGATATGTCGGGCCCCATCGGCATCGTGAGCATGATCGGCCAGGAGGCCACCCAGGCCCAGGAGGAGGCCCAGGCCGCCGGTGGCAACGCCGTGGCCGCGGCGGCCACCACCATCTTCTATATCGTGGCCTTCATCGCCATCAACCTCTCGGTGATGAACCTGCTGCCCATCCCCGCCCTGGACGGCGGGCAGATCTTCTTCCTGCTGGTGGATAAGGTCTACAGCCTCTTTACCCGCAGGCGCATCAACCCCAAATACCTGGGGTACATCAACGCCGCCGGCATGATCTGCCTGCTGGCGCTGATGGCGGTGGTGGCCCTGAGCGACGTGTTCAAGCAGTTTGGACATTGATGAGGGAGAGAATATGACGAGACAAATCCGTGTGGGCGGCGTCCCCCTGGGGGGCGGCGCGCCCGTCACCATACAGTCCATGTGCAACACCAGGACCGACGACGTGGCGGCCACCGTGGCGCAGATCCGCCGCCTGGAGGCGGCGGGGTGCGAGATCGTCCGCGTGGCGGTGCCCGACATGGCCGCCGCCCGGGCGGTGGGGAAGATCAAGGAGAGCATCTCCATCCCCCTGGTGGTGGACATCCACTTTGACTATAAGCTGGCCCTGGAGTGCGTGGCCGCGGGCTGCGACAAGGTGCGCATCAACCCGGGCAACATCGGCGGGGAGGACCGGGTGAAGGCGGTGGCCCACGCCTGCCGGGAAAAGGGCATCCCCATCCGCATCGGCGTCAACGGCGGCTCCCTGGAAAAGCGGCTGCTGGCCAAGTACGGCGGCGTCACGCCCCAGGCCCTGGTGGAGAGCGCCTTCGGCCACATCGCGCTTCTACATAAGTTCGACTTTGAGGACATCTGCGTGTCCCTCAAATCCTCCAGCGTGGCCACCACCATGGCGGCCTACCGGCTGATGAGTGAGCAAAGCGATTATCCTTTACACCTGGGCGTCACCGAGACCGGGACCCCCCGCATGGGGGTCCTCAAGTCCGCCGTGGGCATCGGCGGCCTGCTGGCCATGGGCATCGGGGACACCATGCGGGTCTCCCTGTCGGCGGACCCGGTGGAGGAGGTCTACGCCGCCCGGGACATCCTGAAGGCGGCGGGGGTGCGCCGGGAGGGGGCGGAGCTCATCTCCTGTCCCACCTGCGGCCGCACCCGCATCGACCTCATCTCCCTGGCCCAGGAGGTGGAGCGGCGGCTCCAGGGCGTGGACAAGCCCATCACCGTGGCGGTCATGGGCTGCGTGGTCAACGGCCCCGGGGAGGCCTCCGCCGCCGACGTGGGCATCGCCGGGGGAGACGGGGAGGGCCTGCTCTTCCGCCGGGGAGAGATCGTGAAAAAGGTGCCCCAGGACCAGCTGGTGGACGAGCTCTTTGCCCTGATCGACCAACTCTGAGATTGACTAAGTGGGAGCGGTAGCAAAACCATGTCTGACGATAAGATCCCATTCCTGACCATGTTTTCCCGCTGGCAGCCGGAGGGAGCGCTCCGGGCCCTGGCGGAGAGGTGTACCGTCACGAACGCGACGATAGACAAAGCCACGCGTTCTATTTCAATATCTGTAAAGTGCGATAGCTTGCCTGATGAAGAGACCAAATGCCGCTGGGAGACGAGCCTGGCCCGCGCCTACGGCGTGGAGCGGGTGGCGCTGGAGCTCACCGCCCGAGGGGCGCCGGAGCGCTCGGAGAGCGCCGCGCCGGCCCAGGCCGTACCGGAGCAGGCCGCCGCGCCGGAGAGGGCGCCGGAGAAGGCCAAGGCTGCAGCGCCCGAGAGCGAGGCGGAGGCGGCCTTCCGCCGCACGGAGGAGATCCGCCGCCAGGCCCTGCGCAGCCTGCGCCTTTCCAAGCCCAAGGGAGAGGCGGGAAAAGGGGAGCGCAAGGAGAAGAGCCACCGGATCTTTGGCCGCCAGGACATCAAGAAGGCCCCCATCCCCATGGGGGAGCTGGAGCTGGACATGGGCACCGTGACCATTGAGGGCGATGTCTTCTCCGTGGATCACAAGGAGCTCAAGAAGCGGGGCGCCTGGGTCATCGGGTTTGAGATCACGGACTACACCGGCTCGGTCCGGGTGTCAAAGTTCTTCCCCGGCGAAGAGGGAAAGCCCATCGTGGACGGGGTGAAGAAGGGCCAGCGGCTGCTCGTCCAGGGCAAGCTGAACATCGACCGCTTTTCCGGCGACATGGTGCTGGAGCCCTATATCATCATGGAGAGCCCCCGGCAAGAGCGGGTGGACGACGCGCCGGAGAAGCGGGTGGAGCTCCACCTCCACACCAACATGTCCGCCATGGACGCGCTCACCGCGGTGGGCAGCAAGATGGACTCGCCCATCGGCGTGGACAAGAACGTGATCAAGCGGGCGGAGCGGTGGGGCCACCGGGCCATCGCCATTACCGACCACGGCGTGGCCCACTCTTTCCCCAACGCCTGGCACTCGGCCAAAAAGATCAAGATCCTCTACGGGATCGAGGCCTATTACATCAACGACGTGGACGACCGCGTGGCGGTCCACGGCGACAAGGAGCAGGACTTTACACAGGATATTGTCTGCTTTGACATCGAGACCACCGGACTGGACAAGACCCGGGACGTCATCACCGAGATCGGCGCGGTGGTGCTGCGGGATGGCGCGGTGGTGGAGAAATTCTCCACCTTTGCCGATCCCGGCCGTCCCCTGACCCGGGAGATCACGGAGCTCACCGGCATTACCGACGAGATGCTCGCCGGGGCCCCCTCCCAGGCCGAGGCCATCCAGGCCTTTCTCGACTTTGCGGCGGGCCGGCCCCTGGCGGCCCACAACGCCGAGTTTGACCTGGGCTTCATTGCCGAGGGCTGCCGCCGGATGGGGATACCCTTTACCAACACCTCCATCGACAGCCTGATCCTGGCCCAGAACCTGCTGCCCGAGCTGGGCAAGTACAAGCTGGACATCGTGGCCGAGCACCTCAACCTGCCCGCCTTCAACCACCACCGGGCCTATGACGACGCGGCCACGGTGGGCTATATGCTGGTTCCTTTTTTTGAGATGCTGCGCTACCGGGGGATCACCACCCTCCAACAGATCAATCCGGCCATGGCCGCCCTGCGCTCGGCGGGCAAGGCCCGCCGAGCGCCCAAGCACCTCATCATCCTGGCCAAGAACCAGCTGGGGCTGCGCAACCTCTACCAGCTCATCTCGGCCTCCTATCTGGACCATTTCAAGCGCTATCCCATCATGCCCAAGAGCCTCATCAACCAGCACCGGGAGGGGCTCATCATCGGCTCGGCCTGCGAGGCGGGGGAGCTGTTCCAGGCGGTGGTGAAGCGCAAGGATTTCAGCGAGCTCAAGCGCATCGCCTCCTGGTACGATTTCCTGGAGATCCAGCCCCTGTGCAACAACGCCTTCATGCTCCGCAAGGGCATGGTGCAAAGCGAGGAGGAGCTGCGGGACTTCAACCGCACGGTGGTGGCCCTGGGCGAGGCGCTGGACAAGCCGGTCTGCGCCACCGGCGACGTCCACTTCCTGGACCCCGAGGACGAGATCTACCGGCATATCCTGCTGGCCTCCAAGGGCTTTGAGGACGCCGACGCGCCGCTGCCCCTCTACTTCAAGACCACCGGGGAGATGCTAGAGGAGTTTTCCTACCTGGGGGAGGAGAAGGCCTATGAGGTGGTGGTGCGCAACACCAACCTGGTGGCCGACTGGTGCGACCCCATGGAGCCCCTTCCCAAGGGCCTCTTCGCCCCCAAGATCGAAAATTCGGCAGAGGAGCTGAAGCGCCTGGTCTGGGACAAGGCCAAGGCCCTCTATGGGGAGGAGCCGCCCAAGATCGTGGTGGACCGCATCAACGCCGAGCTGGGGGACATCATCAACTGCAAATACGACGTGATCTACATGTCCGCCCAGAAGCTGGTGCAGGACTCCCTGGACCACGGCTATCTGGTGGGCTCCCGGGGCAGCGTGGGCTCCTCGCTGGTGGCCTTCATGTCGGGCATCACCGAGGTAAACTCCCTGCCGCCCCACTACCGCTGCCCCAACTGCAAGCACTCCGACTTTGAGGCGGCCAAGGAGGGGGGCTGGGGCTGCGGCGCCGACATGCCCGACGCCGTGTGTCCCGTGTGCGGCACGCCCTACGCCAAGGACGGCTTCAACATCCCCTTTGAGACCTTCCTGGGCTTCGGCGGCGACAAGGTGCCCGACATCGACCTGAACTTCTCCGGCGAGTACCAGTCCAACGCCCACCGCTATACCTTTGAGCTCTTCGGCCAGACCCACGTGTTCCGGGCGGGGACCATTGGCACGGTGAAGGATAAGATCGCCTACGGCTATGTCAAGCACTACCTGGACGAGCGGGGGATCAAGTGCACCCGGGCGGAGGAGAACCGCCTTTCCCTGGGCTGCAGCGGCGTCAAGCGCACCACCGGCCAGCACCCCGGCGGCATGGTGGTCATCCCGCAGAACCGGGAGATCTACGACTTCTGCCCGGTGCAGCACCCCGCCGACGACCCCAACAGCGACATCATCACCACCCACTTTGAATATCACTCCATGGAGTCCAACCTCCTCAAGCTGGATATGCTGGGCCACGATGACCCCACCATGATCCGCATGCTCCAGGACCTGACCGGGGTGGACCCCCAGCAGATCCCCCTGGACGACAAGGACACCATGAGCATCTTCACCTCCTCCAAGGTGCTGGGCTTTGAGGACGACCCCATCCTGGGCCCCACGGGGGCCGTGGCCATCCCGGAGTTCAACACCAAGTTCACCCGGGGCATGCTCATGGACACCCAGCCCCATGAGTTCGACATCCTGCTGCGCCTGTCCGGCTTCTCCCACGGCACCGACGTGTGGCTGGGCAACGCCCGGGACCTGGTGGTGGACCAGGGCATCCCGGTAGGCCAGGCCATCGGCTGCCGGGACGACATCATGATCTTCCTCATCGCCTGCGGCCTGCCGGAGAAGCGGGCCTTCAAGATCATGGAGGCGGTGCGTAAGGGCAAGGGCCTGCCCGACGGGGCGGAGGAGGAGATGAAGGCGGCCGGCGTGCCCGACTGGTACATCGGCTCGTGTAAAAAGATCAAGTATCTCTTCCCCAAGGCCCACGCCGTGGCCTACGTCATGATGGCCTTCCGCATCGCCTGGTTCAAGGTGCACCGGCCCCTGGCCTTCTACGCGGCCTTCTTCTCCATTCGCGCCAAGGCCTTTGACGCCACCTGCATGTGCATGGGCATGGACGTGTGCAAGGCCAAAATGCGCGAGATCGAGAGCAAGGAGAAGCCCACCCCGGTGGAGGAGGATATGCTGGTCACCCTGGAGGTGGTCTACGAGTTTTATCTCCGGGGCTTCACCTTTGAGCAGATGAACCTCTACACCTCCCATGCGGTCAATTTCCTGCCCGACCAGGACAAGGGCACTCTGCTGCCCCCCTTCACCTCCATCCCTGGCCTGGGGGAAACGGCGGCCTGGTCCATCATGGAGCAGCGGAAAGGGAAGGAGTTCATCTCCGTGGAGGAATTCTCCGCCGCCTGCCCCAAGGTCTCCAAGACCCATATCGAGCAGCTCCGGGCCGTGGGGGCCCTGGACGGAATGCCCGATACCAGCCAGATCACCCTTTTCTGAATTTTGTACTAATCATGCGGTCGATTTTTTCGGCCGCATGATTTTAAGGGAGATACCTTGACAAGGGTGCGGCAATATAGTATATTAGCGTGGTAAAGCGATAAAGTATATAAGGGGGTTTCCCTGTGAATTGGAGTATCAACACGCCGGAGGGGACCCGGGACCGGCTGTTTGCCGAGTGCCGGGAGCGCCGGCAGGTCCAGGGGCGGCTGACGAAGCTGTTTGCCCGGCGGGGCTACGCGGAGGTCATGACGCCGGAGCTGGAGTTTTACGACCTGCTGCTCCAGGCGGGCACGCCCATGCCCCAGGAGCAGATGCTCAAGCTCATCGACCGCAGCGGCAAGATCATGGTCATGCGGCCCGACTCCACCACGCCCATCGCCCGGGTGGCGGCCACCAAGCTCAGCACGGTGCCGCTGCCCCAGCGGCTGTACTATGACCAGACGGTCTTCCGGGCCAGCCGGGAGCACCGTGGGGGCAGCACCGAGATCGCCCAGTGCGGCGTGGAGCTCATCGGGGCCTCGGGCCGGAAGGCGGACCTGGAGATGGTGGCCATGGCGGTGGACGCCCTGCGCTCGTGCGGCGTGGAGCGGTTCCATGTGGAGCTGGGCCATGTGGGCTTCTTCCGGGAGCTGACCGCCCGGGTGGACATGAGCGAGGACACGGTGGAGCGCATGCGCGCGCTCATCGAGGAGAAGAACTTTGCCGCCCTGGGGGACCTGCTGGAGCCCTACGCCGGCCAGAGCGCCTGCCTGCCTCTGCGGCGGCTCACCCATCTCTTCGGCGGGGCCGAGGTGCTGGAGGAGGCCGAGCGCCTCTCCGGCGGCAGCGAGGCGGTGGAGTACCTCAAGGGGCTCTACGCCGAGCTGGAGACCGCCGGCTACGGGGCATATATCCGGTTTGACCTGGGTCTGGTCCATCAGATCGACTATTATACCGGCGTGGTGTTCCGGGGCTATGTGGAGGGGGCGGGGGACGCCGTCCTCTCCGGCGGCCGGTACGACCACCTGGTGGGCGCGCTGGGCCGCAGCGCCCAGGCCACCGGCTTTGCGGTGGACGTGGACGCGGTGGCGGCCTGTCTGCCGGGGGTGGCGGTGAGCGCGGTGGAGACCCTGGTCCACTTTGAAGCGGGAGAACTGGCCAGGGCCCTCTCGGCGGTGGACAGCCGGGAGGCGGGCAGCTGTGAGCTCTCCCCCTGCCGGACCCTGGAGTCCACCCTGCGCCTTGCCCGGGAGAAGGGCGCGGTGCAGGTGCTGGTCCTGGAAGACGGGAAAGAGAGGATGGTGCGGCTGTGAGGGAGAGACTGCGTATCGCCCTGACCAAGGGCAGGCTGCAGGACAAGTCGGTGGAGCTCTTTGAGGCGGTGGGCCTGGACTGTTCGCCCATCCGCGATCCCGGCCGCCGGCTGGTCCACTCCATCGTCAATTACCCCCTGGACGCGGTGCTGGCCAAGGCCCCCGACGTGATCACCTATGTGGAGCACGGGGTGTGCGACCTGGGCATCGTGGGCAAGGACACCATTCTGGAGCAGGGGCGCTCCTTCTATGAGGTGCTGGACCTGAAGTTCGGCAAGTGCCGCTTCGCCCTGGCGGTCAAGGCGGGCAGCGACTTCTACGGGACTTACAAGACCCGCCGCATCGCCACCAAGTACCCCAACGTGGCCCGCACCTTCTTTGAGAAGAAGGGGATGGACGTGGACATCATCAAGATCGAGGGCAGCGTGGAGCTGGCCCCCATCCTGGGCCTGGCCGACGCCATCGTGGACATCGTGGAGACGGGCGCCACCCTGCGGGAAAACGGCCTTGTCCCCATTGAGGACGTAGCCCAGGTGTCCGCCCGGCTCATCGTGAACACGGCCAGCATGAAGCTCTACAAGGAGCAGATCACCGACTTTATAGACCGCTGCAGCGCGGAGGTGGAGAGAAGAGCATGATCGAGATCATCAAGGCAGACGGAAAAGCGGAGCGGCAGAAGATCGCCGCCATGCGCGAGCGGGCCGCGGCAGTGGGCGCGGACATCGAGCGCACCGTGGCCGCCATCATGGCGGATGTCCGGGCAAACGGCCTCACTGCGGTCCAGGCGTACAGCCGGAAGCTGGACGGCCGGGAGGCCCGGGAAATAAGCGAAGAGGAGCTCTCGGCGGCCTATGAGGCCTGCCCGAAGGAGCTCATCGCCGCCATGGAGCACGCCGCGGCCAATATCCGCGACTATAATGAGAAGCTGCTTGCGCGCTCGGCGGAGTGGACCTCTCCCGACGGCGGGCGCGTGGGGCGCATTGTCCGGGGCCTCACCCGGGTGGGCATCTATGTGCCCGGCGGCACGGCGGCCTACCCCTCCTCGGTGCTGATGAACGCCGTGCCCGCCAAGGTGGCGGGGGTGGAGGAGATCATCATGGTGACGCCCCCCACGGAAAACCTGAATAACGCCGTGCTCGCCGCGGCCAAGATCGCCGGGGTGGACCGGGTGATCGCCGTGGGCGGCGCCCAGGCGGTGGCCGCCCTGACCTACGGCGCCGGCTTCATCCCCAAGGTGGATAAGCTGGTGGGGCCGGGCAACGCCTATGTGGCGGCGGCCAAGCGCATGGCCTACGGCACGCTGGACATCGACATGGTGGCCGGCCCCTCGGAGGTGCTCATCATCGCCGACGGCAGCGCCAACGCCAAATATGTGGCGGCGGACCTGCTCAGCCAGGCCGAGCACGATAAGCTTGCCTCGGCGGTGCTGCTCACCACCAGCGACGCCCTGGCCCAGGAGGTGGACCGGGAGATCGTCCGCCAGATGGGGTATCTCAGCCGCAGCGCCATCATGGAGGCCTCTCTGCGGGACTTTGGCTGCGCCATCCTCTGCCGTGACCTTGACCAGGCGGCGCAGCTTGCAAACGAGATCGCCCCGGAGCACCTGGAGATCGCCACGCAGGACCCCCGCTCTCTGCTGCCCGCCATCCGCAACGCCGGCGCGGTGTTCCTGGGCGAGTGGTCGCCGGAGCCCCTGGGGGACTATCTGGCGGGGCCGGACCATGTGCTGCCCACCTCGGGCACGGCCCGCTTCTTCTCCCCCCTCTCGGTGGAGAGCTTCCTGAAATCCATGAGTGTCATCGAGTACCGCCGGGAGGACCTCGCTCCCATCCGGGGTGAGATCGTCACCCTGGCGGAGTCGGAGCACCTCACCGCCCACGCAAACTCCATCCGCGTGCGCTTTGGGGAAGAAGTATCGGCCCGGGAGGGATCGTAATGGAGAGCAAGGTATATAGGACGGACGGTGCGCCCCTGCGCGCCTATACCATCGAGCGCAAGACCAAGGAGACCCACATCCGCGTGAGCCTCTGCCTGGACGGGGGAGAGGTGAAGGTCTCCACCGGCATCGGCTTTTTTGACCATATGCTCACCGCCCTGGCCTTCTACGCCGGCTTCGGCCTGGAGGTGGAGGCGGCGGGGGACCTGCAGGTGGACGGCCACCACACGGTGGAGGACGTGGGCATCGTCCTGGGCCAGGCCCTGAGCCGCTGCCTGGGGAAGCGCAAGGGCATCCGGCGCTTCGGCAGCGCCTACGTCCCCATGGACGAGGCCCTCTCCTTTACCGCCCTGGACCTGTCCAACCGGCCCTATCTGGTGTATGACGCGCCCATGCCCCAGGAACGCATCGGGGACTATGACGCCTGCCTCACCGAGGAATTTATGCGCGCCCTGGCCGTCAACGGGGGCATCACCCTGCATATGCGCGCCTTCTACGGCCGCAACGCCCACCACATGACGGAGGGGCTCTTCAAATCCCTGGGCCTCTCCCTGAAGGACGCGGTGCGCATCCAGGGTGAGGGCACCACCTCCACCAAAGGAGTGCTGTGAAGATGGGTGGCTTTACAGCGATTGTAGATTATGGCGTGGGGAACCTGAAAAGCGTCACCAACGCCATGAAGTACCTTGGGTTTGAGACCTGCATCACCAGCGACAGCGCCCAGATCGAGCGCGCCGACGCCGTGATCCTGCCCGGCGTGGGGGCCTTTCCCGACGCCGCCGAGCGCCTGCGGGGGGCGGGACTGGACCGGGTGGTCATCGCCCAGGCGGAGAAGAAGCCGGTGCTGGGCATCTGCCTGGGGATGCAGCTGCTGTTTGACCGGGGGGAAGAGGTGCGCGACTGCGATGGACTGGGGCTGGTGCCTGGCCGGGTGGTGCGCATGGAGACGAAATACAAACTGCCCCATATCGGCTGGAACAGCCTGCACTTCCAGAACGACGGTCCCATTTTCAAAGGCCTGCCCGAGGAGAGCTATGTCTACTTCGTGCATAGTTTCTGCGGCGTGGCAGAGCGTGAGGAGGACGTGATCGCCCGCACCGACTACGGCGCCTCCGTGGTGGCGGCGGTGCGGCATGGGAACGTCTACGGCTGCCAGTTCCACCCGGAGAAGAGCGGCGAAACGGGCCTTATGATCCTGAAAAACTTTGGGGAGCTGAACCGATGATACTCTTACCGGCTATCGACATGAAGGACGGGCGCTGCGTGCGCCTGAGAAAGGGCGACTTTGACACGGTGCATCAGGTGGCCGGCAGCGCCCTTGCCACTGCCCGGGACTTCGCCGCGGCAGGTGCCAAGTGGGTCCACATGGTGGACCTGGACGGCGCCCGGGACGGGGTGCGGAAAAACTTCCCCCATATCTACCAGGTGATCCAGGAGTCCGCTCTCCAGGTGGAGCTGGGCGGCGGCATCAAAAACGAGCTGGACGTGATCACCGTGGGCGAGTCCGGCGTGGGCAGGCTGGTCATCGGCTCCGCCGCCGTGACCAAGCCGGAACTGGTGGACTACGCCGTCGGCCTCTACGGCGAGCGGGTGGCGGTGGGCATCGACTGCCTGAACGATCGGGTGCGCACCGCGGGCTGGGAGGAGGATTCCGGCCTCCACTACCTGGACTTCGCCCAAAGCATGGAGGCAAAGGGTGTAAAGACCATTATCTTTACAGACATTGAGACTGACGGGATGCTCTCCGGTCCGTCCTATGAGAAGCTCTCGGCGCTGCAGCGGGCGGTGTCCTGCCGCATCGTGGCCAGCGGCGGCGTGACGAACCTGGAGGACATAAGGCGCCTGCGGGACATGGGTCTTTACGGCGCCATCATCGGTAAGGCCTATTACGCCGGTACCCTGGACCTTGCCCAGGCGGTAAAGGAGGCTGGGGAGCAGTGTTAGCCAAACGGATCATTCCCTGCCTGGACGTGCGGGACGGGCGCGTGGTCAAGGGCGTCAACTTTGTCAATATCCGGGACGCGGGCGACCCGGTGGAGCTGGCCAAGTTCTACTCCGACCAGGGCGCCGACGAGATCGTCTTTCTGGACATCACCGCCACCAGCGACGCCCGGGACACCGTGGCCGACGTGGTGGAGCGCACCGCCTCCCAGGTGTTCGTGCCCCTGACGGTGGGGGGCGGCATCCGCACGATAGAGGATTTCGCTCGGCTTTTGCGCTCGGGGGCGGACAAGATCTCGGTGAACTCCGCCGCCGTGGCCGACCCCACCCTCATCTCCCGGGCGGCGGAACGCTTCGGGTCCCAGTGTGTGGTGCTGGCGGTGGATGCCCGCGCCCGGGGCGATGGGTCCTGGGAGGTGGTGGTGGCCGGCGGGCGCAAGCCCACGGGCATCGATCTCATAGACTGGGTGCGCCGGGGCGAGGCGCTGGGAGCGGGGGAGATCCTGCTCACCTCCATGGACGCCGACGGCACCAAGGCCGGCTTCGACCTGGCCATGACCAAGGCGGTAACGGAGGCGGTGTCCATCCCCGTCATCGCCTCGGGGGGCTGCGGATCGCTGGAGCATTTCGCCCAGGTCTTCCGGGAGACCGGGTGTGACGCGGCGCTGGCGGCCTCCCTGTTCCACTTCGGGGAGCTTACGGTGCCCCAGGTGAAGACCTATCTGCACCAGCAGGGCATCCCTGTGCGCTGAAAGGAGGAGAGGACAGTGCTTGACGATCTTTTGGACCTGGCCGTAGACCTGCTGGGCGAGGCCGTGACCGCCCAATGGCGAACGGGGAAGCCCGCCGCCAAGGGGGCCGGGAAGAGCCGGACAACGCCGGCCAATCCCTACCTCAGCACGGACTATAAGCCATCCGCCTCCAAAAAAGTTTCGGCCCGCCGGAGCAAGAAGGGCGGGGAAGACCCCTGGGACTGGGACGAGAAAAAGCCCCCCTGGGAATTTTGAGGTGAGAAGCATGATCAACCTGGACGACCTCTTTGCCAAATCCCAGCTGATCCCCGTGATCATCCAGCACGCCGAGACCGGGAAGATCCTCATGCTGGGCTTTACCAACCGGGAGGCGGTGGAGCTGACCTACAAGACCAAGACCGCCTGGTTTTTCTCCCGCAGCCGCGGCAAGCTGTGGAATAAAGGGGAGAGCTCGGGACACTATCTCCATGTAAAGCGCATGCTGACCGACTGCGACACCGACACCCTGCTCTACCAGTGCATCCCCCAGGGGCCCACCTGCCACACGGGGGCGGAGAGCTGCTTTTTCAATCTGATTTGGGAGGAACAATCGTGAACGACACGCTGCAAAAACTCTATGAAGTGGTGCAGGGCCGGAAGGCGGAGCCCCAGGAGGGCTCCTACACCTGCTACCTGTTTGACCAGGGCCTGGACAAGATCCTCAAAAAAGTGGGGGAGGAGAGCGCCGAGACCATCATCGCCGCCAAGAACGGCGAAAACGGCCAGGTGGTCTCTGAGATGTCCGACCTCATGTATCACCTGATGGTGCTGCTGGTGCAGCAGGACATTCCTCTTTCGGCGGTGATGGAGGAGCTGGACCGGCGCAGCCAGAAGATCGGCAATCTCAAAAAGATGCACGTTACCGACCGCAACACGTAAGGAGAGATGAGATGAATTCCTTTACATACTGCATCCCCACAAAGGTGATCTTCGGCCCGGGCACGGAGACCCAGGCCGGCAAGGCCGTCCGGGAGGCGGGCGGCACCTCGGTGCTGGTGGTCTATGGCGGCGGCAGCGCGGTGAAAAGCGGCCTGCTCGCCCGGGTCACTGCCTCCCTGGACGCGGAGGGCCTTCCCTGGCAGGCGGTGGGCGGCGTGCAGCCCAACCCCCTGGTGGACCTGGCCCAGCAGGCGGTGGACCGCGTCCGGGGCACCGGCGTGGACTTCCTGCTGGCGGTGGGCGGCGGCAGCGTCATCGACACCGCCAAGGCCATCGCCATCACCCTGGCCCATGACGGCATCCCCCTGTGGGACTTCTTCTGCGGCAAGGCCAAGGTGACGGGCGCCCTGAGCGTGGGCGCGGTGCTCACCATCGCCGCCGCGGGCAGCGAGACCTCCGACTCCTCGGTCATGACCAACGCCTCCACCTATGAAAAGCGGGGGGTCAACACCCCCTTCAACCGGCCCCGGTTCGCCATCATGAACCCCGAGCTCACCTACACCCTGCCGCCCCGCCAGACCGCCTGCGGCATCACCGACATCATGATGCACACCATGGACCGCTACTTCACCTGCGACAGCGACAACGCCCTCACCGACGCCCTGGCCGAGGCGCTGCTGCGCACCACCATCCACTATGGCCGCGTCGCCATGGCCCAGCCGGAGGACTACAAGGCCCGCTCCGAGCTCATGTGGTGCGGCAGCCTCTCCCACAACGACCTGACCGGCCTGGGCCAGACCAAGGACTTCTCCGTCCACCAGCTGGGCCATGAGATCTCCGGCATGTTCGACCTGCCCCACGGGGAGAGCCTGTCCATCATGTGGCCCGCCTGGGCCAGATATGTCTGCCCGGCGGACCCCGCCCGCTTCGCCCGGTTTGCCCGGGAGGTCTGGGGCATCGCAGAGGAGGACGACGAAAAGGCCGCCGAGCTGGGCATCCAGGCCACGGAAAACTACTTCCGGGAGATCGGGATGCCCCTGACCCTGGGGGACCGGGTGGGCGTCCAGGGCGCGGAGGTCCTGACCGAGCTGGCCCGGGGCTGCTCCCGCTCCGGCAGCCGGAGAGTGGGCGTGTTCCGCCCCATCGACCAGGAGGATATGTACCGCATTTATGCCATGGTAAACCGCTGAGCACAGGCGCGCGCGGACCTGAAACCGGTCC
>LBJMR02800__coassemble_702_pt1 | contig 19354 bp, 3 predicted proteins | sample LBJMR02800__metabat2_low_PE_006 | metagenome-assembled genome bin LBJMR02800 | reverse complement strand
CACTCCGCCGGAAGAGACCACTCCGCCGGAGGAGACCACTCCGCCGGAGGAGACCACTCCGCCGGAAGAGACCACTCCGCCGGAGGAGACCACTCCGCCGGAGGAGACCGCTCCGCCGGAAGAGACCACTCCGCCGGAGGAGACCACACCGCCGGAGGAGACCACACCGCCGGAGGAGACATCTCCCCCCGAGGAGACCACTCCGCCGGAGGAGACCGCTCCGCCGGAGGAGACCACTCCGCCGGAGGAGACCGCTCCGCCGGAGGAGACAATTCCTCCCGAGGATACCTCACCGCCGGTGGAGACTCCGGAGGAGGACGGTAGCCCCCCCGGAGAGGATACAGGCCAGGGGAACGAGAGTCCCCCGGCGCCTGAGCCTGAGGAGGCAGGGGAGAGCCAGTCTGGCCCCGCGGATACGAGGCAGAACGGGACGGAACCTGCCGCTCCGATTATAAACACAGATCAAGCGCAGCTCCGCCGCCGCAGGCTGCGGAGCGCAGGCCGAGCGTCCCTTCCAGAGGGGGACCGGTGCCGTGAACACAGCGATACTCTGAGACGAAGAGAGAGGAGGAGGATAGACGCATGAGACGAAGATCACGAAGAGCAGTGGCCTGGCTTTTGACCCTGGCCCTGTTCATCGGGATGCTGCCTTCGGGACTGCTGAGTACATTGGTCCAGGCGTTCAACTGGCAAAGTGCCACATTGACCATCGACCCGCTGACGGGAGAGTATACTGTGAATGCTCACATTACTGCCGGCAATGCGGGCACCTGGGCGCTGGCAGTGGTTCCAAATGTCGGCGCTGATGGACTTGCGGAAGGAGCGCCATCAAGGCAGATGGACGACGCTTTCGCAGGAATTGCAAGCCAATCCAATATGCAACACGCGGTAACGAGCTTGTCGATACCAGAAGGAACCTATATCGTTACCGGGGGCGCGTCCCATGATATTTCGGACAATACAGTGACTTTTTCGGGAACTATCCCGAATTTTGAACAGGTTAAAGCAGTTTTCTCTAAATTGTCAAACTATGTAACAGCAGATGGTACTCCAATACAGGGCGACTCGATCACTGAGATCCCTTATGTAGCCATCCTATGGACAGGTAGTGGGGGAGGCACTTATTGCACAGCTGAGTTTGTGTACTCTGCGCCAGCAACAAAGACTCCTGCTGAGCTGACCGCGGACAAACTTGTGATCGATCTGAGCCCATATTATGTTGCTGGAGATATGACAATTACGCAGCACCCCACTGAAGAGGAGTGTACCATTCCGGTTACAAACGTCGGGGAAGACACTGCGGCTATCTTGAGTGTCACCATGACTGGCGGTAAATTTGAAAGTGGCGCCGCATCATCCATTGTTTCCTCGGGGAGACTGGAGGGAGGCGGCGACGGCACTGTGGTCGTAGTCCCGGTTAGTTACCTTACCTGGGATGATATTGTGGCAGAAACGTTAACCACTACCATCGAATTTCAGGTAGAGATTAAATATATGAGCGAGTCAGAACCGGGATCGCCGAAGACGCTCGTCATTCCTGTGACGGTTAAACTTGCAGATACTCCCACATGGACCGCAAATAAAACGGAACTCCATTTTTACGGTACCTTGAACAACGGCACTGTCACCTATGATCTGGATAGCTCAGATACCACGGTTACTCTCACGGCTTCAGGCGGCAATGTCTATGCCCTGAGCCCCCAATCTGCGGCAGACAACGGGTACGATATGGACGGTGTCGGCGTTCCCTGGGGATGGGAAATTAGCGGCGTGACATTTGATGATATGGCTTTCACGTCCCCTGCGGATCCAACCTCTACGTTAACAGTGACTCCGCTTGCGAGTATCCCCAACAGTGCGGGAGAGCATAGGGAAAAGTTGGATCTATGGTATGTCGATCTAGACACCTCTTTGGCCACTTGTATCCCGATTATTTTTGTGGCCCACATCACCGAGGGAAGCACTGAGCCCACCACCTACGACGCCACCGTGGACCTGACCATCGGTGGAGAGAAGACCAGCTTCACTGAGATCGAGAAGGTAGTCCTGCTGGGCGATGGAAATGCCGAAGTGACCACTGCCGACGGCACTTATACCGACGGCATCACCTTCACCGGCCTGGAGGATAGCAAGACCTACTCAACCGTCCGGGTCTATGTGAAGGAGGCCAACCGGCCCAACTCGGCGGGTGCGTACTACGACGTCCCGCTGTCCTCGACCATCAGCAGCACCACGGCCTCCGCCTCGGCCAATCTGGTCCGGGTGACTCTGGGCAGCGGCAGCAACATCCAGAGTGCTACCGTGGGCGGCAAGACAGGTCCCATCCTGGTGATGGAGAATACAGGAAGCATCGCTCTGGAGGCCACCACCACCGGTGGTACCTTCACCACCTGGACCGTCACGCCTGACGGAGAGGCCACTCTTGATTCCGCCGCCAGCCCAAGTACCACCCTGACTGTGAAGACCAAAAACGTCACTGTGACCCCCAGCGCAGAAACCGCGCCACAGAAATACGGCGGAACGGTCACTGTAAATCTAAACGGCAAGGCGTGGACAGACTCTGGCTACACCTTCACCGTTACCACTGACGGCGGCGAACTGACCGACAACAGCGACGGCACATACAGCTACACCGACTTCACCGGTGGGCCCTACACGGTCCACGTCAAGGTGGAGAAGGGCGGACAAACCATCGTAGACGAGGATATGGGAAGCATCTCTGGCTCGTCCACGGATCTTACAGCAAATTTCTATACCGTCCAGGCCCAGGCGGCCACCGGCGGTACCATCCAAGCAACTTACGGCACCCACACCAGCCAGACCGGGAAGGCGACCAACGGCGAGAAGATCTACGTTCCGGCCGGTAAGACGGTAAACCTTACCGCTACGCCGGACGAAGATTACAAGTTCGGCAGCTGGTCGGTGACCGGTTCCAGTTCTCCCAGCAACACACAGACGGCCACCATCAACATTACGGCCGAGACTACTGTGACCGCCAGCTTTACTGAGGCCGTCTATGGTGGTACCATCACCATCCAGCTGGACGGCAGTCCCTCTACTACCCCCGGCACCGTAACCCTCTACACCAACGGTGGACAGCCGGCAGCGGATGTCCAACTCACTGATAACCACGATGGCACCTATACTTACACCGGCGCCAATGTGGATGCCCCCTATTACAGTATCTATGTAAAAGGCGTAAAGACCCAAAACGCAGGTATCAGCAAATCCAACCCCTCTCCCACGGTGAACTTCTACACCGTCACCCTGGGAACCTCCTCCAGCGCCACGATGACACTCAATGGAAAAACCGCACCGGTCATCGCGGAGGCCCAAACTACAGTAAACCTTATCGCGACCGCGCAGAGCGGATATACCGGGCAGGCCACCTGGCACACCAAGCAGCCTGCTCCCCCGGCCAGCGGAACGGTCAGTGCGGCACCCGGCAGCTCTGCCTCCGGCGCGCAGACTACAATGACCGTCACCGGCACCACGGAGGTGTGGGCCGAGTTCGAACCCATCGAAATGGGTAGCCTGAGCAGCACCTCCAGCGCATTTACCTGGGACCTCTATGAAGAAAAAGTAACGCCGCCCGTGGGCGGCGCAGACGGCTTCACCACCACGATCTCTGTGGATGGAACCGTTCCCCTGCAAGAGATCACGTCCATCACATACAGCGTCGGCAATAAGACCCTGACGTCAACCACGCACTATACCGTCAGTCAGACAGGTGCAGGCAACAATGACCTGACCCTGACCATGACAAATGAACAGCTCGAAGCGCTGGACCTGGGCCTGGATCAGGCAAGCGAAACCGGCGTCTTTACCGTGACCGTGACAGGTACCAACGGACAGGAAAAGTCGATTCTGATTATAGTCACCGCCACGGACACCATGCCCTGGCTTACCGGCGTGACCATACACAGCGGAATAGCGGAAAATGCCGGCAGCGACATTTCCGGCGTGGTATCTACCGCAGAACCGGGTACCACTCTTACCGTGTCTACATTGACCGACAGTAAGAGCAACTCGGCTCTGGACAGCACAAATGTAACCTATACCTGGTATCGGCAGAACCCCGGCGGATCTAAAGAGCCGATCCAGGATGCAGTCGGTTCCACATACACCATTCCCACCAGCGGCGTGGAACCGGGGACCAAATTTACGGTGGAAGTCAAGGGCAACAACGCCCCGGGAACGCCCAAGAACGGCGGAGCGGAGCTCTACCGAAATGACAAAGCGGCTGTTTCCGCAACCTTCACCGTCGTTGCACCTACCCATACCGTCACCCTGGTGATCGACCCAAGTGGAGGCGGCAGCGTAAGGGTGAACAGTCAGACATACAGCGCTGCGTCCCAAACTATCACTGTCACCGGCGCAAGCGCTTCCCTCACCGGCCTCACGGCCCACGCAAGCCAGGGTTACCGCTTCAAGCAGTGGACCACCACAGGCGGAACCCTGAGCGCAGCAAATGAAACTACCACAGATCTTACTAACATCACGCAGGATGTGACCCTGACCGCCACCTTCGAGCCTATCCCAATCCTGTCTCTGACTACAAACAGTGGCAGCGGACCGGTGGGCACAGCGCCGGAGGGCGGACAGATCCCCAGCTTCACCATTCGCAATACCGGACAGGCTGCGGCTACAAATGTGACCATTACCATCACAGGCCTGACAGCCGGTACTGCCATCGGAAACTTCACCATCCGGAAGACGGGCAACGCTCCGGATATCGTTAGTTGGACTGACAACAAGGACGGCACCGTCACCGCGACTATCGCGAATATCCCCGGCGGTGAGGATGGGACCACAGGCTACACCTACCAACTGATTCCCAACACTACGCTCCCAGCGGGCAGTTACAGTGCCCCGGTCAGCGTCAAATACAAGCAGGTCTCCACTGATTCGGATGACCTGAAAGTGACGGGGACCCCCAGTTATACCTTTACCGAGCGCGAGTATACCATCGTAGTGAACAAGGACACCGGCATCAGCAGTGTGGTGGTGACCAAGAACGGCCAGCCCGTGGAACTGGGCGGCGGCAATTCCTTTACCGCCGGCAGTAAGGACACCATCATCATCACCTCCTACGCCAGCTCCGGCTATACTCAGGACGGCTGGACAGTGGCCACGCTGGCTGATGGCGCAAGCCCCATTGAGACCCCGGGTACCCTCACCTTCACGCCCAGCGGCAGCGGAGCGACCATCACGGTGACCGCCAAGGCCAAGGGCATCGCGGTCCTGAGTCTGGACCCGCTGAAGAGCGAAGTAACTTCTCCGGTCAATGAACTGACTACAAGTACCACCATTTACTCCGGGACCCTCAGCAACAGCGGCGAGGCCGCGTCCCAAACTGTGTCCTATGCGTTGCAGCAAAAGGGCGATACCGATTATACCAGCTACTTCACGCTTACACCGGATGCTTCCGGTGTGGTGAATCCCCATGGCAGCCAGGCCATCAAGGTAGTGCTCAGCCAGCACGGCAAGGAGCAAATCACCGGAGCCGGCACCTATGAGGTGAACCTGGTGGTCACGGAAGAGGGCGGCAAGTCCTGGACCGTACCCATCAAGCTGACCGTCACTGACTCCACCGTGTTCGAGGGCAGTGTGACGATCAATGTAGACGGTGCCTCCAAGGATGGCGCCACCGTGACCCTGGCCCCTGGTGACAGTCTGACTCAGACCACCACCGGCGGCACAGCCACCTTCCAGAACCTCCTGGTCAGCAACACCTATACCATCACCGTGGATCTGGACGGCGATGGCGGTACCTATCAACCTGTTCCTGTGACCGCCACCTTGAGCAAGACCAACCCCAATGTCACCGTGGATTTCTACACCGTGAGCCTGAAGGCAGATCCCGACAGCATCTCCACCACCCTCAAGGGCGCGGGGATCTATGAGAGCGGCACCAAGGTGACCATCGAAGCTTCCACTGATGCGGAGGGCTACCGCTTCGACGGCTGGACGGACGACGACAAGAGCGATGGCTCCGTCAGCACCTCCAGTCAGTACACCTTCACCATCAGCGGAAAGGTCAACTACACTGCCCACTTCTCCCGCACCTACGGCGTGCAGTACCTGGCAAGACCTGGTGATGACAGCGTTTCCAACCTGCCCACCGATCCCAAGGGCTATTACGATGGCGATGAGGTCACCATCCCCACCGCCGTTCCCACCCGACCGGGCTACACCTTCGCCGGCTGGAGCACTGCCGATGACGGCACAGCTGAGTATCAGGCAGGCGGCAAATTCACCATCGCTCTGGATGGAAGCGGCGGCCTGCAGCCTGATGACGAAAACACCATCAAGCTCTACGCGGTGTGGCAAAACGCCGCACTGGTCAACCCGGACAACCAAGCCGGGCTCACCACCACCTACGGCGCACAGTACGCCTACGACGCCGGCGCTCTCTTCCGCGCGAAGAACCCCGGCATCCCCCTGACGTACGAGATCACAGCCGGCACCTTGCCCGGCGGCCTGGCATTTGACGAAGCCACAGGCGTCATCTCCGGCAGACCCTACCAGGTGACTACAACAACAGTCACTGTTACCGCCGCCCACACGGCCAACCCGACTGCCACCGCCACGGTGGACCTGACGCTGACCGTGAACAAGGCGACACCTGTAGTTACCATCACCGGCGTCACCGGCGCGGTGGAAGGAGCCGCGTTCGACTCTGCCTCTTATAGCGTGGCAGTCAACGCTCCCTACTATACCGGATCCGGCTGGACAGACAGCTACGTCATTCTCAGCGGCACCGGCACCGCCACGGCAATCAACGCCACCAACCGCGGCAAGGGCACAATCAGCGTGGGCAGCGGTACTTTTACCACTCTCAAGCAAGATGTGACCATCACCTACAATCCCACGGGGGCGACCGCCGCCGATGGGACCGGCAGCATTTATGACAAGATCTACAACAGCACGTCGGGCAAGATCTCGGCGGCAGCGGTGAACAAGACATGGGGCATCGCAGTGAATCCCGAAACCCTGGCCTTCCAGGCGCAGGAGGGGTACGCGAGCGTGACCGAGCAGAGCTTCACCGTCACCAACACCGGCAACCAGCCCACCGGCGCCCTGACCGTCACACCCAGCAGCGGCTTCGAACTGACGGGGGCAAATGCCAGCAACACCGATCCTCTTGCTCCGGGCGAGTCCCGGACCTACCAGGTCAGACCTGTGACGGGCAAGACGGCGGACGGAAGTCCCTATACCGGAACCGTCACCGTCAATGACGCCACCAACTCCAAGAACGCCACCGTAAACCTGGTCTTCAACGTGACCCGATCCAACACCTTCACCGGCACCGTCATCACCAACCTGAATCCTGTGGATGGCCCTGCGGCCCCCGGCGACGTGACCAGCGTGACCCTGCGGCCTTTCGGCACCACCGGCAGCAGCGATGTGACGGCAAACAGGACCGATACAGGCACTTACACTGCCGACACCCTGGAAACCGGCAAGATCTATCAGGTAGTGGTCAACGGTTACCTCACCAGTGAGTTGGTCTACTACGACCGCAAGGAAGCGGCGGTGAACCTCTATCAGATCCTGACCGAGGCAAGCCCCGCGCTTGCAGGTACCACCACCCCCAGCGACTCCTACTATGTGTCCGGTCAGACCGTGACACTGTCGGCAAGCAACAACAGCAGTTACAAATTTACTTCCTGGCATGAGGACACCGCGGAAGGCTCCCAGGTGTCTACAAACGCGAACCACTCCCTCACCGTGACCGAGGAGCAGAAGTTCGTGGCTGTCTACGAACAGGGACATAAGGTCACCTACAACGCACCGGATAAGGACAGCGGTAAAGTTCCCACAGACGATATGTTCTACTTCGTGGGCGACACTGTCTATGTCAAGTCCGGAGGAGACCTCCAGAAGACCGGCTACACCTTCGCCGGCTGGAACGACGGAAACAAGACCTACAAACCTGGTGAGAGCTTCACCATGGGCGCTGCGGCGGTGACCCTCACCGCCCAGTGGACACCCCTGCCCCTGAGCCTGACCGGCGGCACCTTCACCGTAGCCCACAACGACAGCCTGAGCGAAGTGATCAAGGCCGTGGGCGGCGAGGGACAGATCACCTACGCGATCACCGGTGCCGGCAACCTGGCCGGCAGCGGACTGACCCTGGAGAGCAATGGTGCCTTCACCGGCACCGCCACCTATCAGGGCAGCGGCAGCAACACCTACACCATCGAAGTGACCGCCACCGCGGCAGGCAGCAGCACAAAGGCCAGCTTCACCATTGAAGTGGTGCAGGCCGTCACCAAGGTCACAGAGGGTTTTACGGTCCCCGGCGGCCTGGTGGTATTCCCCGGCGACAGCTTCGACATCAGCAAACTGGGCAGCGACAACCTGACCGTCAAGGGCTACGGTACCGACGGCGTGAAGGTCACCAAGGATGACTTTGACGAAAAGCCCACCACCGGCGGCACAGCCACCGACGGCACCTGGACCGTGACACCTGACAAGTGGCAGGCGGGCAGCGTGAGCTACACCCTCACCTTTACCCCCAGCGACCCGGGCTTCCTGCCCTGCACCACCACCGTGACCATCGGCGCAACGAACAAACTGATTACTGCCGCCGATGTGACGGTACCCACTCCCAGCTCTACCCAGACCCCTGCAGAAACAAAGGCTACCATTACAACAGGCAAAGTAATCGGCAACTACCAGAGCATTGGTACTGTACTCCCGGATGAAACAGTTACCGTGCAGACCAACTGGAACGCCACCTCCTTCACGGCAGGCCAGTCCTACACCGCCACCGTGGTGTTGACCCCCACCGGCGACTGGAAGTTTGATCCCACCAGCGATGGAGATGACTGGACCGCCACTGTGACGGCTCCGGGCGCCAAAACCACTTTGATCTACCACGACGACAAGAGCGTCATCCTCAGTGTGGTCTTCCCGGCGGAGGACCAGAAGATCGACGGGGTCCATGTGAACGTGACCGCTCCGGCTGACGGAGCTACCCCGGACAACACGGCCATCCCCACCGGCACGCCGCTGGGCAGCTTCACCGCCAGCGACGTCAAGTGGTACGAGGGCACATCTACAAGCGGCGAAACGCCCTTTACCGGACCCTTTGTGGGTGGCAGCCAGTATACCGTTGTCGTCACCGCAAAACCCACCACCGGCTACACCTTTGATCCCGACATCTTCGCGACAGAGGACAGCAGCAACAACAAGGCCACCATCAACCGGCAGAACGCCACCATCGTGAGCAAGAGCGAGAGCCAGGTGGTCATCGCCTACACCTTCACCGCCCAGACCGATCCGGTCCGGGCCCTGACCAATGCCAGCGGCCCGCTGGTCTACTATATCCAGACCGGTACCACTGACAAGCACTACAACAACCAGGCAACTGGCCACAAAGTGAGCTTTGGCTTCACCATGAGCGCGGCGGACTTCTCCGCTACCATTGTCCGGGCCAGCGGCGACACCGCAACTGTGACCGGCACCGACCTCAAGCTGTTTATTGATGTAGACGGCGACGGCAGTTACGACGAGCTTACCGAGGACATCCCGGCGGCCTTCAATAGTGACAACGCCGCCAACCTCAACGGCAAGACGGTCTACGCCCTTTATGCACCCGGCGGTATGGATGCGGGCATCGCTCCCACCCAGGTGGGTAAGCTGGTCCTCAACGAACTGACCGCCACCGGCATCACCTCTACGGCGTCGCCCACTCTGAGCTATACGAGCGGCGCAAACTTCGACCCCGCCTCCGGTACCGCCACCGTGACCTTCAACAGCGGCACGGCTATGGCGAACCAGGTGTCTACAATGACAGCCGGCGCCAAGCCTACCACAGTGACCACCCCGGCAGCTAACGGAGACTACCGCACGACCATCTACTACATGCTCGACAGCGATCGAAACGGCGTCATTGACGACAGCGATAAACACATTGACGCAAGCACCACGCTCAGCGCTTCCGACCACGGCAAGACCGTCTACGCCTGCTACACCGACGTCAACGGCAACCTGGTCTACACCCCGGTGGGGCAGCTGAGCATGGACAGCCAGCACACCGCAGGCATCACCGACGAAAACGGCGGTGACGCCGAGTACGGCGACAAGCTGACGGCTCAGGTGAGCCCCGGCGACAGCGGCGACTACTACTACCGCTGGGAGAAGGAAGACTCTGGCGGTGACTGGCAACCCATCCCCGGCGCTACCAGTCCTACCTACTATCCCGACAAGGGCGATGTGGGCGAGGACATCCGCGTGGTGGTCATCGACAAGAACACCGGCAAGGAAGCCCACAGTGACCCCGAGACCATCGAAAAGCGGTCCCTCAACTTTGTGGTGGACCCGTTTGACAAGTACTATGACGGCGATGCCACAAACAAGCACACCTACACCATCGACGACTTCACTTTGACGGCGGTGGGCGGCACCTACGGTGGCCTGGTCAACAATGACCAGGTGACCCTGAAGTTGAACGGCGGCGTCACGGCTCCCGCGTACAGCGGCGCGACCGTGGGCTCCACCATCACCTGGCCGGCGGTCTCGGAAGCGGGCACCGGCGAAAGCGGCAGCAAATTCGCTGACTACACCCTCGGCGGTCCCAACGGTGACTACTACCGACTGGCGCCTCAGGGCGAACAGACGGACCGGGGTGAGATCCTGGCGGACCAGCCTGACCGCATCATTGTGACCAACAACAACGTGACCCCGGTCACTGGTGCGGAGCCGGACCGGACCCCTGGCAACTACATCCCCAGAGAGGAAGAACGCTACGATGTGCCCGACGACGGCACCGTGGTCTGGGAGAAATGGAACGGAGCTTCTTGGGAGCCGGTCAATGAACCGGATACCTTCCAGCCCGACACCACCTATCGGGTCACTATCCCGGTAAGACCCGTGAACGGCACGGAGCTCTCCAGTGAGCCCAGCAACGACTACGCCTATCTGGAGATCGGCGGAAAACTCTACCCGGCGCAGTACGCCCCCGCCTCTGACGGCAAGGACGCCACCATGACGGTGCAGTTCGCGCCCACCCCGGCGGAGGGCAAGGTCAACGTCACCCATGTGGACGTGTCCTTCGATAAGCTGCCCGCCCTGGGTGAAACCATTCCCGCCACGCCCACCAGCGTCACCGATCCCCGGGAGACCCAGGACGGCGACAAGGACGGCACCCCCGATACCTACACCGCTCACTGGTATGTGAGTGACACCCAGCCTTCGGACTTCAGTTCCATCGGGGACCCGGTCACCGGGCCCGACGCCAAGTTCGAGGCCAGCAAGTACTACACCGTGGTTGTCCACGTTGCACCCAAGGACGGCTACGCCTACAACCCCGGCACCAGCGCCGGCCAGACCCGATTCTACTTCTTCTTCGGACAGGATCAGGGCCATGAGGTGACGGACGGTGTGATCACGGTTGGATACCTGGATGGTGTCTACACCATGTACTACACATTCACCACCCAGATGGACAACCCGCCCAGCAACATCCTGGGACCGGAAGAAAACGAGGACAGCCTGCCCGTCTTGGGTGAGGATAAGCTCCTCTACTACGCAGCGACTACAAACCACAACGCGGCCCAGCGGGGCAGCGGCACCATTCCCGGCGATAAGACCAGCGTTCTCTTCACCTTCAACGGCAGCGTGAATGCCCAGGTGGAGTACGCAGACGGAACCAAGGCAGTGCTCAACGATCTCAACTACGGCACCCTCTGGACCATCGTGGCCGGAGACACGCCGGAGACCGCGGTGGCCCTGCCCGGCGACAAGACCTTTACTAGAGCGAATCGCAGTCAGTACGACGGCAAGAACCTCTATATCCAAGTAGATGGCGTGATCCTCAAGGATAAGACTACGGGCAAGGCCCACAGCCTGGGGACACTGACCGTCAAAGAGCTGGAGGCCCAGGCCATCACCAAGTATGACCTCTCCGGCGGCAAGGATCTGAGCGACCTCCTGCATTACACTGAGGGCGACACCTTTAAGACGGATGTCATTACCTCCGCTACGGTGGCCTTCAACACCGACGTGGCCGGTCTGAACACCAGCTATGTGGCTTCCACCTTTGGCAGCGCCGCCGATGCCACGAGCTTCTACTTTGAGCTCGCGAACGGCACGGCCCTGACCGCTGAGTCCAAGGTGGGCGGCGATGACGGCGATGTAAAGAACGGCGACATGATCTACCTCTGCTACACCGACGTCAACGGAAACGAGGTCCGGCAGGCCCTTGGCAGCATTGTTGTCAGCGAGGGCACCAAGATCACCGTGACCGTGACCAACGTGACTACAAGCACCCCCAACGCCACCGAGGCGAGCTACGGCGATGAACTCAAAGCCGTGGTGGAAGGCGACCACACCGGGACGCTGAGCTATCAGTGGCAGCGCTGGGACGAGGGATCTTCCCAGTGGACCGATATCCCCGGCGCCACCGGCCCCACCTACACCGCCGCGAGAGACGATGTGGACGCCGACGGCACTGACGACAACAACCTGCGCGTTCTGGTGAAGGAGCACGGCAAGGATGGCGAGGCGGTCTCCGCCGCAGCCGCAGCCGCAGCCGTGGACGTGAACAAGGCAGACCTGACCGTTACCTTCACCGCCGAGAACAAGGTGTGGGACGGCACCACCGACGCCAACGTCAACGGCTATAAGCTCTCCGGCGTGGTGGACGGTGACGTCATCACCCTCACCGGCTACGGCACCACCGGTACATTCGCAAGCCCTGATGTGGGCAACGGCATCACCGTGACGGTGGACACCACCCACGCGTCCCTGAGCTTCAAGCCTGCCACCGACACCGTGACCGACTACTACGATGTGGTCTATGTGAATCCCACAGCAAACATCACCGCGCTTCAGGTAAGCTGGAACGATCTCTCCTTCAACTACGGCAGCACCAAGCGCTACGACGGTACCACCGACGTCTACCTGAAGAACAACACCAGCTATGTCACCGACAACACTGCGGTGGATGGCAACCGTGTCCTGGCGAATGAGACCATCACCGCGGACGGACCGGTGACCTGGACGGCTCTGGCCGGGTTGAGTGCGGAGCAGAAGGCGGCCATCGAGGCCATGCTTACCTTCAACTTCGCTTTCGACACCAAGGACGCTGGGCTGCGCACCAAGACCATCACCGCCACCGCCACTGTGGGCGGCACGGCAAACAGCAACATCGACCTGAGCGCTTTCCAGAGCAATGAAGGCAAGTACATCCTCACCGAGTACGGCACCATCAATCCCAAGCGTCTGACCGTGAGCAAGGATAACCTGACGCCTCCCACCACCATCCTCAATGGTGCCACCGGCGTGACCATCAACGGTACGGTGGCTTCCGGCGTGGGCAGTGAGGGGAATGTGGACTTCACCGTCCAGGGCGCGTTCGACAGCACCGCCGAGGCCACCAGCAAGAACGTGACCATCCTGGGTGTGAAGAAGGGTACCAGCAACGGCATCACCTGGGCAAACGGCAATTATGTCCTCATCTGGGACGGTGACGACAACACCATGAGCGGCACCGTCACCGGCGGCACTGTGGTGAGCGTGGAGTTCACTGGCAGCGCCAGCGCCATCTACGGCGACGGCTACAACACGGTCCAGGGCCTTGGCTTCAAGGTCGGCTACGACACCGGCGGAGACGGCCAGCCCGACTTCTACGACACCACGGCGACCACCTTCGCTCTGCTCAAGAATCTGGGCGTGGTGGCGGTCATCGAGGACTACGCCGACGGCAGCGCCAAGTACTACCTGGCCACCGATTCCGGTAAGACCGTGGGTTGGGACAACGCCACCGGCACCAGCGCTACCCTGAACTTCAAGCTCTTCCTGGAGGGCGACGCCACGGATGCCGCTACTGCATGGAACAGCGGAACGCCTCTGGGTAACGGCACCATCGCCGTCAACCAGCGGGGCGTGACCGTGGATGCGGAGTGGAATCTGGATGCGGCGGATAAGGAAGGCAAGTACTACGACGGCACCACCGCTGCCAAGGGCAGCGTGTTGGACGCCACCGCAGGAAACCTGACTACAACTGTGACCGGCTCCATTGCCTTCACGCTTGGTAACGTGATGCCGGGCGACAGCGCCGTCACCGTGGCGGGCAGCTACGAGGCAAACTTCACCGACTCCAATGCCGGTGAAAACAAGACCATCAATGTGACCGGCGTGACCCTGACGGGACAGAACGCCAACCGCTACAAGATCACTGGCGCTGTCACCGCCATGGGCGACATCAAGCCCAGACCCATCACCGTGACCTTCGACTCGCCCAGCGTGCCCGTCAACCCGGCGGACACCGAGGCGGCCAAGACGGTCAACCTCTACAAGACCGACACCCAGGCTACAAACAGCGACATCCTCTCCGGCGACACGGTCACCGTGTCCGCCACCGGCGAGTATAAGAGTGTGGTGATGGTTGACGACGACGTACCCGTGAAGGTGTCCGGCATCATCTGGGACAACGCCAACTACGACGTCACCGTGGCGCCTCTGACCGGTAAGGTCACCTCCCGCAATATCAGCAACGTCTCCATTGTTTACAAGGTTCCCACTGCGGGAGCCACCACCGGTGATACCGGGTATGTGAGCCCCGTGACCTTCAGCAGCCAGGATGAGGTGACTGTGACGAATACCCTCTGGCAGGAGGTTACAAGCCTCACCGACCTCACCGGCGGCACGACCATCACGGACGGTACCTTCCAGTCCGGAAAGTACTACATGGTGACCGCCACGGTGGAAGCCAAGGCGGGCTACCAGCTCACCAGCAACACCTATTTCACCCTCAACAGCGGCACCATGAAGCCTGGCGGCGCGACGCCCACCAACATGAGCGTGGCCCTCAGCGGCAATACCGCCACGGTGAAGTACATCTTCCATGTGCCCGCTGTAACGGTGGACAAGGTCATAAGCAAGGTGAGCGCCAATGTGATCCAGCCGGTGGCCGGCGCGGCCATCGCCACTGACGCAGCGGCTCTGCTGCTGGCTCAGAACAAGGACGGCGTGGATCTCACAGCGCAGGCGGAAGTGGGAACGGTCAACTGGACCGTCACCGGCGGCGGCGCGGCCACCGGGACCTTCGCCTACGGCACCTCCTACACGGCGACGTTTGTAGTCAAGGTGAAGGACGCTTCTGCGGCGGCCGGGTACAGCTTCCTGAATGCCGATCCCGACTTCGTGGACTTCCTCATCAACGGCGTTACCGACGGTACCGGCAACTGGATCAACGGTGCGGGCACAGCCACCAAGAACGGCGTCAAGGTAACCACCACCAAGGGAGCCGACGCCAACACCTACACGGTGAGCGTGGAGTTCCCGGCCACCACCGGCAAGAATGAGGTGTTCACCATCTGGGGCGAGGCTACGGTGCCCACTGCGGGGGCCACGGCCAGCGCCACGAACATCGACAAGATGGACGGCCAGCCCTATCTTGCAGTGGTGAGCGGTGCAGGCAAGACTGAGTGGCTCCACAATGGCGCGGCCTTCACTGGCACCTTCTCTGCCGGTGAGACCTACACCGCCAAGCTGACGGTGAAGATCGACGACGCCTACGCAGGCAGCTACCAGTTCGCCGCAGATCCCGACGGTTACATCAACGACGCCACACCGGGCGCCACCACCGTCACCAACAATGGCGACGGGACCGTGACTCTGACGCGGGAGTTCACGGTACCCCTGCAAAGTCTCATCGTCCATGTCAGTTCCAACATCCCCACCGATGGAGCAGACGGAACTACGGTGAGCAACACCATCACCGCCGGCATTGGCCACGCAAACCGCTACACGGTGGATGGCCAGTGGTACACCGATCAGACCGGCACTACCCCCGTTACCACCTTTGAGAAGGGCAAGACCTACTACCTGATCGCCGACGTGAGTCCCGCGGCGGGCTATGTGCTCCCCGACGGCGTCAACGGCTATATCTGGGATCAGGGCAGCGTGGTGGCCATCCAGGTGGGAGCCGCGGAGGGAGACGGCGGCAGACAGGTGGTCTTCAAGTACACCATCCCCAATACCTCCGGCGGACAGAAGACGCCCATGATCAGCGTGACCGAACCGGTTGCCGATCAGAAGCCTGACTTCGCGCCCACCTCCCCCAACGACAGCGTGACCATCCTGCCCGGTACCACCTGGACCGATGGCAGCGGCAACGCCATGGGAGCGGACGACACCTTCAAGGCAGGAGGCAGCTACACCGTCCGTGTGAACATCGACTCCACCAGCCCTGACGGCTCTGTGGTCTACAACCCGGGCGACACCGTCTACCTGGATGGCAAGGCCGTTGAAGTCAAGCAGGACGCCGACACTGGCGGGCTCTATGTGGAGTACACTTGGACCCTGCCCAAGGAGGAAGGCGGCGGCGGAGTCATCGTGGTGCCCAGCGACAAGCCGGTGGTCACCTACTGGCTGGGCGAGAAGGGCGTCACTGACGACCTGACCGCCGAGAAGGTGGACAAGGGCTCCAAGCCCAGCTTCACCCCCGACGTCACCGGCATCGACGGCTATGTGTTCATCGGTTGGTCGGAGACCGACCCCACCGGCGTGGCCAACCCCGTTCTGGTGGACCCGTTGACCTTCGTCATCAACGCGGACAAGACCTTCTACGCGGTGTATGAGCGAAGCGAAGCCGAGCACGAGCACTTCGTCAAGGGCTACCCCGATGGCACCTTCCAGCCCAACGGCTACATCACCCGTGCCGAGGTGGCGGTCCTCATCGCCCGATCCCTGCTGGATGGCTATGTGGAAGCCAACTACTACGGCGACGGCGGGTACAGCGACGTGGCGGGCCACTGGGCCCTGAGCGCCATTGCGTTCTGTAAGAACGTGGGCGTGATGAACGGGTATCCGGACGGCACCTTCCGGCCCAACGAGCCCATCACCCGTCAGGAGTTCGCTCTGGCCTTTGCCCGAATGGGCGGCCTGCGGGTCTCCGCCGGACTCACCTTCGCTGACGCGGACCAGGTGTCCGACTGGGCGGAGGACGGCGTGTACACCTGTGTAGCCAACGGCTGGATTAACGGGTATCCTGACGGTACCTTCCGACCCCTCCAGAACATCACCCGCGCTGAAGCGGTGACTCTGGTCAACCACTACCTGAACCGGGGTGTGGACGAGACCGGACTGGAGCAGCTCTCCGACGGTGACTACAAGACCTGGCCCGACGTACCCACCAGCCACTGGGCCTACTACGAGATCCTGGAGGCCTCCAACGACCACAGCTTCTACTATCAGGATGCTGAGGAAGGCACCCCGCCCGAGGCTTGGACGGATGCCTGGATCGACTGGACCTCCTGGGGCATCTGATCTGCGGACAGAACACCAAACATGAAAAGCGACCTCCCCGGCTACGCGCGGCCGGGGAGGTCGTTTTCTATTTCTCCCGCCGGGGGAGGGCTTGCGCCGGGACGGGGAAGCTGGTATCATGGTGTCTACAAGGATCGACCGACAGCTGGCCGTAGAAGCGGGGAAGAGATATGGAAAAAGGATATGTGCGCATGAAGCTCAAGCTCCTGCTGCTGGTGGCAGTGGGAACGGTGGCCGCCGGGGCGGCGGTGTTGGTGCTGGTAGACGTGATCCTGGGCGGTGTGCTCCAGGACCCCTTCTACCGTCTGTTTTCGCTGGTGTGCCGTAGCATCTTCGGCGCTGGGGAGGAGGAGACGGCGGCACTCTACCAGACCTATGTGATTGCCAACCGGGAGATTTTCCTCACCTTGGGTATGGCGGCCCTGACCCTGGGGGCCTTCTACCTCGCCATGGGGCACTTTACCAAGTGGCTCCAGCAGATCGGCGCCGCGATCCGCCAGGTGGTGGGGGAGAGCGACAAGCCCATTGTCCTGCCCAAGGAGCTGCGGCCCTTGGAGGAGGACTTGCGCGCCATCCAGGACCATCTGCGGGAGAAGGAGGAGGCCGCCCGTGTGAGCGAGGAGCGCCGCAGCGAGCTCATTGCCTTTCTGGCCCACGATCTGAAGACGCCGCTGACCTCGGTGGTGGGCTACCTGACGCTGCTTGATGAGCGCAAGGAGCTTGGCAGGGAGGAACGGGAACGGTATACCGGTGTGGCCCTGGACAAGGCCCGGCGGCTGCAGGAGCTGTTGGGAGAGTTTTTTGACATCACCCGGCTGGACCTCAACCCGGAGGCCGCCGAGATGGTGCCCATCCAGCTGTCTATGCTTCTGGAACAGCTCACCGACGAGTTCTACCCCATCTTCGCCCAGAAGGATCTGGAGTGCCGGGCACAGATCGAGCACCACCTGGTGGTGCGGGGAGACCCGGACAAACTTGCCCGGGTCTTTGATAATGTGCTGAGAAACGCCGTCAACTACTCTACCCCCGGCGGCACGGTGGAGATCTGGGCCCGGCAGATAGGACGGCGGGTGGAGATCACCATTACCAACGAGGGATTGGAGATCCCGGAGGGAGAGCTGTCCAACATTTTTGAAAAGTTCTACCGGCTGGATGCCGCCCGCTCCACCCGCACCGGCGGCGCGGGGCTGGGCCTGGCCATCGCCAAGGAGATCGTGGAACGCCACGGCGGTGAGATCCGGGCTGAGAGCACGGGAAAACGTACCAGCTTTACCATCTCGCTGCCGGCCTATATTGAGACCCCGCTTCAGAACAGAACGTGAGGGGGAGAGCGAGATGAGAGGGTATGCCTTGGCCGCAGACTATCTGGCCGGACAGGGCCTGCGCTGCGTAGACATGATGGAGATCCTGCGCCGGGATCGGAGCGCACTTCGCTATGCACAGAGGGATGGCGTGCTCCTTTTCGACCAGGAGAGCGGTGCATGGCTCCTCAGCGCGCGAAGCGAGACGGCGCTGAAGGCTGCCTTGGTGCTGATCCCGGCAGAGGCGCGGCTGGCCGTCTGCCACGAGGAGGAATATCTGCGTTCCATGCAGGCCCGGCTGGGCCTGGAACCCACCGCCTGCTTCCAGTCTGTGTGGACGGGTAAGAACCCGCCAGTACTGCCCGAGTTTCAAGGGGAGCTGCGGCGGCTGGGGCAGGAGTGGGCCGGAGAGGTGTCTACATGGTATGACAAGAGCTTCGGAGATCTGGACTACATTTGTGGCGCTATTGAGCGGGGGATGCTGGGGCTGTTCGTGGAGGAAAGGCTGGCCGGCTTTGTGGGCTTCCACGATGAGGGGAGCATCGGTATGCTGGAGGTGCTGAGCGCCTATCGTCGCAGAGGCTATGGGAGGGTCTTGCTGCTGGCCGCCGTAAGAGAGGCGTTGGAGCAGGGCAAATACGCCTTTGGCCAGGTTTTCTGCGATAACACTCCGTCACTGCACCTCCAGCACAAGTCCGGGATGGAGGTATGCAGAGAGAAAATCTTCTGGCTCATGGAGAAGTAACTAGAATAAAAGAGGAGGGGGA
>LBJMR02800__coassemble_685_pt1 | contig 19864 bp, 12 predicted proteins | sample LBJMR02800__metabat2_low_PE_006 | metagenome-assembled genome bin LBJMR02800 | reverse complement strand
TCGGCTGGCGCTCTCCCGCTGAGTTCACTGTCCAATATGTTTGACAAACCTACAAACTTTTTATGCTATCCTCATGAAAAAAGGAGGCTCTGCCATGAAAAAGTACATTGCACTGGCTCTCATCGCGGCGGCGGCCGTGCTCATCGTGCTGAGTATGGTCATCCCCGACTCCCCCATCTGGGTCTCCGTGGTGGGTCTGGTGCTGGCGGTCGTCGCCATCATCGTCAGCCCCAAGAAAGACCGGGAGCAGAAATAAAAGACCGGCCCGCCAGAAGGCGGGCCGGTCTTTTGCCGCCTTTAGCCGCTCAGAGAGCGCTTGTGTCCCGCAGGAGCTTTTCCTCAATGGCTCGCCGGCGCAGGAGATAGTAGACAAAGCCGGTGAGGTCGGCCAGAAACCACCCGATGGGCACCGACCACCAGATGCCCACCACTCCGATGGCGGGGACGGCCGAGAGGGTATAGGCCAGCAGCACCCGGGTGCCCAGAGAAATCACCGTGAGTACTACGCTCATGGCCGGCATAGCCACGGCGCGGTAGAGACCATAGAGGAGGAACAGACAGCCGATGCCCAGGTAGAAAGCACCCTCAATGCGAAGGTAGGTGACACCGATGGCGAGGATCTCGGTTTCCTCCGGCTCTACGAAGATGGTCATGAGCGGGTGGGCCAGCGCGAACACCACGCCAGAGATCACCAGACAGAACAGGATGGAAATGGTGACCGCCGAACGGATGCCGCTGCGGATTCGGTCGGGCTTGCGGGCCCCATAGTTCTGGGCCACAAAGGTGGAGAAGGCGTTGGCGAAATCCTGCACTGGCATATAGGCGAAGGAGTCAATCTTCACCGCCGCGGCAAAGGCGGCCATTACCGCCGGGCCAAAGGAGTTGACCCGGCCCTGAACCATGAGGATGCCGAAGTTCATCACCGACTGCTGGGCGCAGGTGAGTAGGGAGAACTGACTGATCTCCAGGATGCTCTCCCGCCGCAGGGTCATGTGCCGCCGAGCGGGGCGAAGCTGGGGGAACCGGGCCGCCGTATACAGCACCAGGCCCACCCCCGAGAGGTACTGGGCCGCCACCGTGGCTCCAGCAGCGCCCTCCACTCCCCAGTGGAAGACCACCACGAACAAAAGGTCCAGCACCACGTTGGTCACCGCGGAGACCCCCAAAAACAGTAGCGGCACCGAGGCGTTGCCGATGGAGCGCAGCAGGCAGGCAAAGTAGTTATAGAGAAAGGTGGCCGGGATGCCGAAGAAAATCACGAAGAGGTAGGCGCGCATGAGCGCGTAGTTTTCCACGGGCACTTGCAAAAGACCCAGGATCACATCCAGCAGCGCAAATACGGCAATGCTCAGCACCACCGCCAGGGCCGCGATGAGCACGAAGGAGGTGAAGATACTCTCCCGGAGCTTCTCCATATCCCGCTGGCCCCAGCGAATGGAAAAGACCGCGCCGCTGCCCATGGCCAGCCCCAGCAGGATCGAGGTGAGAAAGGTCATCAGGGTGTACGCCGACCCAACGGCCCCCAGGGCAGCCGTGCCCAGATAGCGGCCCACAATAAAGGTGTCCGCCACGTTATAAAACTGCTGGAGAAGATTGCCCAGGATCATGGGCAGGGAAAAGAGGAGCATGGTGCTGGTCACCGGTCCCGCTGTCAGATCCCGCTGCATTTTCCTACCTCCCTCAGATCCGGGCGGCAGAGGCCCGGACGTGTATCCTCTATGATAAGCCTGTCCGGCCAAATACGCAAGGAGTTCTTTCCTGCCGATCGTTGACATCTCAGACGAGGCATAGTAGTATGCTCTCTAAAAGAACCGACAAGGAGTGAGCGGATATGTGCCAAGAAACGCAGAGAGTGGTCCGGCTGGAACCCAACCTGGTAGACTATCTTATCCCGGGCGGCGAGATGATCAACGACTTCCTGGGCCGGGGAGAGGGGGAGAAGGCCTGCTCCCAGATGTGGGTGGCCTCTCTGGTCACCTCTGCCCTGTGCCCGGGTACCACCACGGGGCTCTCCCGCCTGGCGGGGACGGGCCGCTTCCTGCGCGACTGCCTGGCCGAGAATGCCGCGCTCTGGCTGGGGGAGGAGCACGCCGCGCGCTGGGGCGCCGAGCTGGGCTTCTTGCTCAAGCTGCTTCATTCCAGGGACCGGCTGCTCATCCAGACCCATCCGGACGGGGAAAAGGCGCGGAAATACTTCGGCCTGCCCCGGGGGAAGGACGAGGCGTGGTATGTTCTGGACAGCAAACCTGGCGCCTGTATCTGGCTGGGCTTCCGGCCCGGCGTCACGCCGGACCATTTCCGCGCCCTCATCGAAAAGCAGGACAGCGCCGGTATGCTGGAGTGCCTGCACCGTGTGGAGCTGCAGCCGGGGGAGGTGTATTTCATCCCGGCTGGAACCGTCCACGCCCTGGGCAGCAACTGTCTGGTGGCCGAGATCCAAGAGCCGGTGGATGTGACGCTGCGCACGGAGTATATCCGCCCTGACGGGTCCGTGCTGCCCAAGGAGAGCATGTACGGCGCAGCCGGGATGGATGGACTGATGGACTGCCTTACCTTTGATTGCCTGCCCCGGGTGGAGATGTTGGAACGTTACCGCGCAAGACCCGCCGGGGAGGGCTGCTGGAGAAGGCTCATCACCCGGCGGCAGACCAGCCGCTTTTACATGGACGAGCTGCGCCTGGCCCCCGGACAGGAGGAGACGGTGGAAAACCCTGCTTTCCAGGTGTGCCTTGTTCTGGAAGGGGAGGGGGAGCTGCGCTGGGATGGGGGCAGCCTGGCGGTGAAGAAGGGGGACGAGCTCTTCCTCCCCCACGGGGTGCCCCGCTGCCGCTGCACTACCTGCAGCGGCCTGCGGCTGCTGGTGTGCGGCGTGCCGGGGGAGAAGGATAACTAGATAAAAAACAAGCTTTTCAAAAGAAGAAAATTGTGATAATATAATAAAAACGAAAGGACGAAATGGCGAGCATCTGTACAAAAGATCTTGGAGGTATTACATAATGCCTTCTGCCGCTGCCGATGGGGAACGGCGGTGGGGGCGTGTGTGAAATATTGAGAAAGGGAGGAACATTACCATGGGAGACAGACATGTAGGCATCAGCCAGATGAACAACGAGGCGCTCAAGAAGGAAGTCACCGAGCAGGGGCTTGCCCTGCTGGTGGAAGCAGGCAAGCTTACCCAGGCCGATCTGGCGGACGCGAAGGTGGAATTTGGATATCTGCTCACCATCGAGGGCCACGGTATGGAGACCCTGTTCAAAATCCTCCAGGGCGGAAACACCTACTACATCGTGTCCCGGAACGGGAAACTGGCGATTTGGGATGCCGATGAGGTGCAGTACGCAGCCACCGTGGAATTCATCGGTATGCAGTATCCAATCTGAGAGCCAGATCAAAAATCCCCCAAAGCTGCCGCGGGAATACCCGCGGCGGCTTTTTTGCCCGAAACGTGCCTCGGACGGAAAGAGAAGCAAAAAGCACTGACATGGTTGCGTCCGGCATCGGGATATGGCATAATAGGACCATTCCCTGACGGAATATAGAGATAAAGGAGATGCCGTCATGCATCACACCCGCAACAGCTTTTCCAGCAAGATTGGCTTCGTGCTGGCCGCGGCCGGCTCGGCGGTGGGGCTGGGCAATATCTGGCGCTTCCCCTACCTGGCCGCGAAATACGGGGGCGGCATCTTCCTGCTGGTCTACCTGATCCTGGTGGTGTCCTTCGGGTTTTCACTGATGGTGGCGGAGATCGCCATCGGTAGAAAGACCGGACTGAGTGCGGTGGGAGCCTTCCGGGCTCTGGATAAACGGTTCTCCTTCCTGGGCTATCTCACCTCCATCGTCCCCATGATCATCTTCCCCTACTACTGCGTCATCGGCGGATGGGTGGCCAAATATCTGGCGGTCTACCTGACGGGCCAGGGCGCCCAGGCGGTGGAGGACACCTTCTTCAAGGGCTTTATCAGCCAGCCGGTGGAGCCGGTGCTCTGGCTGTGCGTGTTCGTGGGCGTCACCGCGGTGATTGTCTTTTTCGGCGTGCAAAAGGGCATTGAAAAGGCCAGCCGGGTGATGATGCCGGTGCTGGTGGTCCTCTCCGTGCTGGTCTCCCTGTACTCGGTGACCCGCCCCGGGGCCCTGGAGGGCATCAAATATTACCTCATTCCCGACTTCTCCCGCTTCTCCCCCCTGACGGTGCTGGCCGCCATGGGCCAGATGTTCTACTCCATGTCTCTGGCCATGGGCATCATGGTCACCTACGGCTCCTACATGAAAAAGGACAGTGACCTGGAGAAGGCGGTGTCCCAGATCGAACTCTTTGACACGGGCATGGCCTTCATCGCGGGACTTATGATCATCCCTGCGGTCTTTGCCTACTCTGACGGCGACGCCACCGCCCTCAACGCCGGGGCCAGCCTTATGTTCGTTACCCTGCCCAAGGTCTTTGCCGACGCGGGGGCTCTGGGATATGCCTTTGGCGCGGTGTTCTTCCTGTTGGTGCTCTTTGCAGCCCTTACCTCCTCGGTGTCCCTTATGGAGACGGTGGTGTCCATCCTCCAGGACAAGTTCCACTGGAACAGGAAGAGGACCTGCCTGTTGGTACTCATCGCCTGCCTGATCATTGCCCTGCCCTCCTCCCTGGGCTGGGGTGTTTGGAGCGGCGTGGTCCTGCTGGGCAGAAATTTTCAGGACTTCTTCGACTTTATCAGCAACAGTGTACTCATGCCCATCGTGGCCTTCATCACCTGCCTTTTCGTAGGCTATGTGATGGGAACCAAGACGGTGGCCGAGGAGGTGCGCATCTCTTCGAAATTCCGCAGGGAGAGGCTTTTTACGGTCATGATCAAATTCGTGGCCCCTGTGTGTATCGTGCTGATCCTGGTCTCCTCGCTGCTGGACGCCCTCCATATCATCACCATTTAAGATCATTGGTGCATGCTAAAATAACCACACCTTCGGGTGTGGTTATTTTGTTAAAGGGAGTGGCTCCCGCGTCCCATGTGCCGAAAAAGGTCTTGTTTTGATGGTTGAAACCACCTGAAAAGAGGCATATAATGAATAAAATAGGACCGGGATGGAGGCAGACGCGGAGATGGAATACATAACAGTACGGGAGGCGGCCCGGAGATGGAACAGCTCCGAGAAGCTGATCCGGCAGCGCTGTGCCGCCGGACTGGTTCCGGGAGCCAGGAAATTCGGTGGCGCATGGGCTATCCCCGACGTACAGGAGAGTTCCCCTGACGAAACCTCTCCTGAGAGAGGAGAGAGCGCCGGCCCGTGTCCGGCGCTGATGCCACTGCTCAACTCGCCCTTCCCGCCGGGGCGGTGCCTGGAGTATATCGAAGGGATCGCTGATCCCCACATCCGGGACATCGCCCGCAGTGAGTATTTCTATTTCAGCGGGCAGCCCGAGGAGGCGGCCCGGCTGGCCGAGCTGTACCTGTCCGCTCCGGACCCGCAGCTGCGGCTCTCCGCCTGCCTTCTTTATGCCTACGCCAACCTGTCCACGGGTATGATCCAAAAAGCCCGATATGCGCTGACTGAGGTGCGCAGCATGCTCACCGATGTGAACGCTGATACCCCGCCGGAGCTGCGCGCGGCCGCCCTGTTTACCGTTACGGCGGCGGCGGTGCTGTTGCACCTGCCCCTGCCCCACGGGAGTGACGAGTTCTACAAAAGCATCAAACTCCTGCCGCCGGGACTCCGGCTGTTCGCCCTATATGTCCAGGCCCATTACACCTACCTCCAGGGGGATTACGGAAAGAGCATTGGCATCCTGGAGACCGCTTTCGCCATGGAGACGGAAGTCTACCCCATCCCCTTCCTCTACATGCACCTGGCCGCCGTTATGGACTACATGAGCCTCAAGCAGCCGGATAAGGCCGAGGAACATCTGCGCAAGGCGTGGCACCTGGCCCAGCCGGACGATCTGATCGAGGGCTTCGGCGAACACCACGGACTGGTGGGCGGTATGCTGGAGGCGGTGCTGAAAAAAGACTATCCCGAGGATTTCAAGCGCATCATTGCTATTACATACCGCTTTTCCGCTGGCTGGCGCAAGGTCCACAATCCGGTCACCGGCCACGACGTGGCCGACAATCTTACCACCACAGAGTTTGCCACTGCCATGCTGGCAGCCCGGGGCTGGACCAATCAGGAGATCGCCGGCCATATGGGTATCTCCCCCAACACGGTCAAGCAGTACATCTCCAATACCCTGCAAAAATTGAATATACGCCAGAGAAAGGATCTCAAGCAGTATATGCTCCGATGAAGAAACCGGCAGGCATCGCTGACCAAAACAGGTTGTCCCAACCAAGGGGATAGCCCGTTTTTTTGTGCAAACGGGTGATGGCAGAGAGCTGGTTTCATGTTACAGTATAACCAGCAGAGCATGAGACGTCCTGTATTCTGGAGGAGGGAGGTATATGGCACAGACCAGACATTACGAGATCGAGGGTCTCTCTCTGGAGATCCCCCTGCGCTACGACGCACATTCGGGACTGTATATCGAGGAATATCCGGACTTTAAGGCCAACCCCGTCTACACGCCCCGCGGCAGCCCGGTGATGTTCATCGGCGAGGACCGCTGCCCCCACGCACAGAGCGTCGACGAAGAGGAGTGCCAGGACTGCGGCTCCTGCCGGTTTTTCGCCTCCGCCGGTGCGCATAGCTGGATCGGGGTGTGCCGTCACCCGGTGAGGCAAAAGCAGGGCGCCGGGGAAGGATGATCCGGACCACAGACTCCGCAGAACAAAACGCCACAGGCAACCATTCATGAGGGAGGGAAACCATGAAAAAACGACTGATGAGCCTTCTGCTCCTGGTGGGCATGGCGCTCTCGCTGCTGCCCGCCGCCAGCCTCCGGGCTATGGCCCTGGGCGGTAGCCTGCTGGGCGACGCCGATGGGGACGGCTCTGTGAACATGGGGGACGTGTACCTGATCGAGGCGTACATCGCTGACCCCAGCACGGTCACTTCCATCGATACAGCCAATGCCGACGTGAACGGCGACAGCACCGTGGATGAGACCGACGCCGACCTTATCCGGGAGTACCTGGCCGGCAATATCCACCTGACGGACCAGTTCTGGACCGTCACCTTTAAGACAGACGGAGGGGGAACCATCGACCCCATCCAGGTAGGGAAGGGCTACGCCATCACCCAGGAGATCCCTGCCCCCGCCAAGGAGGGCTATATCTTCACCGGCTGGCAGATGGCTGACGGCCAGCCCTTCTACCAGAGCGAGCCGGTGACGAGTGACCTGACCCTCACCGCCACCTATCAGGCCATCGATCCCACCGAGCAGCTCTACATCGACTCCTTCGCCCTGACGGAGCAGGACCCGGCTTTGGAGCTGCGCGTGAGTGCCCCGGGTATGATGGCCGAGCAGGTCAAGGCTGCCCTCACCCTGCTCACCAAGGACGGCTCCGACCCGGTAGAGCTCATCGTCACCGCCCAGGGCGGCAACCTCTTCGGCGTCAAAGCGGATGGCGGCTTCCGGCCGGGGGGCACCTATGAGCTCACCATCGGCGACGGCCTTACCTTCGCCAAGGAGGACGGCTCCCTCTACGAGGACTACTATCGCACCGTTGCCCTTACCTTCACCAAGCAGGAGGAGGATACCATCCAGTTCAGCGACGACGTCATCTTCCTTCAGCATATCGACACCTACCACTACTACCTGAACCCCACGGACTCCAACCCCTACGGCCAGAGCCTGGAGGTGCTGAAGATCCCCATTTACGCCAGCGGTGAGGCGGAGATCACCACCGGCCGCATCTCCACCATCGACTTTGATAGCCCGCTCAGCAACCTGGACCTCCAGGTGGGGGACGTGGTGTGCGTCTACGAGACGGTGGACCCCAGAAATCGGGACTACACCCAGGACCTCTATGAGGACGACGCCATCGCTTACATCCGCATCACCGATATAGAGCTAGGCGGCATCGAGGGCGGCTATACCACCCCCTCCTTCTACTACTTCGAGTCCCTGGGGGAGGAGGACCTGGACGAGGTGGTTCTCCTGCCCGACACCATCCCCTATCGGGTGGAGAACTTGCCCGCGGGGGGCAAGGGGACCACGGGCACCGTGGACGCCAACGGCTACGACCACGCCGCCAGGGCGGCCCTGGGCCTGACGGAGGCCCCGGCATTCAAGACCGGCGACCTGCTGGTGTTCTACGCAGAGGACTTCGCTGCCCTCAACGCAGATAGCTCCGCCGTCTACGCCAAGGTGACCGGCCTCACCGGCACCACCGTAGCCTATGAGATTATCGACAAGGACGACATCGAGGACCTCACCGGCGGGCTCTTCGTCAGCACCCCCATCAGCGTGGACGACCTGGACACCACCGCCCTGCAAAACGCCCTGGCTGCCGACCTGGCCGAGAGCGATTTCGCCGACGAGGCGGTGGCCATGATGGCCTCGGCGGCCTTCCAGACCCCCACCATCCAGGCCCAGCTCATGGATATGGGCCTGAGCAGCGCCGAGATCAGCGCCCTGGCCGCCTCGCCCATGGCCGCCCGGGCTGGCCTGGGGGGAGGGAGGACCAAGTACACCTTCGACGGGGCCAGCGTCACGCCGGGGGTCCATGTGAACGACCGCTATGAAGATGGCTACGGCATGAGCGTGCAGGTGAGCGCCGGATTCACCGTGAGTAGAAAAGTGGGCAGCGGCACCACAGCCACCGTAAACGAGCTGAAAATCGAGCTGAGCGCCTACTTTGAGCAGCAGGGGGCCTTCGGCCTGAGCGTGGACGCCAGCACCGACTGGGATGTCTACGTCATCATCCCCGTGCTCAAGGAAGTGAACTTCTCGGTAGCCGTGGACGTGAAGAGCTACTCCAACATCTCCCTGAGTGCCAAGACCTACACCGTCTCCCGAGAGAAGAAGGAGTCCTACAATGAGCTCATCAACCTCATCCGGGACGGGGAGTACACCGACGCCCTGCGGGAACTCAACCAGCTGCGCCTCCAGCGCAAGCTGGGCGGCGGCAAGGATGTCCAGGATCAGATCGACAGCATCCTGGGAAGCCTTCCCAAGGTCAACGTGGGCGGCCAGGAGTACTCCTTTGAGGAGCTGGAAGCGGAGCTTAACATGACCGACGTGAGCAGCGAGTTTGAGGAGGTCCTCTCCGCCCAGAGTGAGGAGGAGAGCAGAACGGGCCTGGAAGTGCTCATGAGCAAGTACTCCGCCCTTTTCGACGACGAGAGCGGTTGGGCCCAGGTTCTCAACCATGAGATGTTCTCCAAGGAGTACCACATCAAAATCCTGGCCGTCAAGCTCAGCGTCAACTTCATCGTGTCCGTGGACGTGAACCTCACCATGGGCATGGACCTGGAGTATGAGATGGGCAAGCGGTACAGCTTCTGGGTGAAGATCTTCGCGGGCAAGTCGGGCAGCAGCGAGACCGACCTGCTGGACGAGCGCTTCGGCTTCCAGTTCTACATCATGGGCTACATCGGCGCCCGCTTCGGCTTCAAGATCGACGTGGCCGTGGGCATCATCAGCACCTCCATCGCCAGCGTGGGCGCCAACCTGGAGGTGGGCCCCTATATCAAGCTCTACGGCTACTTCGTCTATACCTATACCAAGTTCCGGCCGGCAAACACAACTGCGTGGGATGTGGAGGAACAGACGCTGGGAGCGCTGTACCTGGACTTTGGCATCTACCTGACCGTCAAGTTCAAGGCCCAGGCCCTCAAGGATCTCATCAAGTATGAACCAACTCTCTATGACGGGGAATTCTCACTGATCACGGCAGGGCAGAAGAAGAATATCTACGACTTCGCCCTGGACCCCGGACCCACCGACCTGCTCTACATCCTGGACGAGGACCAGAACGAGACAAACGGCGTTACAATGGAATTGCCTGAGGCCTACCGGAACATGAAGACCATCGACATGACCACCGGGCAGCGGGCCCAGGGCATCTACGATATCTCCAATTACCACATCCGCTTCACAAATCCCGCCTTCTCCATCGACGATAAGGGGATCATCAGCTTCGATAAGGGGAGCCTTGCGGAGGGGGTTCGCTACGTCCAGGGAGATATGATCATCACCTGGTCCAAGGAGAAGCTGCCCTTCAGCCAGTACGATATGTCCATCACCGTGCCGGTGGTGTGGACCAGTTACAGCCAGAGCGAGATCAGCAAGCTCTATAACGCCTATGTGGCGGTGGGCAACGCCACCTACGGCTACGAGGTCGCGTGGAGCGGTCAGTTCAACCGCACCCAGACCGTTGACCTGCCCACCCAGGAGGAGATCCTGGAGCTCGTTGGCTACGACTCCTACACCGCCGAGGACGGTACCAATCTCAAGTATTCTGGCACCGGCGGCTACACCGTCTCCGAGACCACCGGCATCACCCTCCAGGAGGATACCACCTACTACTATGACCTCCCCCTGCGGGAGTACAGCCTGACGGTGGAGGGCATCCAGAAAGCGGACGGCAGCCTCACCGGTGCGGTCTACACCACCATCTACGGGGAGCCCTTCGCCCAGCTCGCCTCCCTCGCAGACACCGGCGCGGACGATGCGCAGAGCGGCACCTACACCGTCTTCCAGAATCTGACGGTGGGGGAGAGCGCCGATACCTTCCCCCTGGACACCCGGGTAGACATGCGCTTCCTGGAGCAGTACGGTACCAGCGCCACGCTTACCGCCAACTATACCGACGCCGCCCGTACCGCCACCTTCACCTTCCTGGGCGTGAGCGTTCCCGACTATACCGTCACCTTCCGTGCCGGAGAGGTCCCAGACACCAGCGGCATCACGGCCCATCTGAGGCAGTACGTCACGGACTCCACTGTGGACGTCACCGGCGTCAGCCCGGCGGTGGCCCCCTCGGACAGCTCGGTCACCTACACGGTGTCCTGCACCCCCCTGAGCGCGGACACCCCCACCTATGATCTCAGCTTTGTGGTTACCCCCTCCGAGGACCAGACCGAGGCGGATATGCCCGCCATCGACCCGGTGGCCTATCCCCAGGGCTCCATCGTCTTCGCTCCCACCCTGCCCACTCTGGCGGGGGCCTACCTGGACGGCTGGTATAAAGACCCCGAGTGCACCCAGCCCTTCGACTTCGGCGCTGAGCGGATGCCCGGAGAGGCCATGACCCTCTACGCCAAGTACATTTCCACCATGGTGGACGTGCACATCATGCAAAACGCCACCACCGAGCTGGAGCTGCGCCAGGTCCCCAACGGCAGCGCCCTGGGCGCGCTGCCTGAGCTGGGCATGACCACCACCCAGCGGCTGGTGGGCTGGTATGATAACCCCGCCTTCACCGGCGAGGCCTATACTGCCGAGACCATCATCCGCAGCGATGGGGACCTCTACCTCTACCCCTATGTCTCGGAGAAGCTGGACATCGGCCTCACCGCGGCTGACTTTACCCCCTACAACGGAGTGTACTCACCCACAGAGTGGGGCGCCGTGGACTTCATGACGCGTCTCAATGACAGCGCACTCTATGCCGCGGGCATGTTCTACCAGCACTGCCAGGTGCTCTGGCGCAAGCAGGGAGTGGCCACCTCGGTGGAATGGACAGAGGTGCCCATCTACTCCACCGCCGCCGGCTGGCCCCAGGACGCGGGGGCCTACAACGTGCGCCTCATCTGGCCGGGCAACGAGAATTATAAGCCCCTGGACCTCTTCCTGGACAGCTTTATCGTCATAGAAAAGGCGCCCTTCCCCGTTAGCGGCGGTGGCTCCCTTGCCCAGCCCGATCTCACCGTGGGCAAGACCGACATCGCCGTCTACCTGCCGGACAACTTCGATCGCTATACCTTCGGCAGCAACGACAATAAGGTCACCATCCGCTTGCAGTATCTCCGGGACGACTTCACCTTTGGCGATTACACCACCGTCACCATGCCTATCTACGATGGGGAGTGGATCAGCGGTAACCCCTTCCTGTGCAACATCAACGTGGACGTGAGTCAGATGCCGGACCGCAACCCCAATTACGGCGAGAGCACCGAGATCCGGGTCCGGCTGGAGTTTTCCGAGGGCTCCAACTACTACGGCGCTACCACCCCCTACGCCGGCGGACTGCTGCTGGGAGAGGACTTCTTCGGCCGCAGCGCCGCACCTATGTCCGCCTCCGCCCTGCTCTCCGCAACCCCCATGAACGCCGCTGCCCCCATGCTTCTGGGCGGTACGGAGGACCTGGCCTTCACCGCTGACGACGTGAAGACCATGGCGGGCAAGACCTTTGGCCTGAGTCTCCGTCTGGAGAATAACACCGGCCTTTGGGGATTTTTGGCCCAGCTGGACTATCCTGACGGCGATCCCTTCCACTTGGTGGGCTACTCGGTAGGCAATGTGTTCCCCGGGGAGGGCTTCACCCTCCGCGACGACTGGGGTGCCGACCCCTTCCGGCTGGTGGTGAACAACACCGTGCAGCAGGACATCACCTCGGAGGAGACGGTCATCACACTGTGGTACTATGTGGACGAGAATGCGCAGCCGGGGAAATATAACGTGGCCGTCTCCCTGGAGAGCGCCGTGGATGCCGCCGGGCAGGCCGTAACGGCCGCAGACGCCCAGGTGGAGGTGTGGGTGGCCGAGGACAAGGACTTCACGGCGGAGACGCCCACTGCCACGATGCTGGCGGAGAACGGGTACGTCTACGCCAAGGGCAACGCCGCCAATACCCTCTACGTCACCGCCTCGGTAAGCGACGGCGGCGCCCTCTCCTATCAGTGGTACCGCTATGAAAGCGACCAGGCGCAGGCGCAGCCCATCTCCGGCGCCACCCTCAGCGAGTACACCCCGCCCACCGACGCGGCGGGAGTGTGGAACTACTTCTGCCGGGTGACCAACACCCTGTCCACCCTGGCGGGTATCAAGACCGCCTCTGCGGATACGGAAGCGGTGAACATCGAGGTGCTGGAACAGGAGTGCCGGGTCAAGCTGGACCCCGTCTATCCGGGACTGATGGAGGACGGCTCCAACGGCGTCATCACCAAAACGGTCAACGGCAGACTGCCCGACCTGGGCTCCTACGCGGCGGAAAAGGGCGGCCATACCTTCACCGGCTGGTACACAGCGGAGGAGGGCGGCGAGCGGGTCACCACCCAGACCGTGTTCCGGCAGGCCGAGCAGACCATCTACGCCCACTATGACCAGACCGGCGAGGTGGTGAACGCCGATACCCCCACCATCACCGGCTACCCCACGGGCGTCAGCGCGGCAGTGGGAGAGCGGGCATGGCTCTATGTCGACGCCTCGGTGAGCGACGGCGGCACCCTCTCCTATCAGTGGTATGAGAGCAGCGGCGCTGACAACGAGAACGGGACGTTCCTGGCAGAGACCCGGAGCGGCAATTACTACCCGGATACCGCCCAGGAGGGCATCCGCTACTACTACTGTGTGGTGACCAACACCAACATGGCACCCAATATCACTGGCAACCAGGTCGTCTCGGCCAAGACCCCGGCCATTCCGGTCTATGTGGGCACCGCCTACATCACCCTGGACCCCCAGGGCGGCACGGTGGACCCCGATACCCTGCCCCTGAGGCTGAGCTATGGTGAGTTCCGGCTGATCGGGACCCTGCCCACCCCCACCTGGGAGGGCCACACCTTCACCGGCTGGTACACAGCGGAGGAGGGCGGCGAGCAGGTCAAGGACGGCCACAGCTTTGAAAAGGACTGCACCCTCTACGCCCGGTGGGGCGCGGATGCGGCCACCCCTGTGATCCTGCAGCAGCCAGACGATGACGACAACTGCATGGTCAACTATATGCCCTTGCTGCTCCTGCAGGCGGAGGACCCGGTGGACGGCGGCGAGCTGTCCTACCAGTGGTACCGCTGCAATGCCGACGGCTCCGGCGGCGTGGCCGTGGCGGGGGAGACCGAGAGCTGGTTTACCGGGCTGCTCACCCAGACGGGCACCTTCTACTACTATTGCGTGGTGACCAACACCAACCGCAACGCCCCCGGCAGCCAGACCGCCAGCGTCCGCAGCGACGTGGTCCGTGTGACCGTGTCGGCCCCCACCGGCGTGGAGAACGCCAAGGCGCCTTCCCTCGCAAGCGTCAGGCTGGAAAGCGCCCAGTACGGCACCGGGGCCCAGGCCGAGCCGCTCCTCTTCAGCGCCTTTACCGATGACGGCGGCGTGATCTCCTACCAGTGGTATGTGAGCGGCGACGCCGTGGGCGGCGGCACGGCCATCCCCGGCGCCACCCAGAGCACCTTTACCCCGCCTACCACCACGCCCGGAACCCTCTACTACTACTGCGTGGCCACCAACACCAACCAGTACGCCACGGTGAACAAGACCGCCTCCACCACCTCCGCCCGAGCGGAGATCACCGTGAAGGCCCTGGAGGCTCCGGTGATCACAGTCCAGCCCCAGGACGCGGCATACCGCGAGGGGGAGACGGCCCAGCCCCTCACGGTGGCGGTCACTGCCCCCGAGGACTATACCGTTACCTATCGGTGGTATGAGGAAATATACAGCGGCGATGTGATGATCGCGTCGGGGAGCAGCTTTGTCCCGCCCACCCATACCCAGGGCAGCTTCTACTACTACTGCGTGGTCACGGTGGAGAGCGGCGGCGAAACGCTGGAGATCAAGAGCCGGACGGCGGCTATCACCGTAAATCCCGCCGACTACGGGGAGTTCCTCATCACCTTCGATCCCAACGGTGGCGTCTATGACGTTGTGAGCCAGTTCACCTACAACGGGCGGCTCAGCTATCTGAGCGAGCCGGTACACGACACCATGGACTTTGACGGCTGGTACACCGAGCGCGAGGGCGGTACATACGTCACCGCCGGCACCAGCTTTACCCGGGACACCACCTTGTATGCCCACTGGACTGAGCGCTCCCCGGAAGAAGGAGAGGGGGGCGGAACCGTCATTGAGGTGTCGCGCTATGCCATCAGCGTGGAGAACATTGGCAGTGGCAGCGTAAGCGCCGGACGCGACTGGGCCTACGTCAACTCCACCGTCACCCTGACCGTCACCCCCGCCGCCGGGGAGAGCCTCCTCCGCCTCACCGTCACCGACGGCAGCGGCGCTGCCGTGGAAGTCAGGGACCTGGGTGGCGGAAAGTACTCCTTCACTATGCCGGAGAGCGCCGTCACCGTCCGGGCCCTCTTCTCCGGCGGCCCTGAGGGCTGCGGCCTGGGCGCCGACTGCCCGGCTGCCCGGTTTGAGGACCTGGATCTCACAGCTTGGTATCACGACGGGATACACTACTGCGCGGAGCGGGGACTGATGAACGGCGTCAGTGCGGATGCCTTTGCGCCTTCCGCCACAGCCACCCGGGCCATGCTGGTCACCACCCTCTGGTACCTGGAGGGCAGGCCTCAGGTGAATTACCTGATGAGCTTTGTGGATGTGGGGCAGGACCTGTGGTATACCGAGGCGGTGCGCTGGGCTGCCAGCGAGGGCATCGTGGAAGGGTACAGCGACGCGGTGTTTGCCCCCGGTGACCCCATCACCCGGCAGCAGATGGCGGTGCTCTTCTACCGTTATGCACAGTATAAGGGCTGGGATGTCAGCGCCCGAAGCGATCTCTCCGGATATGAGGACGCCTCTGAGATCAGCGCCTGGGCCCAGAGTGCCATGAGCTGGGCCAACGCCGAGAGCCTGGTGACGGGCGTCAGTGCCGAAGCCCTCACACCCAGAGCGGCGGCCACGAGAGCCCAGGTGGCCACCATGCTCATGCGTTTTTGCCGCAGTATGGGCCTGTAAACGCAGGCACACAGCGGATCCCCCGTGGAAGTGATTCCACGGGGGATCCGGCCTTTTGTAGAAGGGTCAAATGGGATGCGGTACGGCCGGATCAACGCTTTGCATGGCAGGATGTCTTGATCCGGTGTCCGCGGACGTATGGTCACCGCCATGATGCGTGGCAGAGAAGGGACACGCCGCCCTCCAGGCGGCGTGTCTTTCTTGTATAAAGAAAACCACTCGCTAGGCGAGTGGTTCAAAAAAGCCTAAGGCGATGAAAAAGATAAAAAAACTCCCTTTGCTATAATAGGAGTGCGGTCTGCCAACTGCACAACGGATAGCAAAGGGAGGACATTCAGATGGGACTGAATGATATCAATAGTTTATCCCATACACGATGGAATTGCAAATATCATATCGTATTTGCGCCAAAGTACCGGAGGAAGGTATTTTACCAAGAAAAGAAAGCGGCAATAGGAAAAATACTGCGGCAGTTATGTGAGTGGAAAGGGGTAAAGATCATAGAAGCGGAAGCGTGCCCCAACCACATCCATCTGTTTGTAGAGATACCACCGAAAATGTCAGTATCGCACTTTATGGGGTATCTGAAAGGGAAGAGCAGCACAATGCTGTATGAGCAATTCGGCGAGCTGAAATACAAGTACCGGAACCGAGAATTTTGGTGCCGAGGATACTATGTGGACACGGTAGGAAAAAACGAGAGCCGAATTGCTGAGTATGTGAGGAACCAGCTAAAAGAGGACGAGATGGGGGAGCAACTAAGAATCCCATCTAACAGCCCGTTTACGGGCGGCAAGTAACAGTCCTTACGCAGCTGGCAGACCGTATTACGCGTTGCACGCGTCCGCGAGGAACAAAGGGCTATGCCCGCATAGTGACAACCACCAGCTTCGCTGGTGGATGTGTTCATTATAAGAGAGTCATCCGGCTCTGGTGATGAGAGGTACCAGGTGGAGCAGCTCGGCGGCGGTGCAGAGCTTATCCATGCAGCTGACAATGAAGGCCTCCCAGCAGCGATAGAACCGGAAGGGGTTGGCGGGCCACATGTGGCTGGCGATGATGTCCTCCTCGGCGTCGGTGAGGGTGAAATGCCTGCGGGCATTTTCTAGGGCATAGCGGGCGTGGTTGAGCATGTGGTCGAAGCGGATGGGGGAGCGGTACTCCATCCAGTTGTAGAGAAACATGTCGTGGAGCAGCCCGCCCCGGGCAGCGGCCCGGGCGTCCAGGCCCAGGGCCCGGCAGATCCGAAAGCTGGAATAGGCCACCAGGGAGGCGTGGTCGTGGGTGCTGAACCCCTTGACATGCTGGGGAAAGGCACGCATGGCCTGCACTGCGTCGCAGCGCTCCAGATCCTGCACCTGAGCCTCGTATTCCCGCTTGAGCTTGAACTCCCACATGGGCATCGACCTCCTGCGTTATTTCGCGTCGGGATTATTTCGGGCGGAGAACCAAATCACACAATCAGTATAGCAGGGAGGGCGGTGGATGGCAAAGGGATTGGAGTAAATTTTATAAAAAGTTTAGGTATAAAAGGGAGACTGCCCGGCACGGCTTTGCCGTACCGGGCAGTCTGCACGCGGGAGGTCAGAATACCTTTTCGCTCTCGCGCACCATGCGCACCAGGGCCTCATAAGAGCCAGGCTGATGCTTTTTGTTGCGGATCTGATCCTGGATATAGCCGGGGAGGGAGTTGAAGTAGGCCTCCGATTTGGGGTCTCCGGTGAGCAGCGCGTAAATGTCGCTGTAAGTGGGCTGCATCTTCATCACCTCAGCACCAGTATGCCCCGGAAAAGGCCGAAAAAAGCCTCTTTTAGGCCGGGAAAAGCTGTCAATGGGGCAGTTTACAGGAAGATTACAAAAAGAACGCGGGATTTAATCTTCTTGTAACAACTTCTGCTTTCCCTTTTAACATCTCCCGGTTAAGATAATACCTGCAAGGGACAGTTTCTTTTCATTTCATTGTATCCTCTATTCTTTGGAAAAAGCCGGACACCAGGGGCAGGTGTCCGGCTTTTTCTTTGTTATATCATCCCCCGGAGGGGGTGGGAGCGGTGCTTAGCACAGCTCCCACAAAGAGGCCATGGCGGGCCCGCCGCCCACGCACAGGGAGGCGCCGCCGATCTTGCAGCCCTGGCGCTTCATCTCGTAGATGAGGGAGACGATGATGCGCAGGGCGGTGCAGCCCACGGGGTGGCCCAGGGAGATGCCCGAGCCGTTGATGTTGGTCTTGCTGCGGTCCACCTTGATGCCGTAGTCGGCTTCCAGCTTGCGCTCTACGCCGATGAATTGGGCGGCGAAGGCCTCGTTGACCTCCCAGTAGCCCACGTCCTCGAACTTGATTCCGGCGGCCTTGAGACACTTGGGGATGGCCACGGCGGGGCCCAGGCCCATGACCTCGGGCTCCACGCCCTCGCCGCAGATGTGGAGCATCTTGACCATGGGCTTGATGCCCAGCTCCTCAGCCTTGTCCTTGGACATGACCACCACGGCGGCAGCCGCGTCGTTGATTCCAGAGGCGTTGGCGGCGGTGACCACGCCGTCCTTGATGAAGGCGGGGGAGAGCTTGGCCATGCTCTCCAGGCTGGCGCCCCGGATGGGGTGCTCATCGGTATCCACCACGGTGACGCTCTTGCGGGTCTTGATCTCCACGGGGACGATCTCGTCCTTGAATTTGCCCTCGTCGATGGCCTTGCAGGCCCTCTCGTGGCTCATAACGGCCAGCTCATCGCACTCCTGGCGGGTGATGCCGTAGAGCTTGGCTACATTTTCAGCGGTGACGCCCATATGGCCGCCGGAGAGCTCATCCACCAGGCCGTCGTGGAGCATGGAGTCCTCGATGGCGCCGGGGCCCATACGGTAGCCGTGGCGGGCCTTGGGCAGCAGATAAGGGGCGTTGGTCATGCTCTCCACGCCGATGGCCAGACCAATGTCAGTCTTGCCCAGGGCGATGTCGTTGCAGACCACTTCCAGGGCGCGCATACCGGAGGCGCAGTTCTGGTTGAGGCTGACGGCGTTGCTGGAGGCGGGGAGGCCGATGCGCATGCTCACCTGCCGGGCGGGGAGGGAGCCCTGCATGGCGGTGTAGAGCTGGCCCATGGCCACCTCCTCCACCTGGGAGGGGGAGAGACCGGCACGGTGGATGGCCTCCTTGCCGGCGATGATGGCCAGGTCCCGGGCGGAGAGCTGGGAGAGGGCGCCGTTGAACTTTCCGATGGGGGTGCGGCATGCGCTGACGATGACAACTTCTTTCATAGTGAGCCTGATCCTTTCTGAATGAAATGTTGCCTGGCCGGAATGTTCGGGCCGGGCAGCTGAGAAAAGGGAGCGCTGGCTACGAGGGAAGCAACTTCGTCATTATAATATAGTAAGCACTAGAAAGCAAACCATTTTTGCTATTTCGACGAATTTAGCGCATAAGAGTGAAAAATTTTTGACAAAATTTTCCGCTGGGCTCAGAGTGTGGGACCAAAATGGAACGGGTTTGGGATCTCCCCCTGCGGGAAAAGGCCCACGGCCATGCGGTACAGGGCTCTGGCGTGGATGCGGTCGTGCCAGAGAAAGCGGCGCAGCAGCTTGCGCAGGGTCCAGTCCTCCTGGAAGCTGCCGTGGAAAATGGGATTGTCCAGGAAGGCCGGCTGCCCTTCCAGAGCCTCAAATCCCCGGCGGCGGCATTGGAGGATGGTGCCCTCGTTGTCGGCATCTACCTCCAGCTGGCTGAAATAATAGTGGTTGACGTTTTTGGTGTGCAGGTACATTTCATGGGCGGTGCGGGGGACGCAGCCGTAAAAGGTAGCGCGGGGAGCTCCGGCAGCGCGGCCCTTGTCGGGAACGGCCTCATAGAGGGAGAGAGAGTCCGCCGCCGAGCGCAGGACAAGGCCCTTCAGACGCTCGTATTCCTCCCGGGAGAGCGGGGTTTTCTCCGCGTCAAAGAGCACGTCGGAATCGGCATCCCGGACCGCCAGGGCGCAGGGGTGTTCCTGCACGATGGAGAGACGGATCGTTTCCGGGACGCGCGCTCCGGCCCAGATGAGATAGCTGCGGACCTCGCCATCCATCTTTTCCAGAGCGGCGGCCCTGCTTTCTCCTCTGGAGAAGGCGCCGGGGAGCTCCACGGCGTGGAGAAGGGTGTCGTCCCCGTTGTGTTCCCAAACG
>LBJMR02800__coassemble_658_pt1 | contig 20412 bp, 18 predicted proteins | sample LBJMR02800__metabat2_low_PE_006 | metagenome-assembled genome bin LBJMR02800 | reverse complement strand
AAGATGCCCGGCATGGGCGGCGCCATGGACCTGCTGGTGGGCGCCAAGACCGTCATCGTGGCCATGGAGCACACCGCCAAGGGCAAGCCCAAGATCCTCAAGAAGTGCACCCTGCCCTATACCGCCGTCCACTGCGTCACCATGATCGTCACTGAGATGTGCGTGTTCAACGTGACCAAGGATGGCCTGGTCATGACCGAGATCAACCCCGAGTTCACCGTGGACGACGTGAAGGCCGTCACTGAAGCTGACTTCACCGTCGCCGCCGACCTGAAGAGCATGGTGTGATCTCCTTTCCTTGACCTTTTCCCGCATCCAACCAGCTCAGCGCACCTCCGGGCAGAACCGGAGGTGCGCTTTTTTCTCCTTTTTTAGAAATCTGGTGACAAACGCCTCTTTTGGATGTTAAAATAAGGAAGAATAGCTTAGTTTGAGAAGGAGGGCACCCTATGATCCGCATCGCCATTGCCGAAGACGACCCCTCCTGCTGCCGTGTGCTGGAGGAGCATATCGCCCGTTTCCGGGAGGAGCGGAGCATGGAGATTGAAAGCGTGGTCTTTTCCGACGGGCTGGAGCTGGTGGACGGCTACCGGCTGGTGTGGGACGTGCTGCTGCTGGACATCGAGATGCCGCGCATGGACGGCATGACCGCCGCCCACAGGATTCGTGCCCTGGACCGGGACGTGGTCATCATCTTTATCACCAACATGGCCAAGTACGCCATCAAGGGCTACGAGGTGGAGGCCCTGGACTTCGTGCTCAAGCCCGTGGGCTACTTCGCCTTCTCCACCAAGCTGGACAAGGCCCTGCTCCAGGTGCGTAGCCGCCCAAGGAAGGTGCTCATGGTGCCCCAGGACGACGGCGTGCTCCGCCTGAGCGTAGGGGACATCCACTATATCGAAGTCATCAAGCACCGGCTCCACCTGCACACCGCCGAGGGCGTACTCACCATGCCGGGGAGCCTCTCGGAGATGGAGCAGCAGCTTGCCGGGGAGCATTTCGTCCGCTGCAACAAAGGCTATCTGGTTAACCTGAGATATGTGACCCTCATCAAAGGCGACACAGTGCAGGTGGCGGGAGACACCCTTCTCATCAGCCGCCGGAGGAAGGAGGAATTTCTGCTGGCGGTGACCGACTACTACGGAGGTGGGAGCCTGTGAACGACTGGTTTGTACTGTTTCTGGACCGGACCAAGTTCACCTTTGAGCTTTTCCTGGCCTGCGCTCTGTTCTCCCTCCCCCTGGAACGCCGCTCCCACTACCCCCTCCGGGTGGCAGCCAGCGTTGTGGTGAGCGCGGGCTGCTGTGCCTGTACCCCTTCGGCGCCTGGCAGTTTCCCCTGTCCTTTTTGCTGGTGGGGCTCTCTGCCTTCTTCTGCCACGCCCTCTCCCCCGCTGACGCCCTCTACTGCGTGGCCTGCGGTTACGCCACACAGCACTTCTCCGTCATCCTCCACGAGGGGATCTGCTTTCTCCTGGGCCAGCCCGCTCCCGGGCCTGAGGACCTGAGCCCCCTCTACTTCCTGTCCCGGGCCGCGGTCTACGTTCTGTTCTATTTTCTTTTCGCCCGCCACCTCACCGGGGACAAGCAGTTCCATCTGGACACCGGGCGCTCGGTTCTCTCCACCCTGGTCATCCTTACAGTGGTGCTTCTGCTCAGCGTGGCCGCCGGACAGGTGCGCACCGCCGGGGATGAGCCTCTCTTCTTTATCTGCCGGCTCTACGCCGCCTTCTGCTGCGTATTCTTCCTGTGGGTCCAGGTGAGCCAGGTGCGGCGGGACAAACTCCAGGCCGACCTGCTCTTCCAGCAGCAGCTCACCCGCCAGCAGCGGGAGCAGTACGCCATCACCAAAGAGACCATCGACCTCATCAACCGCAAGAGCCACGACCTTAAACACCAGGTGGCAGCCCTGCGCACGGTGGTGCCCGAGGAGCAGCGGGAGAAGTACCTGCGGGAGATGGAAAAGGCGGTACAGATCTACGACTCCACCCTCCAGACCGGCAACGAGGTGCTGGACACCGTTCTGACCGAAAAAAGTCTCTACTGCGAGGCCCATCAGATCACCCTCACCTGCATTGCCGACGGCAGGCAGCTGTCCTTCATGGACGGGGTAGACGTCTACACCATCTTCGGCAACGCCCTGGACAACGCTATCGAGTGCGTGGCCCGGCTCCCCGAGGCGGAGCAGCGGCTGGTGTCGGTGTCGGTACGCGCCCGGAGCGGCCTGGCGCTCATACGGGTGGAAACCCAGCTCCAGGGTGACCTGAACTTCAAGGACGGCCTGCCACAGACCACCAAGGAGCAGAAGGACTACCACGGCTTTGGCCTGCGGAGCATCCGCTACACCGTGGAAAAGTACGGCGGACATATGACCATCCACGCCGAAAATGGGCGTTTTCTCCTCTCTTTGTCCATCCCCCAGCCCTGACGGCACCCACCACCGCCCCCGGATCTCAGATCCGGGGGCTCTTTTTATCCCCGGCCATTTTACCGTTTGGGCATCCAGCAGGACCGTTTGGGCAAAATCCCCATCTTCCGCCGGAGGGACGAGTATACTCTGGTCAATGCCCGTGCACGGGCACAAAACACAGCCTTTCGTGCGGCGAAAGGCTGGGGAGTGGCGGAGCCCCCACCCTCTCCGGCGCGCGGAAGAGCCCAGGATTCTGCATTTGGGGAGGTAACTATGAAAAGAACTGTGGCAATCACCCGAGGATTAGCCGCCCTGATGGCCTTCCTCATGCTGCTCACCATCTCGGCCTCCACCCTGATGTTTGAGTATGCCGGCGCCATCAACCAGGCTCTGAACGTATCCACCAGTGAGATCATCACCGTGGACGACGGCACCGAGGTGGACACCGCCTACTACACCAGCGAGTTCGGCGCTGACTACACCAACAAGCAGTCGGCTCTAAAGCTGGAGATGGCCGTGGCCGCCGAAAACGTCCTCCAGATGGAGGAGGGCGCCGTGCTGCTGCGCAATGAGAACGCCGCCCTGCCCCTTGCTCAGGGCAGCCAGGTGACCATCTTCGGCAACGGCTCCTACAATTCCACCGCCAGCGCCTCCACCATCTCCTCCATCCCCACCATGACCTTCAACTCCGCCATGCAGAAGGTCCTGGGCGAGGAGAACGTGAACATCACCCTGGCCGAGAACGTGTACAGCGCTCTGGGCAAGACCACCAACACCGAGGTCATCGAGGCCCCCATCGCCGACGTGAAGGCCTATGAGTCCACCTGGCAGAACGGCTACAACGACGCGGCCATCGTGGTCCTCTCCCGGGTGGGCGGCGAGAGCAACGACGACGCTTTCTACGGCACCGACGGCAACCGTCTGCTGGGCCTGAGCGTCAACGAGGAAGCGCTCATGTCCTACCTCAAGGAGCAGAAGGACGCCGGCGTGTTCGGCTCTATCGTGGTGGTCATCAACTCCGAGCAGGCCATGGAGCTGGGCTGGCTGGAGAGCTATGGCGTGGACGCCTGCCTGTTGTGCGGCGATCCCGGCGCCGTGGCCTTTGAGGGCGTGGCCAACATTCTCTCCGGCAAGGTCAACCCCTCCGGCCGCACCGTGGACACCTATGCCGTCAACTCCCTCTCCGCCCCCGCCATTACCTACGCCAGTGATAACACCCAGATGTGGGGCAATGTGGACGGGGTCAACGCCTACTGCACCGACATCACCAATGGCGGCCGTGAGATCGACTACTACGTCATCTACGCCGAGGGCATCTATGTGGGCTACAAGTACTATGAGACCCGCTATGAGGACACCGTCATGGGCACCGGCAACGCCGGGAGCAGCGTGGGCTCCTCCACCGGCAGCGGCTGGAGCTACACCGACGAGGTGGCCTATACCTTCGGCTACGGCTTGAGCTACACCACCTTCGAGAAGGAGCTGCTGGGCGTGACCTACGACGCCGCGAGCGACTGCTACCTGGTGGAGGTCAAGGTGACCAACACCGGAGACGTAGCGGGCAAGGACGTGGTGGAGATCTACGCCCAGACCCCCTACGGCGACTACGAGAAGGAAAACAACGTGGAGAAGCCCGCCGTCAACCTGGTTGGCTTTGACAAGACCGCCGAGCTGGCCCCCGGCGAGAGCGAGACCCTCACCGTGTCCGTGGAGCGCTACTTCCTGGCCAGCTACGACACCTACGGCGTCGCCGGGTACATCCTCTCCGCCGGCGACTACTACCTCTCCGTGGGCGACAACGCCCATGACGCCCTCAACAACATCCTCTCCGCCAAGGGCTACACCACCGCCGACGGCATGGACTACGACGGCAACGCCGCCCTGACCTACACCTGGAACCAGGCCGAGCTGGACGCCGAGAGCTACAACCTCTCCCCCTACACCGGCGTTGAGGTCACCAACCTCTTCGACCACGCCGACCTCAATTACTACGGCATCGACTTTACATACCTCTCCCGCTCCGACTGGGAGGGCACCTATCCCGAGACCGCCCTGGTGGTGGACGCCACCCAGGAGATGATGGACGACCTGAACCTGGACTGGTATGAGACCCCCGCCGACGCTCCCTCCGTGGACAGCTTCACCCAGGGCGCCGACAACGGCCTCACCTTCATTGACATGCGCCTGGTGGACTATGACGACGATGAGACCTGGAACGCCTTCTTGGATCAGTTCACCGTGGAGGAGATGGTGGCCCTCATGCCCGACACCTTCGGCGTGGCCGGCATCGACCGTCTGGGCGTTCCTGCCCAGGCCCGCGCCGACGACTGCCGCGGCACCGGCACGCTGACCGCCACCGGCGAAAACGCCCTGACCTGGCTCTCCGAGCCCACCACCGCCCGCACCTGGAACACTGACCTGTTCACCTCCCGTGGCCGCTACATGGCTCTGGAGTGCGCCTTCTGTGGCCTGAACGAGCTGTGGTACGGCGCCGGCAACCTGCACCGCACCCCCTTTGGCGGCCGCAACCACCAGTACGTCTCCGAGGACGGCAACCTCTCCTACTATGTGACCGCCTATGAGGCCGCCGCCATGCAGGAAAACGGCATCAACTACGCCATCAAGCACTTTGTCCTCAACGACCAGGAATCCCACCGCGAGAGCCTGGCCACCTTTACCAATGAGCAGGCCCTGCGGGAGATCTACCTGCGGGTGTGCGAGGGCGGCTTCGCCGTGGGCGGTGCCAACAGCGTCATGACCGCCTTCAACCGTCTGGGCGTCATCTACGCCGCCACCGACAAGGCGCTGCTCACTGACCTGCTGCGGGGCGAGTGGGGCTTTGAGGGCCACATCACCACCGACGGATTCTCCAAGAGTTCTCTCTACAAGACCCACTACGAAGAGATGTTTGACGCCGGCCTCACCTTCTTCTGTCTGGACCCCGGAGAGACCGCCGCGGCCATGCTCTCCTTCATCGAGGCAGGCGACGGCTACATGCTCCAGTGCCTGCGCCAGATGACCAAGCACAACATCTACGCCGCCGTCAACTCCGTTTCCGTCAACGGCCTGAGCAGCAATAGCATTGTGGTCACCGTGGTGCCCTGGTGGCAGACCGCTATGCTCGCCGCCACCGCCGTGTTCACCCTGGGCTTCGTGGTGTGCACGGTGATCTGCGTGGCCTCGCTGGTCTCCGGCAAGAAGCGCAGCGTTGCAGCGTAAAGGAGGTCTTATGATGAATCTCAAACAAAAAAGCGCCAGCGCCAAGCTCAGCGTAGTGGGCGGCGCCCTCAACCTGATCACCCTGGTGTTCTTCTGCATCTACGGCGCGGTGTACGACTACTTCGACATCGTGGTTTTCCTCACCCTGGCTCTTGGGGTGGTGTGCGCCGCCCTGTACGCTCTGGGCAGCGGCAAGGTCTCGGAGATCCTGAACCTGGTGGCCGTGCTGTGCGTGTCCTTCGGCGTGGGCCTGTTCTTCCTCAACAGCTATCCCGTCTGGGCTGACCGGCTCAACAACATCACCATGTACGGCTCCCGCGGCACCCTGCTGCCCGTCATCTCCATTATGGTCCTGTGCTTCGTCACCGTGTTCCTCTATATCGCCTCCTGCTTTACCAGAAAGGAGCGTGCGGCATGAAAAAAATCAAACTGCTCTCCCTGGGCCTGATGGCCGCCGCGCTGTGCCTGAGCTGCACCGCGTGCACCTCGCTGGCCGAGAACACCGAGACCTATTTCTCCAGCGTCTCCTCCATTCTAAGCAACCTGATGGCCAGCGGCAAGACCCCCCAGACCCAGCAAACCGCCGGTCCTGTCAGCACCGGCACCCCCCTGGACGCCCCCACCAACTTCACCATCGACGCTGAGGGCAACTACTCCTTCACCGGCGTGGCCGACGCGGAGTACTACTTGCTCTACTTCTGCGCCCCCGACGCCACCTCCGACTCCGATACCTTCATCTACTCCAGCGAGCCCATCCAGGATGACGGCAGCGAGACCTACTCTGGCCACGCCTCCGACGCCTTCCAGTACGCCTTCGGCGAGTATCTGGTGAAGGTCTACGCCTTCCCTGACTTGACCGACGACACCCGCTCCATGTCCACCGCTGCCACCGCCACCTACACCTACACCGGCAACCAGAGCGCCCCGCAGGTCTACTACTACTGGAACACCTTTGACGGCACCATGGGCGTCCAGGTGGCCAACATGGGCGACTATCTCTATGAGGCCTATCCCGACAAGGTGGAGGTGACCTTCACCAACACCGCCGACAGCAGCGACACGGTGACCGTGGCCATCGAGGGGGTCTCTCCCCAGAACTACGCCGCCTCCACTGACGCTCTCACCCGGGGCGCCACCTACTCTGTCACCGCCGTGGCCACCAGCTCCAGCAGTTTCGTGCTCAACCCCACCTCTGACACCACCACCGTCAGCGATGGCCTGACCATGGGCGACACCCACCTGTTCACCGACGGCTATATGTACAGCGACGGCTTCGCCAACGACATCTTCCGCTGGCCTGTCATCGGCGAGAACTTTGATATGGCCAACGGCGGAGCGGCCGGTCTGGCGCCCTCCATGGGTGGCGGCAGAACCACCTTCACCACCACACCCGCCGCCACCACCGCCGGTTCCTCTTACACCTACACCCTTCAGGCCGGTAGCTGGGCCGCCGGTACCTTGGAGCTCTACCCCGACGGCACTTTCTACGCCCATGAGACCGGCGGCGGCCCCGTCAACGCCAGCAACATCCAGGGCACCTGGGTGGATAACGGCGACGGTACCGCCACCCTGAGCTACGACCACAGCACGCTGGTCATCGAGTAATCCGCACCGCGCTATCCTGTTCTGCCGGCGGCCCCGTCCCAGGCGATGGGACGGGGCCGCTCCTTCGCTTTGCAGCTTACGCCAGAAAAACTGCAATTTGCGCCACGTGCATCCACAAATACAGGCGCGCCTGCTATACTCAGATTATCTTCGTGACCGGACACGAAACAACGAAAATTGGGGGCAGCGGCAACAATGAAATACCAAGACCTGATTTCCAAAATGACCCTGGAGGAGAAATGCTCCCTCCTCAGCGGAAAGGGCCAGTTCACCACCAAGGAGGTGGCGCGGCTGGGCATTCCGTCCATGTACCTGTCCGACGGTCCCCACGGTCTGCGCAAGCAGGCGGGGGCAGCGGACCACCTGGGCCTCAACGAGAGTGTGAAGGCCACCTGCTACCCCACGGCGGCCACCATGGCCAACTCCTGGGACCCGGAGCTGGGAGAGGAGCTGGGACGGCGCCTGGGCGAGGAGTGCGTGGCCCAGCGGATCAACGTGCTGCTGGGCCCGGGGCTGAACATGAAGCGCTCCCCCCTGTGCGGCCGGGACTTTGAGTACTTCTCCGAGGACCCGGTACTGGCCGGGAAGATGGCCGCGGCCTACATACGGGGCATTCAGTCCGCCGGGGTATCCGCCTGTCCCAAGCACTTCGCCGTCAACAGCCAGGAGCTGCTCCGGCTCCACTCGGATAGCGTGGTGGACGAACGGACCCTCCGGGAGGTCTACCTCACCGGCTTTGAGATCGCGGTGAAGGAGGGCAAACCCAAGTGCATCATGTCCTCCTACAACCGTATCAACGGCACCTACGCCAGCGAGAACAAGATGCTCCTGCGGGACATCCTGGTGGACGAGTGGGGCTTTGAGGGCTTCTCGGTCACCGACTGGGGCGGCAGCAACGACCGCGTGGCCGGTCTGGTCGCCGGTACCCACCTGGAGATGCCCACCACCGCCGGAGACAGTGACCGGGAACTGGCCCAGGCCGTCCGAGAGGGCCGTCTGTCCCAGGACGTGCTGGATGAGCGCCTTGACGAGTATCTCACCGTCCTCTTCGATACCGTCATCCCTCAGGGCGCCAGCGAAACTTTCGACGAGGAGGCCCATCACGCCTTTGCGCGCAAGGCTGCCCAGAGCACCATCGTGCTGCTCAAGAACGAGGGGCAGTTGCTGCCCCTCAAGCAGGGGACGCGGGTGGCGGTCATCGGCGACTTCGCCCTCACGCCCCGGTTCCAGGGTGCGGGCTCCAGCACCGTCAATCCCACCAAAACGGAGGTGCCTCTGGATTGCCTGAAGGCCGCCGGACTGGACGTAGTGGGCTTTGAGCGGGGCTTCAAGCGCCACGGGGGCGAGGACCCCCAGGCTCTGGAGGCCGCCTGCGCCCTGGCCGCCAAGGCGGAGGTGGCGCTGCTCTACCTGGGCCTGGATGAGCTCTCCGAGAGCGAAGGCCAGGACCGCGCCGACATGACCCTGCGTCCCTGCCAGAACAAGCTGGTGGAGGCGGTGGCTGCCGTCAACCCCAACGTGGTGGTGGTGCTGTGCGGCGGCTCTCCGGTGGAGCTGCCCTGGATGGACTCCTGCAAGGCCCTGCTCCACGGCTACCTCTCCGGCCAGGCCGGGGCGCTGGCCATGGCCGACGTGATCACCGGGGCGGTGTGCCCCTCGGGCAAGCTGTCCGAGAGCTGGCCCATGGCCTACTCTGACGTGCCCAACGCCCGCATCTACCCCGGTCTGGAGCGCACTGCCGAGTACCGGGAGGGCCCCTTTATCGGCTACCGCTACTATGCCACCGCCGGGGTGAAGGTGCGCTTTCCCTTCGGCTTCGGCCTGAGCTACACCACCTTCTCCTACTCCGATCTGGTGGCCGAGGGCAGCGCGGTGACCTTCACCATCACCAACACCGGAGCGGTGGCCGGGGCCGAAGTGGCCCAGGTATATGTCTCCAAGCCCCAGAGCGACCTGTTCCGCCCGGCGCTGGAGCTCAAGGGCTTTTCCAAGGTCTTCCTGCAGCCCGGAGAGAAGCGCACCGTCTCCATCCCCCTGGATGACAAAGCCTTCCGATACTTCAACATCAAGACCCACCGCTGGGAAACCGAGGGGGGCGAATACGAGATCCTGGTGGGTCCCTCCTCGGCGGAGCTGCCCCTCACCGCCCGGGTAGAGGTGGCCGGCACCGATGCCCCCATCCCCTACGAGCGCGCCAAGCTGCCCAGCTACTATTCCGGCCAGGTGGACGCGGTGAGCGACGGCGAGTTTGAGGCTCTGCTGGGCCGGCCCATCCCCCCTGCCAAGTGGGACCGCTCCGCCCCGCTGGACATGAACGACACCTTCTCCCAGCTCTGCTACGCCAAAGGCTGGACCGGGCGGCTGGTCTACCGCATCCTGTGCAGCAAAAAGGCCAAGGCCGAGGCCTCGGGCCATCCCGACCTGAACATTCTCTTCATCTACAACCTGCCCTTCCGGGGCGTGGGCAAGATGATGGGCAGCATGGTGGACCAGCGGATGTCCGCGGCCCTGCTGGAGATCTTCAACGGCCACTTTTTCCGCGGTACGGGCCATCTGATCTCTGCCTATTTCCGCAAGAACAAGGCCGCCAAGGCCACCGCCGCCGCCCTTGCGCAGGCCGGGGCGGAGGAACACAGATAAGGAGGCGTTTTTCATGGGCTTTCTCAAAGGCTGGATTCAGCGGCACCCCGACATCTGGGAGTTCATCCTCTTCAACATTCTCTCCAACTGCGCCACCGTCACCAACTTCGTGGTCATGTGGATCTGCACCGGCTTCGTCTTTACCTCCTTTTCCGACACCCCGTTCCAGTTCCTCTTTTTCCAGTACACCACTCCCGATAGTCTGATGCTCTGCGGCTTCCTCAGCTTCCTGGTGGCCACCGCTCTGGCTCAGACCGTCAACTTCTTCGTGCAGAAGAACCTGGTCTTCAAATCAAATGCCCAGTTTTCCAAGGCGGTGCCCAAGTACATTTTGCTGGCGGTGGTACTGGTCATCGTCTCGGCCGCCCTGCCCGCCTATACCCAGGCCCTCTTTGTGAACATCGGCGTGCCGCAGAGCCTGGCTCCCACCCTGGCCAACATCGTCAACATCCTGGTCCAGGTACTGCTCAGCTATCCCACCATGAAGTTCTGGATCATGCCCAAGGACAAGGCCCCAAAGGCCGCCTGAGGCTGGAGAAGAGGTCTTTGCCATGATCACCATCAAAGAACTGGCCAAGCGTGCGGGGGTGTCTCGGGGTACGGTGGACCGGGTGCTCAACGGCCGGCCCGGGGTCAAGCCGGAGACCGAGGTGCGGGTCCGGGCCCTGATGGACCAGCTGGGCTACCACCCCGACCAGACGGGCCGGATGCTGGCCGCCCGGCGGAAAAAGCTGCACCTCGCCTTCCTGGTCCCCCACGGTCCGGAATTTGCCTTCTTTCTGGACATTCTCCACGCCGCCCGGGACAAGGCCGCCGAGCTGCGGGAGCTGGGGGTGCGGGTGGACTTCTACCTGCTGCGCAGCTTGGAGCCCGGCGCTGTGGAGCGGCTGCTGACCGAGGTGAGCGAGGCCGCTCCCGACGGCGTGGCCACACTGCCCCTGTCCGGCCATGCCTTTTCCGCCTTCCTGGCGCGGATGGCCGAGCGGAGCGTGCCCGTGGTCTTTTTTAACCTGGACCAGCCCCAGTCCTCCCGGCTTTGCTATGTGGGCTGTGACTATGTGCGCTCGGGCCGGGTGGCCGCGGGACTGGCCGCCCTGTGCGCCGGGGATGGAGGGGAGGTGGCTGTGGTGGCCTGCCAGGGTCCCACGCCGCCCAGCCACGCCCAGCGGCTGGAGGGCTTCTCCCAGGAGATCCGCAGCCGCTACCCCCACCTCACTCTGGTCCACGGCGGCGCGCCCACCGTGTTCCAGAGTGGAGACTCCTCCGGCCTGGAGGACCTGCTGGCCCGCCATCCAGGGCTGCGGGCCTTGTACCTGGTGAACATGGGGGACCTGTCGGTGTGCCGGGCCGCCCGAGCTGCCGCCGGGGACCGTCCGGTAGCCATCATCGCCAACGACCTCATCCCCGAGCAGCGGGAGATGCTCCGGGACGGCACCCTCTCGGCCACCGTCTCCCAGCAGCCGGAGGTGCAGGGCTCCGTCCCCCTCCAGATCCTCTACGACCTGCTGGTCCTGGACACCCGACCCACCTCTCAGCTGCACCTCACCCAGCTGCACATCCATATCTCTCAGAACGTTTGACCCGCTTGCCGGGTAAAAATCCGCCGCGGAGAAGGGGAATCCCTTCTCCGCGGCTTTTTGGGCCTTTTTTACGGCCATCTCTTTCTTTTTTCACCGGATTGTGGTATAGTATTTGGTCAGTATCCCTGTAATTTTTCCAGGAGAGGGTGCGCTCTTTGGACTATGACTGTCTGCTGAATCTGGTCTCCGAGCTGGGCTGCCGTCTGATGGAGAGCGGCGCGGAGATCTACCGGGTGGAGGACTCGGTGCACCGCCTGCTCCAGGCCTACGGCGTCACCACCGGAGAGGTATTCGCCATCCCCAACTGTGTCATCGTCAGCGTCTCCATCGATGACGACCGCCCCCTCACCCGGGTGCGCCGGGTGCCCAGCCACGGCACCGACATCGACCTGCTGGAGCGCTATAACGCCCTGTGCCGTACCCTGTGCGTCCAGACCCCACCCTTGCACGAAGCCCTGGATGCCCTGAAAAACGTACCTGCCTCCCGACGGACCTACTCCCTGCCCGTGCTCACCGGCGGCTACTGCCTGGCAGGAGGGGCCTTCTGCCTTTTCTTCGGCGGCACCCCGCGGGACGCGGTGTGCAGCGCCCTGTGTGCCGTGGTCATCTGTCTCTGTCTGGCGGTCATGGACCGCATGGGCACCAACCAATTCTTCCGCACCCTGGTTTCCGCCACGGCGGCCAGCCTGCTGGCCCTGGGCTCGGCGGCGGTGGGAGTGGGAGAAAACTCCGACCTCATCGCCATCGGCGCTCTCATGCTTCTCATGCCGGGCATTCTCTTCACCACCGCCATGCGGGATCTGATGGCGGGCGACACCGTCTCAGGAGTGTCCAAAACGGTGGAGGCCCTGCTCATCGGCTGCGCCATCGCCCTGGGTGCCGGCGCGGCGTTGTGGCTGACCCATCTGTTGGGGAGGTGAGCGGGAAATGACGGAGCTGTTCATCACCTATATCCTGCCCTGCATCTTCGCCTTTGTGGCCTGCATGGCCTACTCTCTGGCCTATAACATTCACGGCGTGGGCATCCTGGTCTGCGCCGGGGGCGCGGCTTTGGGCTGGTTTATTTACCTGGCCACCGCGCCGCTGTTTGGCAGCGATCTTTTGCAGATCTTTGTGGCCTCTCTGGTCATCTCGGTCTACTCGGAGATCATGGCTCGGGTGCGCAAATACCCGGTGACCGCCTACCAGATGGTGGCCCTGTTCCCCCTGGTACCCGGCGGCGGCGTGTACTACTCCATGGAACACGCCATCAACGGGGAGACCTCCCTGTTCCTGTCCACCTTGCTTCACACCCTGGGCCTGGCGGGGGCCCTGGCGGTGGGGGTGCTGCTGGTGTCCTCAGGGGCCCGACTGCTCAACGCGGGGGCCCGGCGGCGGCGGCGCCACTGATTTGTAATCTCTTGTCTCCGGTTTGAGATTATTTTCACATCCCTGTCTTGCTATACTGTGAGGAGAATTTTTATGGCCCGATACCAGTACGTCCTGTTTGACGCGGACAACACCCTTTTTGACTTTGACCGCTCGGAGTGGGAGGCCCTGGGGCTCACGCTGGAGGCCCACGGCATCGACCCCACCCAGGAACGGAAGCTCCGCTACCAGACCATCAATGCCGAGCTGTGGGCCGCCTTCAACCGAGGCGAGCTAGAGCAGCCCTTCCTGGTGGTGGAGCGCTTTGCTGTCTTTCTACGAGAGTTCGGCCTCTCCGGCGACCCGGCAGCCATGAACGCCGACTACCTTAATTTTCTGGCCCAGCAGGGCTGTCCCCTGCCCGGTGCCGAGGCGCTGTGCGCCGCCCTGGCCCCCCACTGCACCCTGGCCCTGGTCACCAATGGTCTTTCGGTGGCTCAGCGGGGCCGTTACGACCGCTCCCCCCTGCGCACTTACCTGCCCCATCTGTTCATCTCCCAGGAGCTGGGCTACCGCAAGCCCCAGAAGGAATTTTTCGACCGGGTCTTTGAGGCCCTGGCCATCTCCGACCCCCGCCAGGCGGTGGTGGTGGGGGACAGCCTGAGCGCCGACATCCAGGGGGCGGTCAACGCCGGGATGGACTCCATCTGGTACAATCCCAAAGGAGCGTCCCTGCCCGCCGCCCCCCGGCCCACCTATGTGGCCCCGGACTTTGACGCCGTGCGCCGCATTATCCTGGGCTGATCGCCCCTTTACCCTGCAACAAGTGCGCCCGTCAAGTCGAATCACGTCTGAACGGGTCGGTATCGATTGAAGGAGATCGTTTCACCATGTTCATGCTTCGTCCCTCCGCCGCGGTCAAGGCCGCGGGCAGAGTGTTCGCTCTTTGTCTGGCTCTGGCGGGAACGGCCATGGCGCTGAGCGGCTGCGGCATCGCCTCCGGGGAGAGTCTTCCCACGCTCTCCCCCACGCCCTCAGTCACCGCTGCAGCCACACCCACGCCGTCCCCGTCTCCTACACCTACGCCTACACCTACGCCCACCCCCTCTCCCACGCCCTCGCCCACACCCACCGTCGCCCCCTTCGACTTCTCCCGCAGCGCTCCGGAGACCGAGGCGGTGGACAACGACTACTTCGGCGACGCTGTGTTCATCGGCGACTCCCGCACCGACGGGTTGCGCCTTTACAGCGGCATTACCGGCAGCCACTTTATCAGCTACCAGGGGGTGTCGGTCTTCTCCGCCGCCGACCCGGACAAAAAGCTCATCGACCTGGGTGACGGAGAAAAGGTCAGCTTCCTGGAGGCGCTGGCACGGCGTTCCTACGCCAAGGTGTACATCATGCTGGGCATCAACGAGCTGGGCTACTCCGACCGTACCGCCTTTGCCCGGGCCTATGCCTCCCTCATCGACCAGGTGCGCAGCATACAGCCGGAGGCCATTCTCTACGTCCAGTCCCTGGTGCCGGTGAATGAAAAAAAGTGCAAGGAACATAAGCAGCCCTACTATGTCACCAACAAAAACGTCCAGACCTATGCCGAGCAGCTTATTCCCCTGGCGGCGGACAAGCAAGTGGTCTACCTGGACGTGGCCTCGGTGCTGGTGGACGAGAGCGGAGAACTCTCCTACGACCTGACCTCCGACGGAGTCCACTTCACCCGGGAGGGATATGTGCGGTGGCTGGACTACCTCAAGACCCACACGGTGGACCCAGAGGCCTACTGGGCCGGGCTGGACCTGCCCCCCGTTCCCGCGCCTTCCCCCACCCTCACGCCCTCGCCCGAGCCCACACCGGAAGCTACGCCCTCGCCCACACCTTCGCCCACGCCCATCCCCACCCAGGCGCCCACCCCTACGGCGGAGGTGACGGACAGTCCCGCGCCCTCCCCCACACTTACCCCCAGTCCCCAACCCACTGTCACCCCGGAACCCACGCCGTCCCAGCCGCCGGCAGAGCCCTCTGCCCCGGCGCCGTCCTCTATCCCGGAGGTCTCACCCTCCCCCACTGTCTCCCCCAGCCTGCAGCCCACTCCGGAAAACACCGGGAGCAGCGCTTCGGGGGAAGTTGAAGAAGGAGTTGCCCTGTGATGAAAAAAGTCTTTTCCCTTCTGCTCACCGCCGCTCTTTGCCTGTCCCTGGCCGCCTGCGCCCCGCAGGAAGAGGCCCAGGCCAAGGCTTTTGACCTGGACACCCTGCCCCAGGCCCTGCTGGATTCGGGAGCTTTCACCGACCCGGACGACATGGTGCCGCCCATGGACGCAACCGTGCGCTTTGACACCCTGGACGCCTCTTCTGTCACTGACAGCGCCCTCTACTCCTCCACCTATCTGGCCGAGCTGATCGCGGTGCTGGTGATGAAGGATGAAGATTCCGCCAAAACCGCTGTCACGGTGCTGGAGGACTATGTCTCCGCCACCATCGAGGCGGAGAAAACCTACCGTCCCGACGAGGTGAGCAAGCTGGAGAGCGCCATCGTGGAACAGCGGGGCAACACCGTGCTGCTGGTAGTAGCCGCCGACACCCAGGCCGCTCAGACGACTCTGGATAGCTGGGGCTGAGCACCGCGCCCGTTCTGGGGTCTATCCCTGTTGCCCTGTGGGCATCATATCCATATAGGTCTTTTCCGGCATGTCTGATCGCCGTGAAGAGGAGGGGTCATTTTGTCTCGAAAATCCACATATCGGGGCCGGCGTGCCCGAGGAGGAGCACTTCAAATCGTAGCCGTGGCCGTGCTGGCCATCCTGTTGGTAGCCGGAGCCGTGGTGCTGCTGACCATGGACCCCTCGGACTATCCCGCCCAGCCCACCGCTACCCCCTCTCCGTCTCCGTCGCCGTCGCCCTCTCCATCGCCTTCCCCGTCCCCCTCAGCGTCGCCGTCGCCCTCGGTGGCTCCCTCGCCTTCCAATGAGCCGGGAAGCTACACCGAGACCAAGTTCGCCACCTGGCACGACTACGACTATTCGCTGGATGAGTCGGAAGCGGTGGACCTCAGCTATTTCTCTGACGCCGCTTTCATCGGGGATTCTCTTACCGACGGGCTGCTCATTTACAGCAGCCTCAACACCACCTCGGCGGCCAACCTGTCCCATCAGGGGCTCAACGTACTCACCGCCCTCACCGAGGAGCATTTTACCCGGGATGGCCGCTCCGTCACCGCGGTGGAGGCCCTTGGCATGGGCGACTACAGCAAGGTATATCTGATGCTGGGGGTCAACGAGCTGGGCTGGTACAATGACCAGCGCTTTTACAACTGCTACGCCGACCTGGTAGACGCGGTGAAGGAGCAGGTCCCCGACGCGGAGATCTATATTCAAACCTTGCTGCCCGTAACAGCGGAGAAGTCCTCCTCCCACGACTACTTCACCAATGAAAAGATCGTGGTCTACAACGACCTAATCGCCAAGCTGGCCCAGGAAAAGGGTGTGCATCTGCTGGACACCCATGTGAGCGTCATGGACCAGGAGACCGGCGTACTCCCTGCCGAAGCCAGCTCCGACGGCATCCATCTCAAGCGGGGCTACTATGAAAAGTGGCTGGACTATCTGAAGGTCCACACCGTACCGGCAGACTGAGCGCCGGGCTATGTACGCAAAAAAGAGGAACGGCTCAATGAGCCGTTCCTCTTTTTTGCATTATTCCTTTGTCCGACCTGTTTCGGGGTCCCACATCTTGTCGGCCATTTCCTTCCAGTTCTCGGCATAGGGCCGGCACTTGTCACACAGATGATCCACGCTCTCCGGCGACTGTAGGTCAGTAGACTTGGCGCCGGTTTTCTTGACCATCTCCCGCAGCCGCTCCGGGTTCTCCAGCATGGGGCAGGGCCGGAGCATGTTCTCATTAAAGGGCTGCGCGTTATGGTAGGCCATGAAGATGGGGCTCTTGAGGGCCTCCAGCAGAGTATGGTCGTGGATATTCACGTTGGAGTAGTGGATGAACACGCAGGGTTCCACATCCCCGGCGGCGTTGATGTGCAGGTAGTTGCGCCCGCCGGCGATACAGCCGCCCACAAACTCGGCGTCGTTCTGGAAGTCCATGGAGAAGATGGGCTTGGTCTCCCGGAAGGCGCGGATGCGCTCCAGAACCGTTTTGCGCTGCTCGGGGTTGGGGAGAAGCTCGGGGGCGGCGTCGTTGCCCACGGGCATGTAGTGGAAGAACCACACGAACAGGGCCCCCGCCTCGATGATCATGTCGAAGAAGGCCTCGCTGCTGATGTCGGCGTAGTTGGCGCTGGTATAGCAGGTGGAGATACCGAAGGGAAGCTTGTGGCTCTTGAGCAGAGCCATAGCCTGCATGACCTTTTCAAAGATGCCCTGGCCCCGGCGGCCATCGTTGGCCTGCTCAAAGCCCTCCAGGCTGATGGCCGGGACGAAGTTCTTCACTCTCAGCATCTCCTGACAGAAGGCCTCATCAATGAGGGTGCCGTTGGTGAAGGCCAGGAACTCACAGTCAGGGTGCATCTCGCACAGACGGATGAGGTCGGCTTTGCGCACCATGGGCTCGCCGCCGGTATAGATGTACAGATAGGTCCCCAGCGCCTTGCCCTGGCGGATGATGCTGTCGATGGTCTCCAGGCTCAGGCTCTGATCATGGCCGTACTCCGCTGCCCAGCAGCCGGTGCACCGCAGGTTGCACGCCGAGGTGGGGTCCAGCAAAATGGCCCAGGGGATGTTGCACCCCTCCTTCTTCCGGGCGCTCTCCTGCCGGGAGCTGCCGATGAGGGAGGCGTTGATGATAAAATTCTCCAAAAACGCCTTGCGCACCCCCTCGTCCAGCTGGAACACCCGCATGATGAGCTGATACCAGTTGCCCTCCGGGTGTTCCAGAACGTGGTGGAACACCTCGCGCTGCTTGGCGTAGAGGTTTTCCTTGTCAAATTTGTCCGCCCAGTCCAGCAGCTTGGGCAGGTTCTTCTCCGGCTCCCGCTCCACATACTTGAGCGCCTGCTTGACAGCGAAGGACTGCACCGTTTCCATCATCGATTTCTCTTCCAAGGATAAGATCTCCTCTCTATCTGTATTATGATATGATATTATTTTATACCTCCTATCTCGTTTTTACAAGAGTCCATTTCTCTCTTATTCGACTTTATTTTCATAGATTCCCTGGATGATCTCTGCGCACCGATCGATGCCGAGGGTGCCGCTGTTGAGGGTAATGTCATAGTTCTGGGCGTGTCCCCACTTCATGTCGGTGTAAAACCGGTGGTAGGCTGCCCGGCGTTTGTCCTTGTCCCGGATGCGCTGCTCGGGCGAGGCCTCCCGCTCGCCATATACCTCCACGATGCGCCGCGCCCGGAAGTCCAGGTCTGCGTGGATAAACACCCGCAGGCAGTCGGCCTTGCCGCGCAGGATATAGTCGGCGCAGCGGCCCACGATAACGCAGGGCCCTTGCTCCGCCAGCTCGGTGATGACCCGGTACTGAACCTCCCAAAGGTAGTCCTCGTTGGTGGGGGCGAAGCCTCGGTGGGAGAAGGCGGTGGCCAGAAAGCCGCCGGGGGCATACTCCCCCGCGTCCTTGACGTAGTTTTCGTTGAAGCCGCTCTCCTGGGCGATCTTCTGGAGCAGTTCCCTGTCATAGCAGGGCAGGCCCAGGGCCTGGGCCACCTTCTTCCCCACAGTGCGGCCGCCGCTGCCGAATTCCCGGCTGATGGTGATCACTCTGCTGCTCATATTGGCAATCTCCTTCCTATTCCTATCTGTATGGTTTCTCTGGTCCGGTTATTCTGCCGCGTGAAGGCTCTTGAGCTGTCTGATCTCATAGCCCACAAAGATCACCGCCAGGATGAAGGCCAGGGAATCTGCCACGGGGCCCGCCCAGAGCACACCCGTCACCCCGATCCATCGGGGCAGCAGGACAGCCACCGGCACCAGAAAGACGATCTGCCGGGCCAGGGTGACGATGGCCGACTTCACCGGCTTGCCTACCGCCTGGAGATAGATGGCCGCCACAGTCTGGAAGCCGTTGAGGGGGCACAGCAGCAGGAAGATGCGGAAGCACATCACCGCAAATTCATTGTAAAGTCCCTCCTCAGAGCCGAACAGGGACACCACGCTCATGGGGGCCAGCTGGAAAATCAGAAAAGCGATGACCGCCACCACCTCCGCCGCGATTATGGCGATCTGGGTGATGAAGCTGCTCACCCCCAGGCTCAGCACGCCCCGGCACACCCTGCCATCCAGCCGGAGGGCAGAGGCGTCCAGCTTGAAGGTCTTGAAGCGTGGGAGATAGAGCACCGACACCACAAAGGAAGCCACCTGGCCCATGACCGTAGCGATGGCCGCCCCCCGGACCCCCATTTCAAAGACAAAGATGAAGATGGGGTCGAACACGGTGTTGATCACCGCGCCCAGCAGCATGGAGACCATGGCGTATTTGGGGCTGCCATCTGCCCGGATGATGGCGTTGAGGGCCGTGGAGATCATGGTAAACGGCAGGCCGATGGCGATGACATAGCCGTACTCCAAAGCGAAGGGCCGCAGCAGGTCCGTGGCCCCGAAGAGGGTGAGGATGGGGTCCATGAACACCAGGGTGATGACCAGCATGGCCACCCCTGCGATGGTCACCATCACGGCGGAGTTGCCCACGCCCTTCTTCACGCTGGCCATGTCCCCCTCCCCCAGCTTCAGGCTCAGGTAGGCCGCGCCGCCGTCGCCGATGAGCACCGCCAAAGCCAGGGTAATGATGGTGATGGGGAAGACCACGTTGGTGGCCCCGTTGCCCAGGTAGCCCACGCCCCAGCCGATGAAGATCTGGTCCACGATGTTGTAAAGCGCGTTTACCACCAGCGAAATGACGCAGGGAATGGCAAACCGGACGATCAGCCGCCCCACCGGTTCTGTGGCAAACACGCTCTTGCTCTGCGCTTCTCTGTCCATTGGTTCTCGCTCTCCTTTTAAGTAACTAGTTACCTATTGTCTCAAAAAGCAGGCAGCGCCGCCGAGCGATCTCCTCGGCACGCTGCCCGGGGCATATTCTCTTTCAAAACCGGCCCGTGGGGTCGATGTTGCGCAGGACCTGGTCCAGCAGTTCCTCCAGAGCAGAGATCTGCTCGGCGGTAAGTCCCTGGCACAGCTCCTGAAGCACCTCCCGATCCTGGGAGAGGATCACATTGTGGATACCGGCGGAGCGATCGGTACAGGTGATCTTCTTATACCGCCGGTCCACGGCGCTGGGAACGCAGCGGACAAAGCCCTTGCTCTCCAGCCGCTGGAGCAGGCGGGTCATGGCTGGATGGGTGACGTGCTCGATCCGCTCCAGGTCGTTCTGGTGGATCTCGGTCTCCCCCGCCGCCTCCAGGCGGCTCACCGACCCCAGCACCCGCAGCTGCACCGCCGTCAGGCCCAGGTCTGCCGCCCGCTGGTCCATCCGCTTGCCAAATTCCCGGCTGACAATGGCGATCTTCAGCCCGAAGGGCATCCTCACTGGCATCCTCTTCCCCTTCCTTTCAAATAGGTAACCTATTACATATTATATTGCGGCGTCCGGTTTGTCAAGACTCGGGGCAGTAAAAAGCCCCCGGACTCTTCCCGGGGGCTGAGACTGTCGAAAAAGGC
>LBJMR02800__coassemble_652_pt1 | contig 20668 bp, 22 predicted proteins | sample LBJMR02800__metabat2_low_PE_006 | metagenome-assembled genome bin LBJMR02800 | reverse complement strand
GGGCTGACATGCAGGTTTTTTCCCAGAACGACGGCCCGGTGACCATCCTGCTGGATACCGACAAGGGCTGAGGCGGGGCCTTTCCTTATTTTCTGTACGGAGGTAATGTATGATCGTAAAACAGATGCCCGTGGGCAGCCTGGGCACCAACTGCTATCTCCTCTCCGACGAGGTAAGCGGCCTGGGGGCCGTCATTGACCCCGGCGGCAGCGCCAAAACCATCCTCGCCGCGGTGGCGGAGGCACGGGTCACGGTGACCATGCTCCTGCTCACCCACGGCCACTTTGACCACACCGGCGCCGTGAAGGAGCTGCGAGAAGCCTTCCCCGGAGTAAAGGTATACCTCCATCCCGCCGACAAGGCCCTGCTGGGGGACGCCATCATGCCGGCGATCGGGGAGACCGAGGACTACGGCGAGGGGGACGTGCTCACTCTGGGTTCTCTCTCCATCCGGGTGCTCCACACCCCCGGCCACACTCCCGGCGGGGTGTGCCTGGCGGTGGAGAACGTGCTCTTTACCGGGGACACCCTCTTTGAGGGCTCCATGGGCCGCACCGACTTCCCCGGCGGCGACGAGCGGGCCATGTTTTCCTCCCTGCGGCGGCTGGGGAAGCTGGAAGGAGACTATCAGGTCTGTCCCGGCCACATGGGGACCACCACCCTCAGCGCCGAGCGGGCATACAACTACTACATGCGGGAGGCCATGAGAGGGTGAAGCTCTTACTCAAGGGCCACGACGAGCGGTACGTGGTGGAGCAGGGGATGCTCAATCTTTTCCCCGGTGAGCGGCCGGTGTACGGTCCCATCGAAGGGGAGGACTCCTCCTGGGCAGTGGTGGAGCTGGAAGAGGCGGGGGATACCTGCCGTGTGAACACCAAGCTCTGCGTGGAGGGAAAGCGGGGGGAGCATACCCTCACCGCGGAGCTGTCGGGAGATGACTACCATCGAGAAGGACAGCGCCGCCGGGCCATCGGCAAGTGTTTCTTCTTTGCCGCCCGCGCCGTCACCGGCATTACGCCCCCCTGGGGGATGCTCACCGGGGTGCGCCCGGTGAAGCTGCCCACCCGAGCTATGCTCTCCGGAAAGAGCCCGGAGGAAGCCAGGCGGCAGCTGGAGGAGGAGTACCTGGTCTCTCCCCGCCGCGCCGCCCTGGCCCTGGACTGCGCAGTGCAGAGCCTGCGGGCCAGTGAGAGCCTTGGACGCGACGAGGTCTCCCTCTATGTGGGCATCCCCTTCTGTCCCACCCGCTGCGCCTACTGCTCCTTTATCTCCGCCGACGTCACCCGCTCCCTCCAGCTGCTGGAGCCCTTTCTCGCCTGCCTGCTGCGGGAGATCGCGGCCACCGGGGAGGCACTGCGCCGCGCGGGGCGTTTCGTGCGCACCATCTACATCGGCGGCGGTACCCCCACCACCCTCTCCGCTTCCCAGCTCTCCGCCCTTATGGGGGCTCTGGAGGAGCACCTGGACCTCTCCCACCTCACCGAGTACACCGTGGAGGCGGGCCGGCCCGACACCATTACGGCGGAGAAGATGGCCGCCCTCAAGGCCGGGGGCGCGGGCCGGGTATCGGTGAACCCCCAGACCATGGAGGATCATGTACTGCGCGCCATTGGCCGCTCCCACACCGCCGCCGACATTGAACGGGCCATGGACACCGTCCGCGCCGCCGGGCTGGAGATCGTGAACATGGACCTGATCGCAGGGCTGCCGGGAGACAGCGCATCAGGCTTTCGCTCCTCCCTGGACCGGGTCATGGCCATGGGCCCCGAGAACATTACCGTCCACACCCTGGCCCTGAAAAAGGGCGCCCGCCTGATGACCGAGACCGCGGAGCACAGCGGCGAGGGGGCGGTGGAGGAAATGCTCTCCTACTCCGATGAGGCCCTGCGCCGTGCCGGGTACGCCCCTTACTACCTCTACCGGCAGAAGTACATGTCCGGCTCCTTTGAAAACGTGGGCTGGGCCAGGCCGGGGACGGAAAACCTCTACAACATCGCCATGATGGAGGAACTGCACACCGTGGTGGCCCTGGGGGGCGGCGGAGTGACCAAGCTGGTGGACTCCGGGCGTATCCGGCGCATAGCCAACGCCAAATATCCATATGAATACATCAACACCATCGACACCTGCATCGCCGGAAAGGAAGCCCTGTTCACGCAGCCCTGACCGGCCCGTCCAGAAAGGAGGTCCCCATGGCCTATCAGCTCGCGGAGATCAACCGCCGCGCCGCCGCAGATCCGGCGGAGTTTTTGGCCCAGTGTGACCGGGAGTTCCAGAGCAAGGTGTCCGCCGCGGCGGACAAGATCGTCTCCCGGCTGTCCATGAGCCCCATCGTGCTGCTCTCTGGCCCCTCCGGGTCGGGGAAGACCACCACCGCCCTGAAGATCGAGGAGGAGCTGGAGAAGCGGGGGGTCAACACCCACACCATCTCCCTGGACAACTACTTCAAGACCCTGGACCGCCGCACCGCACCCCGCACCCCCGAGGGGGACATCGACTTTGAGTCCCCCCTGTGCCTGGACATGGAGCTGCTGGACGACACCTTTACCCGTCTGAGCCGGGGAGAGGAGGTCATCATCCCCAAGTTTGAGTTCGCCCGCCAGATGCGAAACGACACACGGGGTACCCCCCTGCGCCTTGAGAAGAACGAGATCGCCATTTTCGAGGGCATCCACGCGCTCAATGACCAGATCGCCGGCCGCCACGCTGAGGCCACTAAGCTCTACATCTCCGCCCGGTCCAACATTCTGGACGGGGAGGCGTTGCGCTTCAAGGGCACCTGGATCCGCTTGACGCGGCGGGCAGTGCGGGATTATAATTTCCGGGGCACCGACGTGGCCGAGACATTGGCCATGTGGGCCAACGTCCGCCGGGGGGAAAAGCTCTACATCTCCCCCTTCAAGGAGAAGGCGGACATCATCTTCGACTCGGCCCTGCCCTACGAGGTGTCGGTGATGCGCAGCTACGCCCTGCCCATGCTTCAGGCGGTGCCCGAGGAGAACCAGCGGCGCGGCGAATTGTTGGAGCTCATCGCCGCTTTTGACGCCTTCGCGCCCATCGACCCTGCTCTGGTGGCCAAAGATTCCCTGCTGCGGGAGTTTATCGGCGGCGGCAGCTACAAGTACCGGTAAAGGGCCCACCCACGGGCCGTTTCACACAAGATACGTTTGAATTGGAGGTATCCCCATGTCCGAATGTACCCACGACTGTTCTTCCTGCTCTTCCTCCTGCTCCGAGCGCCCCGATCCCAAGAGCTTCCTGGAAAAGCCCAACCCCCTGTCCCACATCGGCAAGGTCATCGCCGTTATGAGCGGCAAGGGAGGGGTGGGCAAGAGCCTGGTCACCTCCAGCCTGGCCGCCGCCATGGCAGCCCAGGGCAAGAAGGTGGGCGTGCTGGACGCCGACATCACCGGTCCGTCCATCCCCCGGGCCTTCGGTATCCACGGCCGGGCCGAGGGCAGCGATCTGGGCATCCACCCCATGTACTCCAAGGGGGGCGTGGCGGTGATGAGCCTCAATCTGCTCACTGAGCATGAGACCGACCCGGTGGTGTGGCGGGGCCCTGTCATCGCCGGCGCCGTCAAGCAGTTCTGGACCGACGTGATCTGGGGGGACATCGACTATCTCTTCGTGGATATGCCCCCCGGAACCGGCGACGTGCCCCTGACCGTGTTCCAGTCCCTGCCGGTAAACGGCGTGGTAGTGGTCACCTCTCCCCAGGATCTGGTCCGCATGATCGTCACCAAGGCGGTGAAGATGGCCGGGATGATGAATATGCCGGTGTTGGGCCTGGTGGAGAATTACAGCTACTTCAAGTGCCCCGACTGCGGCAAGGAGCACGCCATCTTCGGCCAAAGCCATATCGAGGCGGTGGCAAAGGAGCTGGGCACCCGGGTGCTGGCCCGGCTGCCCATCGACGCCGCCCTCTCCGCCGCCTGCGACAGCGGGCGCATCGAGGACTTCTCTCCCAACTACCTGCTGGATGCCGCCAAGCTCCTGGACACCCTGCTCTAAGCCCCTTTGCCCCCACCGGAAGTGCCGGTGGGGGCCTTTTCGTCCCCGGAGCGCCTAAAATCCCTCCAAATTCTTAGAACAAATGTTTGCATTTTCCCCAGGCGTATGGTATACTGCACCTAAGAAGTATACATTGATCCTGTGCAGGCCACGGCCGGAGGAGGTACCCTTATGAAGTCGCTCTCGCCCAAGCAGCAGCAGATCTACGATTTTATCATCCAGTTTCAGTCTGACCACGGATACCCCCCCTCGGTGCGGGAGATCGGGGAGGAGGTAGGGCTCAAGTCCCCCTCCACCGTCCACTTCCACCTCAAGGGTCTGGAGGAGAAGGGCCTCATCCAGAAGGCCGAGGGCAAGACCCGGGCCATCACGGTCAGCGGCGCCCGGCCGGTGGCCGAGGAGCTTGCCGGCCAGAGCGACCGGGTGCCCGTGGTGGGCAGCGTGGCCGCCGGTGCACCCATCCTGGCCGAGGAGTGCATCGAGGACTACCTGACCTTCGACACCGGGGGTCTGGCCGGGGAGCACTTTGCCCTGCGGGTGCGGGGAGAGTCCATGCTCCACGCCGGCATCCTTCCGGACGACCTGGTGGTGGTCCACCGCCAGCAGGACGCCCGCAACGGCGAGATCGTGGTGGCCCTCTTTGAGGACGAGGCCACCGTCAAGACCCTGCGCCGCAAGGACGGCCACACCTGGCTCATGCCCGAGAACCCGGACTACCAGCCCATCGACGGGGACGGAGCCGAGATCATCGGCAAGGTGGTGGCCGTGGTGCGCCGGTACTGAGGCGCTCCGTGGCTCTGACGGTGTTTGACTCCCCGGTGGGAATTCTGGCCCTCCAGGCGGAGGATGGAGCCATTACGAAGCTGTACCTCCCCGGCGGGGCTTTGCCCGACGGCGGGGAGGAGGAGAGCGCCCTGCTGCGACAGGGGAGGGAGCAGGTACTGGAGTACCTATCCGGGAAGCGCCGGACTTTTGATCTGCCCCTGGCCCCGGCGGGGACTCCCTTTCAGCGCTCCGTGTGGCGCGCCCTGCTGGCCATCCCCTACGGCGAGACGCGCTCTTACCGGGACATCGCCCTGGCTGTGGGCAGGCCCCGGGCAGTACGCGCGGTGGGGCAGGCCAATCATCATAACCCCATTCCCATCCTCATCCCCTGCCACCGAGTGGTGGGGGCGGACGGCACCCTCACCGGCTACGCCGGGGGACTTGCGCTCAAAGAGGAGCTGCTGCGGCTGGAGGCCGGGGCAGCCGGAAAAGAAAGGAGTCCGGGACTATGAACAAGCTCGTGGCAGCGGGAAAGCTGTACCTGAAGAAGATGGACCTCTTTGACGTGGCCCTGCTCAAGCTGTGCGTGGGCGCCCTGGGGGTGCTGGTGGGCCTGGCCGCCGCCAGAAAGCACCGCAAGGGGGCCGGGATGGCGGCGGGACTGATATTCTGCCTGACCTATGTGCCGCTGATGGGCCGGTTTTTCCGGGCCCTTGTGACCGTGGAGGAATAAGACAATGGCAAAAAAGGACAAGCGGTTCCAGGTGGTCTGCCGGGAGGCCCCGGCAGGCGGCATGATGATGGAGACGGTCATTCTGGTGGACACCGTTACCGGCGTGCTCTATCTCCAGGTGGTCAACGGGTACGGCGGCGGCCTCACGCCCCTGCTGGGCCAGGACGGCAAGCCGGTGATCTGGGACGGTGTACAGCCTTTGGAGGAATTGGATTGAAGCTAGTATCGTGGAATGTAAACGGTCTCAGGGCCTGCCTGGGCAAGGGCTTTCTGGAGTCCTTTGCCGCTCTGGACGCGGACATTTTCTCCATCCAGGAAACCAAGATGCAGCCCGGCCAGGCAGAGCTGGACCTGCCGGGCTACCGGCAGTACTGGAACAGCGCGGAGAAAAAAGGTTACTCGGGCACGGCTGTGTTCACCCGCCTCACACCTCTGGACGTGACCTACGGCATCGGCTCGCCGGAGCACGACCGGGAGGGGCGGGCCATCACGGCGGAGTTTGAGGACTTCTTCCTGGTCAACTGCTATGTGCCCAACGCCCAGCGCACCCTGGCCCGGCTGGGCTGGCGCATGGAGTGGGAGGATGAGCTGCGCGCCTACCTCAAGGGGTTGGAGAACAAAAAGCCGGTGATCTACTGTGGGGACCTGAACGTGGCCCACCAGGAGATCGACCTGAAAAACGCCAAAAGCAACCGGGGCAACGCTGGCTTCACCGACGAGGAGCGCGCAAAGCTCACGGAGCTGCTTTCCGCCGGATTTGTGGATTCCTTCCGCTACCTCTACCCCGACCGGGAGGGGGCCTACTCCTGGTGGAGCTACCTCTACCACGCCCGGGAACACAACGCCGGGTGGCGTATCGACTACTTCCTGGTGTCCGAGGCCCTTAAGGACCGCATCGCCGACAGCGTGATCCACCCGGAGATCTATGGCAGTGACCACTGCCCCGTGGAGCTCATCCTGCGATAAAAATCAAATACCGGATGTTTTAAGAAAGCAGCTTAAAACATCCGGTATTTTTATTTCACTATTTTCCGTACACAATGGACAATGCGCTGGGGCAGTTTTCGATCTCAACCACCTGGGGCGCGCCGCCAAACTCCCCGTCCAGGGTCCAGGGCATGGGCTCCGGGCAGGTACACCGGAGACGGGCGGTACGGAAGCTGACGACCTGGCCGCTCTCGTCGCTCCCCTGCTGGAGAAGCACCCGCAGGATGCTCTGCACCTGGGCGGGCTTGGTGGGGGTGCGGATGAGCAGTACCTCAAAGAGCCCGTCGTCCAGGGCCACCTCGTACCCCGTCACCGCCTTGAAACCACCCACTGAGACGGTATTGCTCACCATACCGTAAAGGAAATCCCCCTCCAGCGTCCCGCCGTCGTGCTCCACGGTGAGCGAGTAGCTCTTGAGTCCCTTCAGCCGGGCCACCCCTTCCACCACATAAGCCAGGTGGCCGAAGAGGTTCTTAAACTGCTGGGAGGTGCCGTAGGCCACGTCGGTAAAGGCGCCGAAGGCGGCCACATAGATGAAGTGGGTATCGTTGAAGCGGCCGATGTCGCACTTGCGGGGCACTCCTGCCGCGGCCGCCGCCGCCATCTGGGTGAAGGAGCGGGGGAGGGAGAGGTTCTTGGCGAAATCGTTGGTGCTGCCCGCGGGCACATAGCCCACCTCCGGCCGGGCGGAGCGGTCCATCAGTCCGCAGACCACCTCATGGAGGGTACCGTCCCCGCCACAGCAGACGATACGATCGAACTCTCCCCCCAGCTCCGCCGCTATTTCTCCTGCGTCTCCTTTGCCCTGGGTAGGCCGGGCGGTAACCAGCCAGCCCGCCCGGGTGAACTGCTCCAGCATGGCGGCCAGATGGGCTCTGGCCTGACCCTTTCCGGCGTGCAGATTGTAAAGAAAGAGCATCCGTCTCATGGCTTCCCTCCGACATGGCGGCCCGGCGCCGGCCCCACCCACCGGGGCGGGCAGCGTATTTTCAGTATAAGGGACATTATACAGGCCTTTCAGGGAAATTTCCACTGTTTTCCCGCGTCAGAGGAAAAAAGAGTGCATCAGCTCAGAAGCATCTCCAGATCAGCCAGGCTCAGATCCTTCTGGAGGGCCTGGTTGATGCCGTAGCCCAAGACCTTGGACAGGTCGGAGACCTGGCTGTCGATCTCCCGGGGGGTGACGATGACCCCCGCCGCCGCCTCGCCCAGGACGGAGGGGTCACACTCGGAGAGCCCCGCGCCGGCCAGCACGTCGGCACAGAGGGTGGCGGCGTCCACCACCGTGGGCACCCCCAGAGCGATGACCGGCACCCCCAGTGTCTCTTTGTTGAGCGCGAAGCGGGCATTGCCCACCCCCGAGCCGGGCACGATGCCCGTGTCAGACAACTGCACCGTCCGGCACACCCGGCCCAGGGACCGGGAGGCCAGGGCATCCACGGCGATGACGCAGGCGGGGGAGATCTTCTCCACCAAAGCGGCCACCATCTCTCCGCTCTCCATACCGGTGGTGCCCAGCACCCCCGCCGCCAGGGCCGCCACCGGACGGAACGCACCAAAATGCTCCGGCGCCTGGTGGATCAGGTGACGGGTGACCAGGATATGGTCGGCGCACAGGGGACCCACCGCGTCGGGGGTGATGGAGCGGTTACCCAGACCCACCACCAGTACGCCCCCCTCTCCCGGAGGGAGCAGAGGGCGCAGCTCTGCGGCCAGGGCCGTCACCGCCCGGGGAAAGGCACTCTCCTCCCGGCGCAGCAGCCCGGAGAGCATGAGGGTCACATAGGTGCCCTCGGGCTTGCCCAGCTCCCGGGCCCCCTCCGGCGAGAGCACCTTCACCGTACTCACCCGGAAGCCCTCCCGCTCCTCCTCCCAGGCCTCCACGCCCGGAAGGCGGGTGGTCTCGCCCGCTGTCTCCTTCCACATCTCATGGGCCTCCATGGCCAGATCGGTCCTTCTCCTGATCGCCAAATCGCCTTCTCCTTTCCCTCCGGGGCCCCTACCAGCCCCAAGATATGGTGCGCTGGCGCGCTTATAACACTATTTTTTGCGTCAGAACAGGGGCTATACAAAAAAAGAAAGAAAAATCGAAATTTATCCTTGCAATTTTCCAATTTGGCTGGTAAAATAGGAGTCTGCACAGGCAAACTATGTGTATTCCTGCGCCGCAAGGCGCGTGAAAATCGTCATCGGAGGAGGTGTTTGGTTTGCCTAACATTAAGTCTGCCAAGAAGCGCGTCCTGGTCAACGAGGCCAAGGCCGCCCAGAACAAGGCCGCCCGTTCTGCCCTCAAGACCAACCTGAAGAAGTTTGAGGCCGCCGTGGCCGAGGGCAACCGCAGCGAGGCCGAGGGCGCTTACAAGGTAGCCGTCAAGGCTGTGGACAAGGCCGTGGGTCATGGTCTGCTCCACAAGAACAATGCGGCCAACAAGAAGAGCAAGATGACCATCAAGCTCAACAAGCTGGCCTGATTGCCAAATGAGAAACCGCCTGCTGATGCAGGCGGTTTTTTTCTGTCCCTCTTCACCCGCCCCCTCGACAGCCTTTTCTTGCGGGAAGGGAGGGGCTGTGTTACAATGTGGGTGTCATTTTTGTGCCCGGAGAGAGGCGAGAGGAGGCGACAGAATGAAAAAGCTGCTGGGCAAAGCACCGGTCCGCTTCGTGGCGGAGATGGTGGAGCTGTATTTTTCCAAGGGAGTCTCCCGTTCGGCGGCGGAGCTTGCATACTTCCTCATCCTGTCCCTGTTCCCCATCCTCATCTGCGTCAACTCCTTCATTGGCCTGCTCCATCTGGATATCCACACCCTGCTCTCCGGCCTGAAAGGCCTCATCCCGGCCGGGACTCTGAGCATCATCCTGGACTATGTGGACTATATCAGCACCAATCAGTCCGCCACCATGCTGGCCGCCGGACTGGTGATGACCCTCTTCTCCGCCTCGGCTGCCTTCCGGGCCCTGATGAACAGTATGGCCGACATTTACGGCCGGAAAAGTTACTCGGCGGTGTGGCAGGTAGTGGCCAGCCTGTTCTTTTCCGCTCTTCTCCTGGCCACCATCTACCTGTCCCTGGTGGTGCTGCTCACCGGAAGCTGGCTGTTCCAGCTCATTGAGGACTTCTTCCGCCTCTCTCCCGGCGATCTGCCCTGGGACTGGCAGTGGCTGCGCTTTTTCCTCCTCTTCGCGTTGGTGTTTCTCTTCGTGCTCATCGTCTACCGCATGGCCGCCCCACGGGGCAAGCCAAGGCCGCCCCTCTTCACCGGCGCCCTCATCGCCTCGGTGGCTCTGGTGGCCTCCAGCATCCTGTTTTCCTGGTTTATCGGCATGTCCACCCGCTACTCCCTGGTCTACGGGTCCATCACCTCCATCATCATCCTGATGGTGTGGCTCTACCTATGCGGCAACGTGCTCATCCTGGGCGGCGTGTTCAACTCCGTATGGTACCGGCACAAAAAGCAGAAGATGCTCCGGGAGCTGGAGCTGCGGGAAAAGAAAATGGACGGGCCGCGTTAAGCGGTCCGTCCATTTCAGCCTGTCGAAAAAGTCTTTTCGACAGGCTGTTGCACTTTTTGAAACTTCCCAAAAGTTTCAAAAAGTGTTTTGATCAGACGCGAAAGACAACCCTGACGGTTTTCTTTCACACTATCTTTCCCTCCGAACCCTTTGGTCAGGAGGGTTTATCGACAGCCTCAAATGGACGGACCGCTTAACGCGGTCCGTCCATTTTTCTCTTCCTCACTTCTTTGCCAGATCCGCAGCAGGCCGAGAAAGGTCAGCTCAGGTTCCCACCGGGCGGGGATCTCCAGCAGGGGATACACCAGGGCGCTGTTGCCGCCGGTGAGCACCACCGTGACCTTCCCCAGTTCCCGTTCCAGCCGCCGGATAATCCCCTCCACCGCCCCAGCTGCACCGTAGAGAGCGCCGTGGCGCATACATCCCTGGGTATCAGTGGCCAGGAGCCCCTCCGGTGGGGCGAGGCGGACAGCGGGCAGGCGGGCTGTCCGGGCGCTGAGTGCTTCCAGTCCCAGAGCCACGCCGGGCAGGATCATCCCGCCACGAAATACTCCCGTCCCGTCCGCCACCGACAGGGTAGTAGCAGTTCCCATGTCAAACACAGCCACCGGTCCGGTACAAAGAGACAAAGCTGCCACGCAGTCCACGATCCGGTCGGCGCCCAGGCTGGACGGGTCGTACCCGCCCAAATCAAGTCCCGTAGAGGCGTTGTGCCCCACCACCAGCGCAGGTCGGCCGGTCAGCTCTGTAAGGGCCTGGGCCACCGGACCGGTGAGTGCGGGCACCACCGAAGACAAAGCCGCCCCTTCCGGCTCTCCCGCCCCCTGGGGTAAAAGTTCCGTCAGTCCGGCCTTCCAGGCCGCGCCGTCCCAGATGGCATCGCTGGCGAGCCGGCCGACAAACGCCTGCCGCTCTCCCTCGTATCCGGCCACCGCCACGGTGGTATTGCCTATATCTACAGTCAGGATCATGCTCTTAAACCGCCGCCTCCGCTGCCGCGGTCCGTTCCAGCCCCAGCGCCCGGGACACCGGCAGGCACACCGCCGGGGTGATCACTGCCGCCACAATGGCCTCAGGCACACCATTGGCCGCCACAATACTCAGGATGAAGCCCAGTACCGCCTCCACAGGGATGTTCTGGGCAGCGGCATATGCCTCGGTAAACACCAGACCAATGGCCCCCATCACCAGCGCCGTGTTGGTAAAGGCTCCCACTACGGCGGCCAGGGCCATGGAACCTGCCCGGACGCCGCCGCCCCGCCGGCCCGTCAGCTTCTTGAGCAGGGTGTACACCAGCCAGGGCGTCACCCCCACCAGGATACGGGGCACAAAGCAGATCAGCAGAGCCCAGGCACTGCCCCGGTCCAGGCCGGGCACCGGGATCAGTGGGGAAAACACAAAGGAGGATAACCCGGGGGTCATGGTATTCTTGATCATGCTGGCCAGGCCGAACATGCCGCCCAGAAACGCTCCCTTTCGGGGCCCCAGCAAAATGGAACCAATGATCACCGGCACATGGAGAATGGTGGCGTTGATGATGGGCAGCTGGATCATTCCCAGCGGCGTGAGATTGAGCAGGAAAATAATGGCTGTAAACAGGGCCAGTATGGTCAAGTCCCTGATCTGCCTGCTCTGTTGGGTCCGGGTGGGTGCGTTTTTCATATTCAATTCCCTCCTGCTGCCGTTCCCCTTTGGGGGATACAGCGCAAAATCATAGCAGCCGTCCTGCGCCCCGGCGGGTCCTGCCGTCTCCGATGGAGTACAGCGGCTCCTGGCAGGTGCGGCCAGGGAAATTATACTCGTCCCCCGGTCAAAATACAACCCCGGTGTGGAAAAACAGCAGCGGGTCTGGTATAATGGTTGGCACCATTCAACACCGCTTTCCAAACACCCAGTTGGGCAGAAGGGAAGAAAAAGGAGCGCGCTGTCATGCTGCTGAAGGGAAAAACCGTTTTGTTATGCGTCACCGGGGGGATCGCCTGCTATAAATCTGCCTCGCTGGCCTCGGCCCTGGTCAAGCAGGGGGCCTGTGTGCAGGTGCTGATGACCAAAAACGCCACTGAGTTTATCGGCCCCCACACCTTTGAGTCCCTCACGGGCAACCGGGTGAGCGTGGACATCTTCGACCGCAACTATGTCTCCCAGGTGGAGCACATCTCCCTGGCCGATCAGGCCGACCTGGTATTGGTGGCCCCTGCCACTGCCAACGTGCTGGCCAAGCTGGCCCACGGTCTGGCCGACGATATGCTCACTACCACTGTCCTGGCCTGCGACTGTCCCAAGATCGCCGCCCCGGCCATGAATACCAGAATGTACGAAAACCCTGTCACCCAGGACAATCTGGATCTCTTGCGCCGGTACGGCTGGGAAATCGTGGAGCCCGCCAGCGGCCGTCTCGCCTGTGGAGCGGTGGGCAAGGGCAAGATGCCCGAACCGGAGGACCTTCTGGAGTGTGTCCTCCACGCCCTGAGCCACGAGAAGGACATGACCGGCCTTCGGGTGCTGGTCACCGCCGGACCTACCCGGGAAGCCCTGGACCCGGTGCGCTATCTCACCAACCGCTCCACGGGAAAAATGGGCTACGCCATTGCCAGGGCCGCCGCCGCCCGGGGCGCCGCCGTTACCCTGGTATCCGGCCCGGTGAACCTGAAAAAGCCGCCCTACATGGAAGTGGTGGAGGTGGAGAGCGCCCAGGAGATGTTTGAGGCTGTGACCAGCCGGGCCGGGGAGCAGGAGATTCTCATCAAGGCCGCCGCTGTTGCTGACTACCGCCCGACATCGGTGGCCGAGGACAAGATCAAAAAGAGCGGAGGGGACGCCGATCTCTCCCTCCCCCTGTCCCGCACCAGGGACATTCTGGCCTGGCTGGGCGAGCACCGCAAACCGGGGCAGGTTTTGTGCGGCTTCTCCATGGAGACCCGTGATATGGTGGAAAACTCCAAAAAGAAGCTGGAGAAAAAACATCTGGACCTCATCGCCGCCAATAACCTCAAGCAGGAGGGGGCGGGCTTCGGGGTGGACACCAACCTGCTCACCTTCATCGCCGCCGACGGCGTGAAGGAGCTGCCCCTGCTCTCCAAGGAGGAGGCCGCCCACGCTCTGTTGGACGAAATCCTCCGCAGGCGGGGAGCTGCCCCGGCCTTTTCTCTTGACGGGTGAGAGAAAAGATGATAAAATACGCCCGTTGAACATGGCTGTGACCGGGAGGAGTACCCCCTTCCCCGCCTCAGAGAGGAGCCGGACGGTGCGAGGCTCCGGCGGTGCGCGGGGGGGGAAGGCGCCCGGGAGCCGCGGGGAGGAAATGCCCCGCCGGTCCACCCGCCGTTACCGGGGGAGAGTGCGCATCCGTGCGATGCGAATTCAGGTGGGACCGCGGACTTTCGTTCGCCCTGAGCCGGCAGACCGGCTCGGGGCGTTTTTTCATCTTTGGTCCAAGGAGGTTTTTATGAATCCACAACCCCTCTCTCCGGCCCGGGACTATTCCCTGGACGCGGTGCGCTCCCTGGCCATCGTCATGGTCCTCATCATCCACTCCGCCAGCGCCAGCCTCTCCCTGCCCATGGACCGCGTGAGCTGGTGGTGCGGCCTTGCGTGGGCCTGCCTGGCCCGGCCGGCGGTGCCCCTCTTCTTCCTGTGCAGCGGCGCGCTGATGCTCACCCGGGACATCCCCTTAAAGCGCCTGTTCGGCCACAACCTGCTGCGCATCCTCATCGCCCTCTTCGTGTGGGCCTTCGGCTATCAGCTCATCCTCCGCTACCAGCTGGGGGACCTCTTCTCCCCGGGGGGGCTGTGGGCGGCGGTGAAGGGCACGCTGCTCTTCCAGCACGAGTTTCACTTCTACTACCTGCACATTCTTATCCTGGTGTACTGCTTTTTGCCGGTGGTACGCACCTTCCTGCGGGGGGCCTCCAGACGGGAGGAGGAGTACTTTCTTCTCTTCTGGGCGGTGACCGGCCTTCTCTTCCCGGTTCTGGGGCAGTTTAGGCCCTTCTCCCTCATCTACCCCATCAACCTGTGGTACACCATGAACCAGGCCTACTCCGCCGTTGGCTACTGCGTGCTGGGCCACTACCTGCGCACCTACGGCCACACCATCTCCCGGCGGTGGTATCTGCTCTCCCTCACCACCGGCTTTCTCATCTGCCTGGTGCCCACGGTGGCCTTCTCCCTACGCGACGGCGCCCTTTTCGGCCTCTTCCAGGAGGGCATGTCCCCCGGCCCCGCCCTCATGGCTCTGGGGACCATGGGCCTCATTCTGTCGGTGCGCCGGTGGAGCGGTCCTCTGGCCCAGATAGCCGTCTCCCTCTCGAAAGCCAGCTTCTGCATCTACCTGGTCCACATCGCCGTGCAGAAGGTGCTCTTCCACCTGGGATACAGCAATACCGTTCTCTCCGCCCTCACCATCCCCGGCATGGCCCTGATTTTGCTTGCCGTCAGCTGGCTTATCTATCAGGTTTTGTGCCGCATCCCCTGGGTGCGCCGGTGGCTGGTGTAAGACCCCAATGCATCAAAAAACAACCAATATGAAAATAGGAGTGCTGAACATGAAAAACACCGAAAAGACCATGGAGCAGATCGTCAACCTCTGCAAGGGCCGGGGCTTCATCTTCTCCGGCAGCGAGATCTACGGCGGTCTCGCCAACACCTGGGACTATGGCCCCCTGGGCGTGGAGCTGAAGAACAACGTGAAGAAGGCCTGGTGGAAGAAGTTCGTCCAGGAGAACCCCTACAATGTGGGTCTGGACGCGGCCATCCTGATGAACCCCCAGGTGTGGGTGGCCTCCGGCCATGTGGGCGGCTTCTCCGACCCGCTGATGGACTGCAAGGAGTGCAAGGAGCGCTTCCGTGCCGACAAGGTCATCGAGGACTGGTGCCAGGAGAACAAATTTGACCTGGGCCACAGCGTGGACGCCATGAGCCAGGCGGAGATGAAGGCCTTCATTGAGGAGCACAACATCTCCTGCCCCACCTGCGGAAAGCACAACTGGACCGACATCCGGCAGTTCAACCTCATGTTCAAGACCTTCCAGGGGGTCACCGAGGACGCCAAGAACACCGTCTACCTGCGGCCTGAGACCGCCCAGGGCATCTTCGTCAACTTCCAGAACGTGCAGCGCACCACCCGGCGCAAGCTGCCCTTCGGCGTGTGCCAGGTGGGCAAGAGCTTCCGCAACGAGATCACCCCGGGCAACTTCACCTTCCGTACCCGGGAGTTCGAGCAGATGGAGCTGGAGTTCTTCTGCCAGCCGGGCACTGAGCTTGACTGGTTTGCCTACTGGAAGGACTTCTGCCACAAGTGGCTGCTCTCCTTGGGGCTCAAGGAGGAGAACCTGCGCCTGCGGGACCACGACCCCGAGGAGCTCTCCCACTACTCCAACGCCACCACCGACTTTGAATTCGTCTTCCCCTTCGGCTGGGGCGAGCTGTGGGGCGTGGCCAGCCGCACCAACTTCGACCTGACCGCCCACCAGAACACCTCCGGCAAGGACATGAGCTACTTTGACCAGGAGAAGAACGAGCACTACATCCCCTACGTCATCGAGCCCTCCCTGGGTGCCGACCGGGTGACCCTGGCCTTCCTGGTGGACGCCTACGACGAGGAGGTGGTGGACGCCGAGAAGAACGACGTGCGCACCGTCCTGCGGCTCCATCCCGCCTTGGCCCCCTTCAAGTGCGCCGTGCTGCCCCTCTCCAAGAAGCTTTCGGAGAAGGCCCGTGAGATCCAGGCCGATCTCAGCAAGTACTTCATGGTGGACTTCGACGACGCCGGCTCCATCGGCAAGCGCTACCGCCGCCAGGACGAGATCGGCACCCCCTACTGCATCACCGTGGACTTCGCCACCGTGGGCAGCGACACCGAAGAGGCCGACCACGCCGTCACCATCCGGGACCGGGATACTATGGAGCAGGTCCGCGTGCCCATCAGCGAGCTGAAAGCCTGGCTGGAAGAGAAGATTTCCTTCTAAAATCCCCGCACACAATACAATAAAGAGGAGCGGCAGCCAACTGGCTGCCGCTCCTCTTTTGTACTTTATTTATTCCAGTCGTAGGAACACAGGTCGAAGGGAGAGAGAATGCCCTGGTCAGTGACCACGCCGGAGCAGAGGTGGGGAGGGGTGATGTCAAAGGCGGGGTAGTAGCCCTTGACCCCCTCCATCACCAGCCGCTGCCCCAGAGACTCCACGGCGAGGTTCGGGTCTCTCTCCTCAATGGTCACGGTGTCGATGGTAGGGTGGCCCCGGTCGGGCCGTCCGGTAACCAGGTAGGGGATGCCCCAGTGGTGGGCGCACAGGGCGATCTGGAAGGTGCCGATCTTGTTGACGATGTAGCCGTCCATGGTGATGACATCGGCGGCCGAGGTAAACACATCCACACCCTTCTTCTTCATCACATACCCGGGCATATTGTCGGTGATGACGGTGACGTCAAAGCCCATATCCTTCACACAGCTGGCGGTGAGCCGGGCCCCCTGGTAGTAGGGCCGGGTCTCTGGGCAGATGACCTTCACGTCGTTGCCCGCCTCCCGGCAGGCGCGCAGCATCATGCCCACATAGATCTCGGCGTAGCACTGGGTCATGACCGTGCCGCCCTTGGGAAATTTGGACGCAAGCAGCTCGCCCACCCGGATATAGCGGCGGTAGAGGCTGTCCACCTCACAGACCGCCTGGTCAAAAGCGGCCTGGGCGGTGTCCTTCCCCCGCTCCAGGGCGGTGAGGGCGGCCTCCAGGGGCCCGGCCACGGCGGCCTCCATGGCCTTTACCGTGGTGGGACGGGCGTGGGTGAGGGTATAGGCCGCGGCCTTCAAATAGGCCCGCTGTTCTTCCTCCCCCATCCCCCGGCACTCCTCCGCCGCCAGGGCAAGGCCCATTCCCGCCGCCTGGTAGGGCCCGAAGCTCTGGGTCACCATATCGGCAATGGCCTGGGCTACCTCCTCATGGCGGTTGCAGACCACAAACCGTGTCTCCATGGGATAGACCCGCCGGTCCAGAATGCGCACCTGTCCCGGTTCGTACCAGGCCACGTTCTCATACCGCAGCAGAAAGGCAAGCCCTCGGTCGGCTCTCTCTTTTTCCTCCATGCGTTCTCCCTCCTTACAGATGACGGATCACGTCCCGGATGATCTCTTCCATCCGCCCCGCGCCCGTCTCCACTGCGCTCATGTCAAACTCGCTAGCCGACCGCTCCCCCGACTTGGAGGCCCCTGTGGCCATGTTGGTCATGAGGGACAGCCCCAACAGTGGCAGGGAGCAGTGGGCGGCGGTGAGGGCGTCGGTAACGGTGGACATACCGGTGGCGTCGCCCCCCATATTGCGGATGGCCCGCACCTCCGCCTTGGTCTCAAACTGGGGGCCGGGGTAGTAGAAGTAGACCCCCTCGTGGACGTGCTCCATGAGGCCCCGGCGCTCCGCGCTCTCCAGAGCCAGGGTGCGCAGAGCGGTGGTATACATCTCGTCGGTGTCAAAAAATCGAGGGCCGAACTCCTTCACATTGGGGCCCCGGGTGGGGCTGGCGCCGTGGAAGTTGATATGGTCCTCTATGACCATCACATCCCCCGGCTCATAGGAGAGGTTTACCGCCCCGGCGGCATTGGTGACGATGGCGGTCTTTACTCCCAGCAACTTGAAGACCCGGATGGGAGCGGAGAGCTGGCGGAATTCATAGCCCTCATAGTAATGGAAGCGGCCCGACATGACGGCTACATACTTCCCCTCCAGCGTGCCGAAGACGAAGCAGCCGGCATGGGAGTCCACGGTGGAGACAGGAAAGTTGGGCACCTCGGCATAGGGGATGACCACCGCTTCCTCCACACCCTCTGCCAGGGACCCCAGGGCGGTGCCCAGGATCAGGCCCACCTCCGGCCGGCGGGGGATGCGGGAGAGCAGGTAGTCCGCGCTCTCGGTGTAAAAGGCATAGTCGTATTCTCTCATGGCTTCCTCCCGTTTTTCCAGGATAGAAAGACATGGGCCTGCGATGAGGCCCATGTCTTTCTATCCGAATTTTTTGCTCTCGGCCTCGTCGCCGCAAGTGCCATATCTCTCGCTTCCGCCTGAAGGCGAAAGCTCGCTCATTTTACTGCGGCTCCTCTCCCCGCGAAAGGCGTTCCGCCTTCCGCGGGGGCCCCATTTTTACTGCGCCGGGCTCGTGCGGGGGCCCCGGAGGGGTCAAGGGCCTCAGTCCTTGTATTTTTTACTTTCCGCCACTGCCAATTCATCGCAGCGGTTGTTATAGGGATTGGACGCGTGGCCCTTGACCCAGTGGAGGTTTACCTTGTGGTAGTCGCACAGGGCAAGGATCCGGTCCCAGAGGTCGGGGTTGAGGGCGGGCTTCTTGTCCGCCTTGATCCAGCCCTTGGCCTTCCAGCCCCGGGCCCAACCTTTCTGGAGGGCGTCGATGACGTACTTGGAGTCGGAGTACAGCTCCACCACGCAGGGCTCTTTCAAAGCTTCCAGTGCGGTGATGACTCCGGTGAGCTCCATGCGGTTGTTGGTGGTGTGGCCCTCACCGCCTGAGAGCTCCTTTTTGAACGCGCCGTACATCAAAATGGCTCCCCAACCCCCGGGGCCTGGGTTGCCGGAACAGGCGCCGTCTGTGTAGATGGTGACTGTTTTCATGCTCACAGCTCCTCCAGGATTTCCTGGCGCTTGACCTCATACTCCTCCTTGGAGATGAGCCGCTGGTCATAAAGGCTCTGGAGCTGCCACAGCCGCTCCTCGGCGCTACCGGAGGCGTGGGCAGGGGAGGAGGGAGATTCCTCCTCAATATGGATCTCCGGCCCCAGGTATTTCTTGCCAAAGGCCTGGTAGAAATTCCCCACCGCAATGGCGGCGGCCACCAGGGTCCACAGGATGCCGAAGGGTCCGAAGGTGGGGATGACCGCAAACAGCCCGATGAGCACGAACACGCACCCCACCACACCGCCCAGGGTGGCTCCCGCCTTGCTGGGCCGGTAGGTCACACGTTTTCTGGCCATGGCTTACTCTCCCTGCTCCGGTGCCGGTGCGGAGGCTTCCTCGGTTCCTTCCTCCTCCTCGTGGTCGGTGCGGGCGAAGGAAATGACCTTCACGCCCTCGTCCAGGTTCATGAGCTTCACACCCTGGGCGGAGCGGCCGTAAGTGGAGATTCCGGACACCGCCATGCGGATGATGACCCCCGCGTCGTTGATGAGGAGGATGTCGTCGGCGTCGCTGACCACCTTGACCCCCATCACACAGCCGGTCTTCTCGGTGACGTTATAGCCCTTGAGACCGTAGCCGCCCCGGTTCTGGGGACCATCGGCGCGGATATACTCGTCCATGTCGGTGCGCTTGCCGTAGCCATTCTCGGTAACCATGAGAACCTGGTGGCCGCGCTTGGCCCGGGCAGCGCCGATGACGTAGTCGCCCTCCCGGAGCTTGATGCCCCGGACACCACAGGCATCCCGGCCCATGCACCGCACATCGGTCTCCTTGAAGCAGATGGCCATACCGTCGTGGGTGGCGATGAGGATGGCCTGGTCTCCGTCGGTCTCCCGCACGGAGATGAGCTCATCTCCCTCGTCCAGGGTGATGCAGCGGATGCCCGCCTTGCGCACGGTATTGATGGCGGAGAGCTGGATGCGTTTGACGGTGCCGTTCCGGGTGACCATGGTGAGATAGCGGTCTTCGGGGAACTCTCTCAGGTGGATCATGGCGGTGACCTTCTCACCGCTCTCCAGGGGCAGGATGTTCACCAGGTTGGTACCCTTGGCGGTGCGGCTCGCCTCGGGGATCTGGTAGCCCTTCTTGCGGTGGACCCGGCCCTTGTTGGTGAAGAAGAGGATAAAGTCATGGGTGGAGGCAGTAAAGACCGTGTCCACATAGTCCTCTTCCTTGGTGGCCATGGCGGTGATACCTTTTCCGCCCCGACGCTGGGTCTTGTAGGTGGAGGCGGGCAGGCGCTTGATGTACCCGGCGGCAGTAAGAGTGAAGACGCACTCCTCCTCCTCAATGAGATCCTCGATGTCGATCTCATCCTCCACGTCCTGGATCTCGGTGACGCGCTCATCCCCATACTTGTCCCGGATGGCGGTGAGCTCGTCCTTGAGCACCCCCCGCAGCATCCCCTCGTCGGAGAGGAGCTGCTGGAAATAGGCGATGCGCTCCTGGAGCTCCTTGTATTCATTTTCCAGCTTCTCCCGGTCCAGGCCTTGGAGAGCCTTGAGGCGCATATCCAGAATGGCCTGGGCCTGCACGTCGCTCAGGCCGAAGCGCTCCATGAGCTTCTCCTTGGCGTCGTCGTAGCTCTGGCGGATGATGCGGATGACCTCGTCGATGTTGTCCTGGGCGATGAGCAGACCCTGGAGGAGGTGAGACCGCTCCTGGGCCTTTTTGAGGTCGTACTGAGTGCGGCGAATGATGATTTGCTCCTGGTAGGCGATGTACTCGTCCAGGATATGGCGCAGAGACAAAATCCGGGGCTGGAGCTTGCCCTCCACCGGTACCAGGGCCAGCATATTGATGGCAAAGGTGGTCTGAAGCTGGGTCTGGGAAAAGAGGCGGTTGAGTACCACCTGGGGGTTGGCGTCCCGCTTGAGCTCGATGACGATGCGCATGCCGTTGCGGTCGGACTCGTCCCGGATGTCGGAAATGCCCTCCAGCCGCTTGTCCTCCACCTGGTCGGCCATGTTCTTGATGAGCATGC
>LBJMR02800__coassemble_633_pt1 | contig 21193 bp, 19 predicted proteins | sample LBJMR02800__metabat2_low_PE_006 | metagenome-assembled genome bin LBJMR02800 | reverse complement strand
GCGCTTCCCCGAGTCATGGGGAAGCGCCGCCAGGCCGCTTTTTCTGTCTGCTGTTTGGTGGGACTGCCGCAGCGCCGTCAAAGGTCCTCGTCCGGCTCCTGACCATCGTGGGCCAGCCATTTGCACGGGGTCAATTCCATGTTTGTAAACACGGCACGGAAGGAAGAGTCCTCCGGGCTACAGGCATAAATGCCGAAGCGGATCTCTCCTTTTGCTTCATGCAGATGGCAGATCCGCATCTGCCGAAAAACGGCACCGTCCTCGGAACATTCGATACAGAAATCGTCCTCTCTCCTGCTCAGACGGTACCACATGGATTTTACACCCACCGATATTTCTGTGGTTGCCCAGTCTGAGTACCCATGGTTGGTCACGACGCTGCCCAAGTGCTGAAAGTGATCGTTTTCATACTCAATGGAGCCTTTCAGCCAGTTTTCACTGTCCAGATACACAACCACGCCGCACTGGTCAAAGCGGTGATGACTTTCGGAAAACTCCGTTTTTACCACAAAGGAAAAGAACTTCTCATCGGTGGTCATTTGCAGCACCGGGGCATTGTCATTTCGAAAGTGATAGTAAGTCCTCTGCCACAGGTCGGTATGGGGCTGGGTGACAATCTCGATCCGATCCGGGGCAATCACGCAGCTTTGGGGCCTTCTTGTCCACTGCAAGCTGCCAACATCGAATTTCATATCTCAGTCCTCCCCATGCCTCACACTGATTCTGCCCCGCGATCTCGGCGGTGCTTTTTCTGTTTTCACGTATTACAGCAGTCCATTTTCCACGCTGGCCCTGAGCTTATAGATCTTTTCCTCAATGCTGCGGATTACGTCCAAAAAGCATTTGTCTCCCTTGCCGGTGGGGTCATCCAACCCCCAGTCCTCCCGGTACCGGCAGGGCAACGCCGGACAGGATACATTACACCCCATGGTAATCACAATGTCAATAGGGGGAAGCTCAGACAGCAACTTGCTGCGCTGCGTCTGCTCCATGTCCACACCGTAGCGCTGCTTCATCAGCCGGACGGCATCCTGGTTGATCTGCGGCTTGGTTTCCGTCCCCGCGGAATAGCTGTCAAACACATCAGCGGCCAGCAGTTTGCCCAGGGTCTCCGCCATCTGGCTGCGGCAGGAATTGTGGACGCATATGAAAGCGACTTTTGGCTTTTCGGACATGACTTACCCCCGGATCTTTTGGATCAGCGCCTTGGCCTCGTCCTTCTTGAGAACCTTGCCGTAGGACACCACCTTGCCGTCCACCACCAGTGCCGGAGTCGTCATCACGCCATAGGCGGCGATTTGAGTGAAGTCCGTCACATGGTCAATGGTAGTTTCCATGCCCAGCTCTGCCAGCGCCTCACGGACCGCCTGTTCCAGCGCGTTGCATTTGGCACAGCCGGAGCCAAGCACTTTGACGCCGCCTGCTTTCTTGCCCGCCTCTGCCTGAGACATGGCCTCCGGCGTGCAGCTGCCGCAGCAGCAAGAAGTCTTTTCCTCTTTGTTGTTTTTACTGAACAGTCCCATGGTTCATACCTCCTAAGTTAAATAAAAAGAAATTGGAACACATTGAACAGATAGCCCACCAGAATAATGCCAACGGTGCAGATGGCGATAAACAGGGCCAGCAGCTTGGGCTTGACTGCCTTGCGCAGCATGATGAGGGACGGCAGGCTCAGCGTTGTCACCGCCATCATAAAGGACAGGATGGTGCCGAGCTGGGCGCCTTTGGCCAGCAGGGCTTCCGCCACCGGGATGGTGCCGAAAATATCCGCATACATGGGAACCCCCACCAACGTAGCCAGAAGTACGCCAAAGGGATTGCTACTGCCCAGCACCGCCGTGATCCAGCTTTCTGGTATCCAGTTGTGGATCACCGCGCCGATCCCCACGCCCACCAGAATATAGGGGAACACCTTTTGGAAGGTGGCGACAACCTGCTCCTTTGCGTACTGCACACGCTCCCCTTTTGTAAGGGCGGGAGACTCAAGATCCACGCTTCCGGCAGAGAGGATGAAGCTCTCCACATATTTTTCCATGCCCAGTTTCTCGATGATGGTGCCGCCGACCACAGCGATCACCAACCCCACCAGCACATAGATAACAGCCACTTTCGCCCCAAAGATGCTCATGAGCAGGACCAAGCTGCCCAGATCCACCATGGGGGAGGAAATCAGAAAAGAGAAGGTCACCCCCAGCGGAAGCCCCGCGCTGGTAAAGCCGATAAACAGCGGGATGGAGGAGCAGGAGCAAAACGGCGTTACCGTCCCCAGGAGGGCCGAGATGATATTTGCGCCAATGCCGCGAAACCGGCCCAGGATCTTCTTGCTCCGCTCCGGGGGAAAGTAGCTCTGGATATAGGAGATGACAAAAATCAGGCAGCATAGAAGAACGGTAATTTTGATCACGTCATAGAGAAAAAACTGGACGCTGCCGCCTATCCTTCCGTCTATGTCCACGCCCAGCGCAGAAAGGCCGCTGCCAATCAGCCGGTTCAGCCACTGCATCCCCAAAATCTCATCTTGGAAAAATTGCCATATGTTCATTGCCCAAACCTCACTCCCTCAGGGTTCATATCATATCAAAAATTTTTGATGTTTTCTCCCGAAATAAGCGCCATCGACACAGGATGGCGCTTATCTGCCGCAGGAAGGGCAGTGATTATCCTGCTGTGTATCAGGGGTCAGGATGGCCCGCAGCCGCTCCTGCGCCCATGCTCCTCCAGCGGCATTCAGGCGGTAATGGGTCCATTTTCCCTCCTGCCGGCTGACCACGATACCGGAGTCACACAGGATCTTCATGTGATAGGACAGCCCGGATTGCGTCAGGTCCATTGGCTCCTGCAAGACGCAGGCGCACTTCTCGCCGCTGCGCAGCTGCTCCAAAATGGCAAGGCGCTTGGGATCACACAGGGCCTTGAACACCTTGGCGTCCTCCTGATGGTTTCCCATTCCCTCACCTCACATCAAAATTTCTTGATATGAATAGTATATGCAGCGGCGGCTTGTTTGTCAATAGTGGCACAAAGTTTTTACCGGCGCTGCGGGTGGGGAAATAAAAGGTTCCCGTTTGCTTCATCCTCCCACAGGCTTTGGGCACCTTGGTCAGAGGACGGAATACCGCAGCCACACGGCGCCGCTGTCAAATCGCTGCACGTCCGTCAGGCGCAGGGGGCTCACCGGATGGTCCCCGGGCAAGTTGTCGAACACCGCCGGCATCCCTTTTCTGCCGTCTATGCCGGCGCCAATGAGGATGCTGACCTCGTCCAGCAAACCGACGTCCAAAAAGCTGGTGTTGATGGCGGGGCCACCTACGACGGCCATGCGCTCCACGCGAAACTCCGTGGCCAGGATTTCCGCGGCACGGGCCAAATCGATCTGAGTTTCTCCTGCGGCAATCCAGGAAATCTCCCGCTCGTCCAGATAGGCAAGATATTCCCGGCTTACCCGCTGGCTGGTGAGGATCAGCAGAGGCTTTTCCTCCTGCCCGCCGTCCGGCCAAAGGAGCTTGCCATGCGTATCCGCCACCACCTCATAGCCAGGGGCATTCCTTTTCTTGGAGAAGGCTTCCCTGCCCACCGGCGTGGAATCCTTGGCCCGGAACTGTCCGGGCAGGGCCATCTCCAGCTCTGCCGTCACCCAGCCGGTAACGGTGCTTGGAACGTTCAGTGCCTCCAGGGTCCGGTAGTAATCCTGTACCCCGGGCAGCCGCTCTGTCATGGCGCAGTCAATGCGGCCGTCCAAGGAGGTCATCATGTGGCAGACGAGATAGGGTTTCTTCACGGTGTCCGTTCCTCCTTGTCACCTCAATTTTTACCCGGTCACTTCAGGTAGGTCTTGAAAAAGTCCTGGATCTTGTCAAAGGGGATGACGTCCAGATTATCATACAGGTCCGTGTGCACGGCGCCGGGGATAATGACAAGTTCTTTGTTCTCCGGGTTTGGATTTCCCTCCATCATGTGGGCATAGGCCTCCCGGCCCATGTAGCAGGAGTGGGCCTTCTCCCCGTGGATGACCAACACTGCGGAGCGGATCTCGTTGGTATAGCAGAGAATAGGCTGATTCAGGAAGGACAGGGTGCCGATGGTATTCCAGCCCTCGTTGGAGTTCAGGGAGCGGGCGTGATAGGCGCGGCCCTTATAGTATTCGCTGTAGTCTTCTACAAAGAAGGGAACATCCTGCGCAACGGGCAGAGGCAGGCAGCCTCCGGCCCGGCCATAGTCACCGCTGCGGCAGATGGCGGTTCGGGCATCGCTGAAGGTCTTCCTCGCCTGGTGACGGGCCTCCTCACTGTCGGCTGAGTCGAAGTAACCCTTTGCGGCGATGCGGCTCATGTCGTACATGGTGGAAACCACGGTAGCCTTGATCCGGGTATCAATGGCCACAGTATTCAGCGCCAGGCCGCCCCAGCCGCAGATACCCAGAATGCCGATACGCTCCGGGTCCACATGATCCTGGACGGAGAGGAAATCCACGGAGGCCTGAAAATCCTCGGTGTTAATGTCGGGAGAGGCGGTATAAAGGTGCCCGTACTTGCCAAGATACAGCCCCGACAGCTCCTGGTGGTGGTCCCGCACGGCCCAGGCCCGGGCGGTGTCGTCCGCCGGCTCCGGGACCCCCAGCACCTTGCGGAACTGCTCAAAGTCGGGCACCGACACCCCCATGCCCACGTCGTGGAACAGGGCCCCCATCAGCAGCACATAGAGCTCCTGGGCATTGAGCTTCTCCAGCTGGCTGCCGATGAGCTGATTGCACAGCTCCAGGATGTCCAGGGTGTGGAGCACTGTGTGGTCTGTAAAGTCCGGAAAATAGTTTTCGTACCGGCAGAGCATCCGCTGGGAGATTACCACGCAGTCCCGGTACCGGCCATGAAGCTCCGGCGAGAGCCCGGCCAGCCTGCGCTCAATACCGTAATCCTGCTCCATCTTCATCTCCCGCCTTTCAATGGGTCACCAGGAACATCAATGCGAACAGCCCCCCGATCACCCAGGTGCCGGCGGGCAGGGTCTTCCCCTTCCCGGTAAACACCGCGATCACCAGGTAGGAGAGGACACCGAAGGCGATGCCGTAGGAGATGTTATAGGTCATGGGCATGATGGCCATGGTGAGAAACGCCGGCACGGCCTCGGCGGTGCTGCGCCAGTTGATCTTCTTGGTGCAGTCCATCATCAGAATCCCCACATAGAGCAGGGCCGCCGCCGTGGCACAGCCCGGGACCAGGGCCGCCACGGGACTGAAAAAGAGGGCCAGGAGGAAGAGCGCACCGGTGGCCATGGCGGCCAGGCCGGTCTTGCCACCCTCCGCGATACCGGCGGAGGCCTCCACGTAGGAACTGACGGTGGAGGTCCCGCACACCGCTCCGCAGACGGTGGCCACGGCGTCGGCCAGCATGGCCCGCTCCATGTTGGGCACCTCACCCTCCTCGGTAAGGAGGTTGCCCCGGGCGCAGGCGCCGTACAGAGTGCCCAGGGTGTCGAACATGTCCACCAGGCAGAAGGCCAGGGCGGTGGTGCCGATGAGAAGGGCCAGCTCCGCGGGGCTGTGGCCCTCCAGGTAGGAAGAGAAGTCGAAGCCCTCGGTAAAGACCCGCCCGAAGGCCGAGGCTCCAAACTCGCCAAAGGCCGCCAAGGGGTTCAGGTCCAGGGCCTCGCCGAAGCCCGCGTAAAACCCGGGCACTGTGAACCCCAGCAGGTAGTAGAGCAGGGTGCCCCCCAGGATGCCCCAAAGCACTGCGCCCTTGACCCCCTTGCAGGTGAGCACGGCGATGGCGGCCAGGGCGGCCAGGGTCACCAGCATGGGCATGATCTCCGGCCAGCGGTCGGGGCCGGACAGCAGGTTGAAGGAGGCCAGGTCCACATAGGTCTCGGGATCGGCCACCACGAGCCCGGCGTTTTGCAGCCCGATAAAGGCGATGAACAGGCCAACGCCCGCCGGGATGGCCAGCCGCACCGGGGTGGGGATGGCCGCGAAGATCTTACGACGCAGGCCCGTCACGGTGAGGAGCACGAAGGCCAGGCCGTCCAGAAGGATGAGCACCAGGGCGTTGGCATAGCTCAGGCCGAAGCCCATGCACACGGTATACACGAAAAAGGCGTTGGAGCCCATGGCGGAGGCCTGGGCCAGGGGCAGGTTGGCCAGCAGGCCGATGAGGATGGTGCCGATGGCCGCCGAGAGAGCGGTGGCGATGTAGATGGCGGAATAGGACACCCCGGGCAGCTCGGCGAACATGCCGGAGTTGACCATCAGGATGTAGGCCATGGTCATGAAGGTGGTCAGGCCCGCCAGCAGCTCAGTGCGGATGTTGGACCCCTTTTCTGTCACATGAAACAGCTTTTCTATCATTTCCTCACTCCCACTTCTTTCTCATCGCGTACCCGTATGCCGCCGCGCAGGCCGCCGCGAAGACGATCCCCGCCGGATAGGCAATGGACCGGGACAGGCGGAAGCCCTCCTCCGCCATGAGGATATAGGTGCAGGACACCCCCGACATGAAGGTGGCCGGAAGGGCGCACAGCAGCGAGTGCCAGGGCTTTGCGCCCCGGCGCACCAGGTACATGGCCGCCGCCCAGAGGGTGATCATGGCCAGGGTCTGGTTGCTCCAGGAGAAGTAGCGCCAGACCACGTCGAAATCCACCTGGGTGAGCACCGCCCCCGCCGCCAGAAGCGGGATGGTCACTGCCAGGCGTCCCCGCAGGCTGGTCTGGTCGATATGGAGCCAGTCGGCAATGGTGAGCCGGGCGCTGCGGAAAGCCGTGTCGCCGGAGGAAATGGGACAGACCACCACACCCACGATGGCCAGCGCGCCACCGAAGGCACCCAGGAGTGACACGGAAATATCGTACACCACGCCCGACTGCCCCAGCTTGGTCAGCGCCTGTTGGAGGCCCCCGGTGGCGCCGTAGAAGGCCACGCCCGCCGCCGCCCAAACCAGGGCGATGACGCTCTCGGAGAGCATGGCGCCGTAAAAGATCTTCCGTCCGTCCTTCTCCGAGGTCAGGCACCGGGCCATCATGGGGGACTGGGTGCCGTGGAAGCCGGAAATGGCCCCGCAGGCCACGGTGATGAACATATAGGGCCACACCGCTCGCCCCTCAGGATGCAGGTTGGTCAGGGTCAGCTCCGGCAGCTCATATCCCCCGGCGATGAGCCCCACGATGATCCCCACCGCCATCATCAGCAGCACCACGCCGAACACGGGGTAGAGCTTGCCGATGAGCTTGTCGATGGGCAGCAGCGTGGCCAGCAGGTAGTAGATCAGGATCACCACCACCCAGAAGCCGGCGTTCATCCACTCCGGCGTCAGCCGGGCGATCAGGAGGGCGGGGCTGGTGGTGAACACCGCCCCCAGCAGCACCAGCAGCACGACGGAAAAGACCCGCATCACCTGCTTGGCGGCGCCGCCCAGATAGGCGCCCACGATCTCCGAAATGGAGGCGCCGTCCATGCGCAGGGAGATCATGCCGCTCATATAGTCGTGGACGGCGCCGCCCAGGATGGAGCCGAACACGATCCACAAAAAGACCACCGGGCCGAACACCGCGCCCAGCAGAGCGCCGAAAATAGGCCCGGTACCGGCGATGTTGAGCAGCTGGATGAGAAACACCCGCCAGGTCTTCATGGGGATGTAGTCCACCCCATCGGGATGGGCCACAGCCGGCGTGGGCCGCTCATCCGGGCGGAAAATCCGCTCCACCAGTCTTCCATATACCACATATCCCACGCTGAGCAGCAGCAGGGCGCATATCAAGGTAATCAAAAGACATTCCTCCGTCAGACTGGTGCTACCAGCGCTTTTCTATGGTCAGAACATTTCGCCCGGCCTCATATTCGTAGGACACCTCATCCATGGTCCTGCGCACCATGAGAATCCCCAGTCCGCCGATTTCCCGCTCCTCCACGGGCAGGGTGATGTCCGGCTCCGGCTGCCCGGTGGGGTCGTAGGGCTGTCCGTCGTCCACAAAGCGGATGACGGCCCGGCCGGCCATGATCTCGCAGTCCACCTGCGCCGCAGCGGCGCCGCTGTACCGGGCGATGTTGGAGAAGATCTCGTCCGCCGCGATGTTCACCTGCGCGATGGCCTTCATGGGTGCACCCTGCTCCTCCAGCGTCTGTTCCAGGAATTGGCACACCTTGGGGATGCTCTCCAGCTCAGGCGCGGCCTGAAGGCTGCGCCGGACGGAGGCGCTCTTTCGCTGGAGCGAGAGCATGGTGATGTCATCAAACTGGGGCGCTGCGCCCACGAAGCCGTCAAGATCCGTCTTGACCTCATGCAGAAGCCGCTCCGGGTCCAGTTGGCAGTTTCGGTTCAGCGCCGCCAGCATACGGTCGGTGCCGTAGAGGGTATTGGCCCCGTCCGTGGCCTCTGTCACGCCGTCGGTATACAAAAACAGGGTGTCGCCCACGCCGATCTCCAGCTCATATTCCCGGTACCGGGCGTTTTCCATGCCCGCCAGCACAAAGCCGTGGGGCTCTTTGAACAGTTCAAACCGTCCCCCCGCCCGGCGGATGGCCGGATACTCATGGCCGGCGTTGGCGGCGGTGAGATGGCCGGTGGAGATCTCATATACCCCCAGCCAGACCGTGACGAACATCTCCGCCTCATTGTTCTCGCACAGCTGGTTGTTGACCTTCTCCAGCGCCTGTCTGGGCGACGAGCCCATCTGCACCGCGTTTTTCAGCAGGGTCTTGGCGATCACCATGAACAGCGCCGCCGGCACGCCCTTGCCGGACACATCGGCAATGACCATGGCTAGGTGATCCTCGTCCACCAGGAAGAAGTCGTAGAAATCGCCCCCCACCTCCTTGGCGGGGGTCATGCTGGCGTAAATGTCAAACTCCCTGCGCTCGGGAAAGGCGGGGAAAATCCGGGGCAGCATGTCCGCCTGGATCTGGGTGGCCACGTTCAGCTCGGTCTCAATGCGCTGCCGGGCGGCGGAATCCGCGGCCTGCTTTTCCAGCAGGCTGCGGGTGCGCTTGGCCACAGTCATGCACACGAAGGCCATGCCCACCAGGATGGCGGAGCGGGGCAGCAGGAAGAAGAGCACCGCCTCCCGGAAAATCTCCGGGGTGATGACCGCGTCTTCCGCGTTGAAAACCTCTATCAGGTTGGGGTCGCCCTCCCCCACATATAGGCTGGCGATGCCCGCGGAAAGCAGGCAGACCACCGAGGCGGCCAGGGCGGTGGCGGTGAGCTTCCGGGAGTAGTAGTGGCAGCTCAGGAGCACCGGGGCCACCCAGGCCAGCACGGTGTGCTTGGGGATGGCCACCGACAGCACGGTGATGCCCAGAATACAGCAGCCCATAAGGATGTATTTGAACCACCCGCCCAGTCGGCTCATCCCGGAGCTGAGCAGGGTGGGCAGCAGGAAGGAGAAAATGCACACGGGCATGCCCACATTCATGACGGCCGGCGGCACGATGAACACGTCCAGCAGGTTCAGCAGCCATGCCAGGGCCGCGATGAGCGCCATGACCCGCAGGCAGCGGCAGGAATACCGGTTGGCCTCCCGCTCGTTCTCCACAAAAATAGGATTGATCTGTTCCGTGTGGATCTCCCCTCTCCGCGTTCTCTCGCGTGTTTTCCTGTCCGTGCTCAGTCGCCGATGTCGGTGTGGCCCTGTTCAAACTCCCACTGCAGGCCGTAGCGGTCAATAAAATAGAAGTAGCGGACCTGCCCCAGGATTCTGGCCGTCTCGGCATTGCGCTCATCGGTCTGTCCCGGCGCCTGGTCGAAGAACCGGACCTGCGACGGCTGCGTTTCGCTGATCTGATACACCTGGTAGGCCTCGGTCTCATTGATGAGCCGGGTGTCCGGCATGGCCTTTATATGGGCGAAGGCCGCCTCGATATTGGTGACCTTCAGGGCCACATGGCGGGCGCCGCTGACGTCGTTGGCGGCAAAGACCACCGGCTCCGTGCGGCCCTTGGGATAGTGGTACTGCATCAGCTCCAGCGTCAGCTTTGTGCCGGGCACATTGACAAAGGCAATGGAGACATCTCCGTCGGCGGCCTCATCCACAAAGCCGCCCGCCTTGAAAAAGCCCTCGTTCCTCCAGTGGGACAGGCAGTGGTCGGGCTTTACCCCCAGCAGGTCGCGGTAGTAGTCCACGGCCTTGGCCATGTCGTCCACGAAAATGCAGATATGGGACAGGCCCACAATGTTGGGCCGTTCCGGCCGGATGGCGCCCAAGTCGTTACCGTTCATACTCCTTCATTCCTCCTTACTTACTCAATGGTCAAAATGTCGCTGAAGCCGGTGACTTCAAATACTTCCAGAATGGTCTCGTTCACATGGCAGATGACCATTCTCCCCTGCTTGTTCATGATCTTCTGGGCCGCCAGAATGACCCGCAGGCCGGCGGAGGAGAGATACTCCAGCCGGGAAAAGTCCAGCGCCAGCTCGGTCACGCCGGTCAGGGCTTCTTTTACCTCCGCCTCCAGCTGGGGAGCCGTGGTAGTGTCCAGCCGTCCCTCCAGGGCCAGGGTCAGTTTGGCGCCTTCGATGGTCTTTGTGATGTTCATACCAAAACCTCCATTTTTCAAAATCTGCTCAGAACCGGATGGTAACGGTGTTGACGCCGTCTTCATGGCTCCAGCGGCTTTCCTTCGTCTTGGCCAGGGCCAGCTTTACGCTCAGCGTCTCCCCCTGGGTCAGCGGGTCAAAGGCTTCGCCCTCCCAGCGGATCACCGCCTCACACCCGCTGCCGTCGGCCCGGCAGGCCGCCTGGAAGGACACGGTCCAGCCGCCCTCCGGCGGCAGGGTGGGCAGGATCACCGACACGCACAGCTCCTCAAAGATCTGCTGGAATTTCAGGGTCTGGTCAGCCCCCAGCAGATGCTTGCGGGCAAAGACGTCGATCTGGGAAGCAGTGCCCAGGAAGTCAAACTCCCGGGAGGTGATCTCCACACCGAAGGTCTTGAGTCGGTGGACAAAGGCCCGGCAGCGGTCGGTCTGAGGATGCTCAAAGATCTGCTCCGGCCCACCCTCCTCGTAGATCACGCCCTGGTCCATATAAAACACCCTGGTGGAGACGTCCCGGGCGAACTTCATCTCGTGGGTGACGATGAGCATGGTCAGCCCCTGGCTGGCCAGGTTGCGGATGACCGAGAGCACCTCGCCCACCATGGTGGGGTCCAGGGCGGAGGTGGGCTCGTCAAAGAGGACGATGTCGGGCTCCATGGCCAGAGTACGGGCGATGGCCACCCGCTGCTTCTGCCCGCCGGAGAGCTCGTCGGGGTAATTGAGCGCCTTTTCCGCCAGTCCCACGCTCTGCAGCAGCTCCATCCCCCGCCGGTACGCCTCACGGCGGCTGAGGCCGCGCAGCTCCACCGGCGCCAGCATGACGTTTTCCACCACCGTCAGGTGGGGGAACAGGTGGAAGGACTGGAACACCATGCCCATCCGGCGGCGCACGGCGCTCAGCTCCCTGGCCCCTGCCCCGGTGATGGTCTGGCCCAGCACCCGGATCTGGCCCTCGGTGGGCTCTTCCAGCCGGTTGAGGCAGCGCAGCAGGGTGCTCTTGCCCGTGCCCGAGGGGCCGATGATGGAGATGACGTCCCCCTGACGGATCTCCGCGTTCACATCCTTCAGAGGCGTTACATTGGGATAGGCCTTCTTCAGGTGCGCCACGGAGATGACCGTCTCTCCTTCCCTCTGAGGTGCGGAGGCGGGTGCGGACAGGTCCTCTCCCCCCATCTCCTCCATATCCTTGAGGGCCCGGGGCCGCCGCTTGGGGTCAATGCGCAGCTCCGCCAGACGCAGCAGGCCGGTCAGGGCCCAGGCCAGCAGGAAGTAGATGACCGCCGTGACAATAAGCGGGAAGAAGGCCTCAAAGGTGCGGCTGCGGATCAGGTCGGTGGCCTTGGTCAGGTCCTCCACGGCGATGTAGCCCACCACCGAGGTCATCTTGACCATGGAGATCAGCTCCCCCTTGTATACCGGCAGGATATGCCGGGCGGCCTGGGGGGCGATGACCTTGACAAAGGTCTTGGCGCGGCCGAAGCCCAGAGCGGCGGCCGCCTCCCACTGACCGGGGTCCACCGCGTCGATGCCGGTGCGGATCATCTCGGAGACATACACCCCGAAGTTGATGGAAAAGGCCAAAATGGCGATGACCACCCCGCTGAGGCGGGCGCTGGCAAAGACGATGTAGTAGAGCACCATGAGCAGCACCAGGGTGGGAATGCCCTGGATGAGCCGGATGAAGGCCCCGGAGAGGAGGGAGGCCGCCTTGAGCCGACTCCGGCGCACCATGCACAATCCAAAGCCCAGCGCCGAACCGATCAGCGCCGAACACAGAGAGATGACCACCGTCACCCCCAGGCCGGACACGATCATCTGCCAGCGATTTTCCTCGATGAAGGTCTTGTGGAAGCTGTCCGCCAGCCCGGCCCAGAAGCCCTGGCCCTCCTCCGTCTGAATGCCCAGATCTGACCCCCGCACCACCAGCACCACACCGCCGGTGTAGTGGGGCGTAGCGAAGTCGATGCTCTCCTTTCGCTCCTCGGTGACGCTGATGGAGCCGGAGATAATGTCCGCCCGGCCGCTCACCAGCATGGGTATCAGGGAGCTGAATTTCCCCTGGGTGATCTCCAGCTCCATGCCCAGTTCCTTTGCGATGAGCGCCACCAGCTCCACTTCATAGCCCAGGGACTGCCCGCCCTCCCCCACATAGCTCATGGGCTCCATGGAGGGGTCGTGGACATAGCGCAGCGTGCCGTTGGTGGCGTCGTACTCCCCCACGTCGATGGTCTTGGCGCTCTCGTCCGCCCCCAGCCACTTGTCGGCCAGGGCATCCAGCGTACCATCCGCCTCATATCCCTCAATGATGGCGCTGACCTGGGGCGTCAGGGGGCTGTTTTTGCTCAGGCCCAGGCCGTAGCTGTCGGGCGCAATGGTCTCCGGGAAAATGGCCAGCGACCGCTGCCGGGCCACGGCCAGCTGGGACAGGGGCAGATCATTGAGAGCCCCGTCTATGTATCCGTTTTGCAGGGCCAGCAGCTGGGAAGATACATCGTCATAATATTGGATGCTGACTCCGGGAATGGTATCCAGGGCCAGCTGGTCCTGATAGGCGCCTGTAACAGCCCCCAGCGTAGTCCCTTCAAAGTCAGACAGCGTCTCAAACCGCGCCTGGAGCGCCCCGCCGCTGGCCACCACCGCCACGATGCCGCCGTAGTAGTCGGGCTGGGAAAAATAGACCCGCTCGGCACGCTCCTCGGTAACGGTAAAGCCGGCGGCGCCCATGTCATATTTTCCCGCCTCAATGCCGGCGATGAAGGAGAGGATCTCCACGTTGTGGACCTGGAGGCCGTAGCCGTAGGCCTTGCAGAAGCGGACCGCGATGTCCACGTCGTAGCCCACGGTCTTTCTGTCCTTCACATAGGCAAAAGGGGCGCTGCTGGCCTTGGCCACAAATTCCAGTGTGCCGTTGGTGGCGGGCAGATCGGTCCAATCCTCCACCACCTGGAGGCTCTCGTCGGTACCAAACCAGATCTCTTCGATCTCCTCCAGGGTCCCGTCAGAGCGGAGCTGGGCCAGAAACTCGTTCATCTGGTCCCGGAGCAGGGCCCCCCGCTCCGTCTTGGGGAAGGCAAAAGCGTAGCCGTCCTCTGTCAGGTAGTCCTCCAGGTAGGTCACGCCCGAGTTCTCGGCGCACAGTGCCCGGGCCATGGGCTCGTCCATGAGGAAGGCAGCGATCTTGCCCTGCTCCACCGCCAGGGCCATGTCGGCGTAGGTGGTGTAGTACTCCTTTTTCGCGTCGTTGATGTAGGCGTCGGTATACTGGTCAAAGGTGGAGCCGGTCATGACGCCGATGGTCTGGCCGTCCAGCTGCCGGATGTGGGTGATGGGCGCATTTCCCTCTGCCGTGCCGGCGCAGCCCGCCAACTGCAGCATCATAAGGGCCGCCGCAACCAGGCAAACGCAGCGTTTCTTCATCCCGCTCACTCCTTTTCCAGCAGTTCCCGATCCAGCATCCCCAGTCTGTTGGCCGAGAGCATCAGCTCCGACTGCAGGCAGGAGATGCCGCAGGAGGTCATAAAGAAATCCAGAATCACATTGCCTGCCACCGCCAGACCCACCGCCTCCGCCGGGATGCCCAGCTGGGTAAGCAGGACGGTATAGCAGGTCAGGCTGCCGCCGGGCACAGGAGGTGCGGCGATAGCCAGCAGCCCCGCCGTCAGCACGTCGGTGACCACCCATGGAAGCGGCATGGCCACCCCGTAAAATTCCGCCAGTCCCAGGGCCAGCACGAAAAAGCCCACCGCGCCGCCGGTCTTGAACATCACCTGCCCCAGGGGGACGGCAAAGTGGACGATGCGCTCCGAAATGCCAAGCCGCCGCTCGCAGGTCTCCAGATTGGTGGACAGCGCCGCCGAGGAGGAAGCCGTGGACAGGGCGATCAGATAGGTGGGCAGCAGCTTGCGCAGCACCATGGGGAAGGACACCTTCAAGCGCAGGCTGGCCCACAGGGCATAGAGCACCGGCCAGATCACACAGGCGGCCATGCCCAGCAGCAGTCCCTTGACCACGCCCCCCAGATTGTGCAGCGCGTCGGAGAGCATGAGGGATAGAAGACTCACAAAGACAAACAGGGAGATGTAGCGGCTCACGATCTCCATCATGAACTGCACCGCGGCGTTGACCTGCCCCAGCAGGACGCGCAGGGCGGAGGACTTCTCTCCCAGCACCAGCAGCACCAGCCCTGCGCAGATGGCCATGAAAATGATCTGCAGGGAGTTTCCCTCCAGGAACGGCTCAAGCATGTTGGTGGGAATGATGCCCAGGATCATGCCGTAGATCTGGGCGGCGGCGTTTTCGCCCATGGAAGCCGCCCCGCTCTCCGGCCGGAACACCCACACAAGGCAGACTGCCGTCACCGCTGTCAGCAGGAAGATGGCCCCCAGAAAGCGGAGCAGCACCATCCTGCCGATCCGGCCCAGCAGATGGACATCCCCGATGTTGATGATCCCCCAGCACACGCTGAGGAAGATCATGGGGCCGGCCAAGGTCTGCAAAATGCCCATCAGCGCGGCAAAGATGGGATTGACCACGCTGGCCGCCGTCTCCCTCACGCCGGTGGGCAGGGCCAGGAGCACCGCGCCCACCGCCGCCGCGCTCAGGATGGCCAGCAACAGCTGGAGCAGGGGGCTGATCCTTTGCGGCCTGGAGGGATAGAGGCTCAGGCGGTTGATGCCGTCCTGGTAGGAATAGACCGGGGAGAGGCCCGCCTGTGCCAGCAGATTAGAGCACAGCAGCTGTCCGGCCAGGTCGGCGGCTGCCTCATCGGGGTCGATGCGCCTGCCGGGGGCGGCAAGGTCGATATACATCCGCCCCAGCCGGGTGCCGCAGCGGAAGGTACAGACCACTTCCCTCTCGCTTCCGTCTCTCCACAGCCCCAGGATCTCCTCCACCGCCAGCCGGAGACGGATCATATCCTTCCGGTCTGTCCCCGCCTGCTCCAGCGCATGGGCCAGCATCTGGGAGAGGGCGTCAATGCCCGCTTCGTCCAGCGGCACCTTTTCCCTGCACTTTGACAGGGTCAATTTTCCCTTGCCCATCTTCTTTTCTATTTGATGATCCCGCGATCCCGGGCCAGCGCCTCCACGCTGCGGTCATAGGTGGCCTCCGCTTCCTTGGAAAAGAAACAGCCCGGGACCCCTTCGTTGTGATCCCGGTGGTGGGCCACACAGGCGCAGCACTTCCCATGCCGGGGGCAGTCGTAGGTGCAGGGACAATCACGCTTATTGTCACAGTTTTGCGTCATATTCGTCCTTCCTTTCTTCCGTGTCCGTCAGCTCTGCTTCTCCAGCCAGGCCACAAACTCCTCCGTGGAGCAGGTAAAGGCGATCTCCGTCTCGCTCCCGTCGGCGATCAGGAATTCGGTGAGGCCGTACTCCGAATCCCCGCCGCTCCAGTCATAGGTGTAGCCCAGCCTGGTCCAGGGATATTCGCTCTCAAAATAGGAATAGAGGATGTTCTCGTCAAACCACTCCCGATACGCCGGGTCTGTCATTTGGCCGTAGCCGTTTTCCATTTGGGCGGTCACATCGGTCACATAGGCGGGCCGGATCACCTCCGACGGGGCGACCCAGAAGGCGGAAAACCGCTTGCAGCTGCCGTCATCCGGCATGCCCAGAAGCTGCGCCAGGCGCAGCTGCCAGTCGGTGACGCCGCTGCCGTTTTCCCGGTACCAGTCTTTCATCTCCCCCAGGGAGGTGGCCCAGATGTCCTGATGCGCCAGCGCCTCGCCGGGCTCACAGGGCTCCTCATGGCCATGCCAGGTGACAAGAAGCACCCGCTCCCCCGCCTCGTCCCAGATGACCTGGGGGTCCTGAGGGGTAAGGCAGACCAGCTCCATCACCTCGTCGTCCTCGCTGAAGACCGCGTCGGCCATGGCCGCCGCCCACAGCTCCTCGTCAGAGGGCGCTTTCTCATTTCCATATCCGCAGGCCGCTAGCAAACTCAGGGCCAGGCAGGCCAGGGCCCCAACCATTCTCTTTTTCATCAGATCAAGAACGCCCTCCTTGCTGAACATACCGTGTCCGCCCGGCCGTTTTTGCCGGGGTACTATTTCAGTTTAATGATAATTCCGCCATTGTGGACCGACTGCAAAAAATTTGCTCCCTTCTGCGCAGAATCTGCAACCAAACGCGGAGAACGCCCCCGCAGGCAATGGACAGAGACACCCGCTTTTTGTTGCCTGAAATACCATTTTGTGTTATATTGAACATGAGGAAAAACAGAATACCCGCCGGAGAGAAGCCGCCTTGACGCATGCTGAACAGGAGTGTGAACAGCCATGAGAAAAAAGGCCCTATGGACTTCGTGTGTTCTTCTTCTGCTGCTCTTCCTGACCCTTTCCGCCTGCACGCCATCCGGCGCGGACACACCGCCCGCCACGCAGCCGCCGCCCACTCAAACAGCTCCGGGAGAGGAGGTCTTCGTCTTCACCCGAGAGAACTTGCCCAGGCTGGACGGCTCCACCTCCTTGGTGCCCATGGCCCAGGCGGTCTGCTCCGTGCTGCTGGGGGAGAGCCGGGAGGAGGTGGATGATCTAGTCCAGTTCTCCAAGACCACCAACTCCTTCCAGAATCTGATCTATGGGAGGGCGGACCTGCTCATCGTGGGCGAACCCAACGAGAGCGTGCTGGCGGCCAAGGAGTCCGCCGGCTTCCAGTGGGAGATGTCCCCCTTCTCCATGGACGCCTTTGTGTTCGTGGTCAACACGGATAACCCGGTGAACTCTATCACGGTGGAGCAGGCCAGAGCCATCTATGCCGGTGAGATCACCAACTGGCAAGAGCTGGGCGGCGAGGATCAGAAGATCATCCCCTTCCAGCGCAACGCCGAGGCGGGGAGTCAGGCTCTCATGGAGAAGCTGGTCATGCAGGGCACACCCATGATGGAGCCCCCCACCGACTATGTGATCGGCGCCATGGACTGGCTGATGGAGGCGGTGCGCAGCTACGATGGCTCCCCCGGTGCCATCGGGTACAGTGTCTACTACTACGCCGAGGAGATGCGCATGGCCCAGGGGCTCAAGCTGCTCGCCATCGACGGGGTGGAGCCAAACGCGGACACCATCCGCTCAGGTGAGTACCCCCTGTGCAGCCCCAACTATGTGATCATCCCCGCCGACGCCCCGGAGGACGCCCCCAACCGAATCCTCTATAACTGGATCTTGGGCGAGGAGGGCCAGCGGCTGGCTGACCATGAGGGCTATGTGCCCATTCTGGAGGTGACGCCATGAGGACCGCGCTGAAACGGCTCCTCCCGGCGGCGGCGCTGTGCCTGCTGTGCGCCTGTACCCCGCAGCTCTCTGCGCCCACAGGAGCCACTCCTTCTCCCGCAGCGCCCTCTCCCACAGGGGAGATGGAGGGCAGTGAGGTGGCGGTATACACCGACTGGTCCCAGCTGGGAGAGCGGGAGAGGCCGGAGCCCGTGGGCTCCCGCTGGTACGAGGCGTATAGCGGTGAGCTGGTTCCCCGGGAGGATTACGGCCCCCTGATCCCCTATGCGGGTCTGCGCCTGGCGGATGGATGGCCTGCCGAGAGCGGGTGTCTGTACGGTCTTATGACCCTGGACGGCCGGGTGGTCACCGATCCCGTCTACTGCAAAGTCTCCCGTCCCGGTGCCCGCGACGAGAAGGGCAGGCGCTTCACCCTGCCCCTGCTGGTACTGGTGCGGGCAGATGAGGCTCGGGAGGGCGAGAAGCTGTACGCCGTGGCGGCGGCGGACGGGAGCTGGTGCACCCCCTTTTCCTATGTGGCCTTCACCGACAGCGCCCACGGCCTACTGCTCTTCGGCCTGGAGAGCCTCTCCGTGATGGATGCGGAGGGGACCATTCTCCACACCTGGACTTTGGATGAAATGGGCCTTTCCCAGGCGCAGTTTGACTTCATCCTCAGCGACATCCGGGGCGGTGACGGAAGCGGTGGACATCGCCGCGGAGAGTATATGTCCCTCTTCTGGGATGACAGCTTTGAGCAGATTCAGTGTCTAAACCTGAACACCGGACAACAGGAACTTCTCTCCGCCGACGCCTGGGCCGCCCTGAACACTCCGTCTCTGGATATAGAGTGGGCAACGGCGGTGCCGAACGCCGAGTGGCTCTACGACTCCATGCTGGGACAGGACGCCCCGGCGCTCCTCTTTGTCATGGAATCTGGCGATACCGCCACCACCGTCACCTTCTACCGGCAGGATGGAACCCCCATCCCAGAGCTGACGTCCTACAACGTATACTCAAATGAGTACCGGCAGGTGAATCTGCTATCCGGCATCGTGGAGGTGCTGGACTGGAACACGGCCAGCTACTACGACCTGGACACCCTGGAGTGCATTTTCCGTACCTACCTCAGCTACGAAGGAGACTGACGGTCCGGTCCCCGCCTGCCGTTTGAAAGAGAGACACGCGTTTTTAGCGTGTCTCTCTTTTGCGCCGGAAAGGGCTCTCCGTTCCAGTCCGTGGGCGCGGCATCATTGACAAAGGGACCCGGGGCCCCTATAATCCCACATGGGATAACAGACTCCCCGCCGGAAAGCCGCGGGAAACACTGACTGAGGTGAGACGCCGACATGGAACACACAAGCGCGGAGGCGCAATTCTTCGGCCAGGAAAAAATATGGAAGATTCTTTTGAAAATCGCGCCGCCCGTCATGCTGGCTCAGCTGATCCAGGCTCTCTACAACATTGTGGACAGCCTCTTTGTGGGACGGTACGCGGAGTCGGGGCTCACTGCCCTGTCCATCATCTACCCCATCCAGCTTTTGATGATCGCCCTGGCCATCGGCACCGGCGTGGGCATCAATACGGCTATGGCCGCCCGGTTCGGCGTAGGCAAGCGGGAGGCCGCCCAGGAGTTCGCCGGCGTGGGAACCGCCCTGGCCGGGGTGCTGTGGGTCCTTTTTGCCGCCGTGACCTGGCTGCTGCTGCCCGCCTACGCGGCGCTGTCCTCCTCCTCTCCCGAGGTGATCCAGGATGTGGTCGTCTACGGCCGCATCGTGTGTCTTTTCAGCTTCGGGCTGTTTTTTGAGAGCATATGGACCAAGGTTCTCCAGGCGGAAGGGGACATGAAAACCCCCATGGTGGCCCAAATCCTGGGGGCTGTTACCAACATTGTACTGGACCCGCTGCTCATCTTCGGCCTGTTTGGCCTGCCCAAAATGGGCGTAGCGGGGGCCGCGGTGGCCACGGTGGCGGGACAGGTGGCGGCGGCGCTGGTGGTGATGAAAAAGGGCCGGCGGCGCTCGCCCCCCTGGGCGGTCTATCCCCGGCGCATCGCGGAGATCTTCCGCCTGGGCGTTCCCAACATTCTGATGCAGTCGGCCTACACGTTGTACATTTTCGGCCTCAACATGATCCTGTCCACCTTCTCTGACCAGGCGGTCACCGCCCTGGGCCTTTATTACAAGTGGCAGGCTCTCTTTTTCATTCCTCTCGGCGCCATGCAGACCTGCATCGTGCCTATCGTCAGCTTCAACTACGCCGCCAGGCGCATCCACCGCTGCAAGGTGACCCTCATCACCGCCGTGCTCTTCGGCCTGGCGCTGATGTCGGTGGGCACCCTTTGCTTCGAGGCCATCCCCGGACCCATGCTCCGGGCCTTTACCTCCGATGAGCGGGTGGTGGCCATCGGTATCGTGGGCTTCCACTTTATCGGCGTCAGCTTCATCCCCATGGTCACCTCCCTGGTTTTCCCCGTATTCTTCCAGGCGGTGGGCGCGGCGGTGAAGAGTTCCCTTTTGACCGTGGTGCGCACCGTAGTGCTGTTCGTGCCCCTGGGGGCACTGTTCGCGCAGTTTGGCCTCACATGGTTCTGGCTCACTTATCCCGTAACTGAAACCCTGACCAGCCTGCTGGGCCTGCTGTTTTACCGGCAGTTCCTGGCCTATCCTTATGTCAAGGACGCGCCGCTGCTGGACAAAACTCACCCCACGGCGGTGATCCGTCCCTCCCATCCCGGCGTAATCGTCACCATCGCCCGGGAGCACGGCTCCTCCGGCAAGGAGATCGGGCGGCAGGTGGCGGAGCATCTGGGCATTCCCTTCTACTATAAAGAGATGACCGCCCTGGCTGCCCAGGAGAGCGGACTGGACCGGGAGTTTGTCTCCGGCCTCAACCGAAATGCCCCCAAGGTGCTCTATAACCTCTATCTGAGCACCAAGGTGGTGCGCCTGGCGGTGGTGGCCCAGCACAAGATCATCGAGCGCATCGCGGAAAACGGCAGCTGTGTCATCGTGGGCCGGGCGGCGGACTATGTGCTGCGGGACTGGGACAACGTGGTCAAGATCTTCATCCACGCCCCCAAGGAATACCGCATCACCCGGGCCATGGAGGTGTACGGCGACACCCGGGAGGAGGCGGAGGAGAACATCCGCCGGTCCGACAAAGCCCGGGCCGCTTACTACCGCCACATCTCGGGAAAACGCTGGGGCGATGCCGCCAACTATGACCTGGTGGTGGATTCCTCTCAGGGCGTGCAGCAGACGACGGAGCAGATCCTGCGTCAGCTGGAGGATATGGGCCTCACACACCCGCAGGCGGCGCGCTGAACACCGACGCTTTTCCCTTTCCCCAGGCGTAAAACAAAGCCGTTGAAAAGAGCGAGAGCAAAGCCGGGGCTGAGATTTCGGGGGCATCACCGCCCTTCTTTGATAAGATCCCATCGTCAAAAGGCGCGAAAAGAGGGCGC
>LBJMR02800__coassemble_623_pt1 | contig 21536 bp, 20 predicted proteins | sample LBJMR02800__metabat2_low_PE_006 | metagenome-assembled genome bin LBJMR02800 | reverse complement strand
CAACCCTGACGGTTTTCTTTCACACTATCTTTCCCTCCGAATCCTTTGGCTGGAAGGGTTTATCGACAACCTCAGCCCGGCGACCTTTGGGACGCCGGGCTTTCCCGTGGCGGGGCAACGAATGTTCTTGACAGGAAAGCACTTCCGACTTAAAATAGATTCGGTATTCTTTTGAAAAGAAACGTGGAATTCTTTTCGATTTTTATACGGATCGGACAAGCAGGAACGGTCTGTATATGCCAAAAAGAGACCCACAAATTTTGGGAAAGTGAGGTGTATTTCAGGATATGATAGAACTTTGGCTAGCCATTGTACTGATCGTCGTGGCCGCTGTAGTGGCCCTGGTCATTGGCATACCGCTGGGCATCAACATCCGCAAGCAGACGGCGGAGAAAGAGATCGCCAGCGCCGAGGAAGAGGCAAAGCGGATCATCAACGAGTCCATCAAGAGCGCCGAGAGCAAGAAGCGCGAGGCTCTGGTGGAGGCGAAGGAGGAGATCCTGAAAGCCCGCAACGATTTTGAGCGGGAGCAGAAGGAACAGCGCGCCGACCTGCAGAAGCAGGAGCGCCGCCTCCAGCAGAAGGAAGAGAACCTGGACCGGAAGACCGAGAACATTGAGAAGAAGGAGGAGACCCTCCAGAACAGACTCACGGAGCTGGACAAACTCAAGGAGGAAGTCACCCAGGTCAAGAACACCCAGATGGCGGAGCTGGAGCGTATCTCCGGCCTGACTGCTGAGGAGGCTAAGGCCTACCTCATCAACCAGCTGGAGGTGGAGGTCACCCACGAGTCGGCCATGAAGCTGCGGGAGATCGAGGCCCAGTACAAGGAGGAGGCCGACACCAAGGCACGGGAGATCCTCTCCCTGGCCATCCAGCGCTGCGCCGCCGACCATGTGGCCGAGGCCACCGTCTCGGTGGTGCCCCTGCCCAACGACGACATGAAGGGCCGCATCATCGGCCGCGAGGGCCGCAATATCCGGACCCTGGAGACCATGACCGGGGTGGACCTTATCATCGACGACACCCCCGAGGCCATCACCGTCTCCTGTTTCGACCCGGTCCGCCGGGAGATCGCCCGGCTGGCTCTGGAAAAGCTCATCCAGGACGGCCGCATCCACCCCGCCCGTATCGAGGAGATGGTGGAGAAGGCCAAGCGGGAGGTGGACGCCACCATCAAGGCCGAGGGCGAGCGGGCCATCTTCGAGACCAATGTCCACGGCCTGCACCCCGAGCTTATCAAGCTGCTGGGTAGGATGCGCTACCGCACCAGCTACGGGCAGAACGTGCTCAACCATTCCATCGAGGTCTCCCATCTGGCCGGCCTGCTGGCCGCCGAGCTGGGAGCCAATGTGAGCGAGGCCAAGCGGGCCGGTCTGCTCCACGACCTGGGCAAGTCCATCGACCATGAGGTGGAGGGCTCTCACGTCCAGATCGGCGTGGAGCTGGCCCGCAAGTACCGGGAGAGCGAGGACGTCATCCACGCCATCGAGGCCCACCACAACGATGTGGAGCCCCGCACCGTGGTGGCCTGCCTGGTCCAGGCGGCCGACGCCATCTCCGCCGCCCGGCCCGGCGCCCGGCGGGAGAACCTGGAGAACTACATCAAGCGTCTGGAGAAGCTGGAGGAGGTCACCTCCTCCTTCCCCGGCGTGGAGAAGTCCTACGCCATCCAGGCCGGCCGGGAGGTCCGCATCATGGTGGCCCCCGACAAGGTCAGCGAGGACCAGATGGTGCTCCTGGCCCGGGACATCGCCAAGAAGATCGAGGAGGAGCTGGAGTACCCCGGTCAGATCAAGGTCAACATGATCCGGGAGACCAAGGTCATCGAGTACGCCAAGTAAATCCCGTCAAACCAAAAGGAAAGAGGAGCGCGGCACAGGCCGCGCTCCTCTTTTTCTGACAAGAGAATACAAAACGTGATTATTTTCGCTCTTTATCCCGAAGGTATACGTGTTTGGTGGGATCGTTGGCGCTAGCCTGACGGGTGATGATATCGAACCGGCCCAGAGCCCGCACCAGCTGGGTGAGTTTGGGGTAGCCGTAGTTGCGGGAGTCAAAGTCGGGCTGCTTCTTGAGCAGGAGGTTGCCCAGCTTGCCCATAAAGGCGTAGCCGTCCTCATCGGCGATGCTCTCCAGAGAGTCGGCGATGAGATCCACCACAGCCCGGGGAACCCCGGCGATCTCCTCGCTCTCCGGTTGGGTCGGGGCGGCCGAAGCATTACCCAGGGCGGACTTTTTCTCCGGCTTTTTGGCGGCGGCGCTCTCCGCTTCTTGGGCGTCGCTCTCTTCCGCGTCTGCGCTGACCCTTTGGGACTTCTCCCAGGCCGAGCGGATGACCTCGATGTAGATGAATCTGTCGCAGGCGGCGATGAAGGGCTGAGGGGTCTTTTTCTCCCCCATGCCGTAGACCTTCATCCCCGCTTCCCGCAGCCGGGTGGCCAGACGGGTAAAGTCACTGTCGCTGGAGACCAGCACAAAGGCATCGCACCGGCCGGAGTAGAGCAGGTCCATGGCGTCAATGATCATGGCCGAGTCGGTGGCGTTCTTACCGGTGGTGTAGCTGTACTGCTGGATGGGCGTGATGGCGTGCTCCAGCAGCAGGGGCTTCCAGGTGCTCATATTGGGACTGGTCCAGTCGCCGTAGATACGTTTGATGGTGGGATTGCCGTAGACCGCAGCCTCGGCCATAATGAAGCGCAGGGCGGTGCGGGGGGCGTTGTCCGCGTCGATGAGCACGGCCAGCCGCAGATCCTGATTGTCCATGAGCGGCGATTTCCTCCTTTCACGGATGGGTCCGCCCCAAAAGGGAGCGGGGGATTATGATCACAGTATAACATAAAGCCGCCGGAGGCAAAAGAGAATTTCGCCGGAAAAAGTGGGCCGGTGCGCAGCGTTTGGCCCCGCCAAAGCGTATACAGGATGAAAGGGGGGAGGAGCGTGGAATCCAAGCGCTTGGAAGAGACGGTAAACAAATATGAAAACACCCTGTATCGCTCCGCCCTGGCCATTCTGGGAGATCCCCATGAGGCCCAGGACGCGGTGCAGGACGCGTTCGTGCGGTACCTGGAGAAGACCCCGGACTTTGAGAGCGCGGAGCATGAGAAGGCGTGGCTTCTGCGGGTGACGGTCAACGGCTGCAAAAGCCGCCTGCGCTCACCCTGGCGCAGACGGAAGGTGGAGCTGAGCGAGAGCCTGATCGCTCCTGAGCCAGAGGAGAGAGGGGTGCTGGAGGCGGTTCTGGCTCTGCCGCCTCTGGACCGGGCGGCGGTCCATCTCTATTACTACGAGGGTTACAGCACCCCGGAGATTGCCGCCATGACCGGGCAGCGGGAGGGCACCGTCCGCTCCCGGCTTACCCGAGCCAGAGAGAAGCTCAGAGCCTTTTTGAAGGATGATTAGAGAAAGGAGCGCCAACATGGATCACTACCGTTCGTATATGGACCGGATCGGGCTCAGGCCGGAAGAGCACCGGGCTTTGATGGACCGCCTGAAGGAGAACACTGCCCCGGAGCGGCGAAGGACTGCCCGGCGGCTGCTCCCGGCGGCCTGCATGGCTCTTTGCTGCCTGGCTGCCCTGGGGGTATGGCGGATGTGGAAGCTTCCCGTACCCAATGTGCCACCGGAGGAAGAGCAGGCCCAGGTCACCGACGGCCCGGTGGTCACCGCTCCCGGTACGGCGGGGGAGGAGTATGTCCTCTCCGTCCCCCTGAGCGGCGACGACCAGGAGCAGCAGATGTTCTGCATCTTCGGCGTGGAGTATGTGGAGACCATCCGCCCCGACGCACAGATCCTCTATCCTCAGGGCTGGTTTGAGGTGGAACTCAGGGGGGAGGAGATGGCGCAGCTGCTCGCCGGCCCCGGGGCGGAGGAGGTGCCCTGGTCCCTCTTCTGGGGGGGATATGACTTGACGGGCCGGGCGGTCTACGACGGGGAGGGAGCGCTCTGGCAGCTGTGGCTCACCGGCGTGAGCCGGAGCGACAGCCGCAACGGCTTCACCCTGACGGTCCGGCCGGGGGACTATCCCCTGACCGATATGATCGCCCCCGATCAGACCGCCACCGAGATCGGCGGCGTGGCGGTCTACGGCTCCAAGGGGGGGCGGTACGGCTGGGACGACAGCGGCGAGATGGGCTACGTCTATGAGATCACCATGATGTCGGGAGACGCGGGGCTCAACTTTCAGGCCCGGCAGCTGGAGGAGGAGGACGCGGCGCTGCTGTGCACCATGGCGGCCAACACCTTCGCCTTCTCAGAGCTCTATCTGGAGGAGCTGGCAGACTACCAGGGGGCGGTGCCCGACTGGTGGAGCGGGAGCCTCACCTGGCAGGAGACTCTGGCCGACGAGAAATTCGGGGACTATGTGCCCGCCCATGTGCCAGGCGGCTTTGCCTTTGAAAATGCCTGGCGGGAGTGGGGCCAGGGCCGGGACTACCTGAGGCTCTACTGGCACGGGTACTACACCGGCATCTCCATCGACATCCGGGACGCCGACACCTGGGAGAACCTCACGCTTACCGATCCGGCAGACCGGGAGAGATACGATGTGAGCCTGTACTCCATCCCCTACGCCGACTCGGTACCTGAGGCATACCGGCAGGAGTTTGACAACCCGGTGTTTGCCATTGAGGACGTTACCCCCGAGGTCATTGCCGCCCGGATGCGCTATGTGGACGGTGACAGCGGCGATGTGAGCGGTTATCGGGGGAATTTCGCGGTCTACTATGCCGGGGAGAATGTGCTGGTGCGTTACAGTCTGGACGGCATCACCCCCCAGGAGGCCTACGAACTGATTGCGAAAAAGGAGAGCGCCGCGCCCTGACAGACAGGCCGAGGGGCCGCCCGAAAGGGCGGCCCCATTGCTTTTTGCCCGGGGCGGACAAGGCTTGCGGCGGGGGCCGGCAGGCGGTATAATAGGTGGCAAGACATGAGGGAGGGACTGCCATGCAGCTGAACATACTGGCCGTGGGGGACGTGGTGGGGGAGAGCGGGCTCTCCTTCCTGGCGCGGCACCTGCGCAGCCTTAAAAAGCTCCACGATGTCCACTTCACGGTGGTCAACGGGGAGAACGCCTCGGGGGTGGGCATCCTGCCCCGGCAGGCAGAGGCCATCTTCGACGCCGGGGCCGACGTGATCACCCTGGGCAACCACACCTGGAACCGGCTGCAGATCGCCGACTTTCTGGAGGAGAACCCCTATATCCTCCGCCCGGCCAACTTCACTGCCCGGGTGCCCGGCCGGGGCTGGGGGGTATATGAGGGGCCCAGGGGCCTGCGTATCGGCGTGATGAACCTCATCGGCCGCACCGAGATGGACGCCAACACCGATAATCCCTTCACCACCGCCGACCGCCTGCTGACCCCGGCGAAGGCCGACGTGGTGCTTGTGGACTTTCACGCCGAGGCCACCAGCGAGAAGGGGGCCATGGGATACTACCTGGACGGCCGGGTCCAGGCCCTCTGGGGCACCCACACCCACGTCCCCACTGCCGACGCCGGGGTGCTGCCCCGAGGCACCGGCTTTGTCACCGACCTGGGCATGACCGGTCCGGCGACAAGTGTGCTGGGCATCCGGCCGGAGCAGGCCGTCAACCGCTTTCTAGGCGGGCTGCCCGCCCGCTACCAGGAGGCGGAGGGCCCATGCAAGCTGGAGAGCGTCATCTTCACCATCGATACGGATTTGCGCCGCTGCCTCTCGGCAGCGCGGCTGGACATCCGGGAATAAGAGGGATACCATGCTGAGATTTATCCATGCCGCCGACCTCCATCTGGACGCCCCCTTTGCAGCCCTCAGCCCGGAGCAGGCCCGCGGCCGCCGGGCCGAGCAGCGGCAGCTTCTCTCCCGGCTCGCGGCGCTGTGTGAGGAGGAGAAGGCCGAGGTGCTGCTGCTCTCGGGGGACCTGCTGGACGGGGAGCGGGTGTACTATGAGACCACTCAGGCCCTGGCCAAGGCTTTGGGCAGCGTGAAGGCCAGGGTGTTTCTGGCCCCGGGTAACCACGACTTCTACTCCCCACGCTCTCCCTACGCCTCCGTGGAGTGGCCGGAGAATGTGCACCTGTTCACCTCGGATGCGGTGGAAGAGGTGGAGCTGAGCGAGCTGGGCTGCACCGTGTGCGGCGCGGCCTTCACCGCCCCCTGGTGCGATACCTCCCCCCTCAAGGGCTACACGGCCCCCCGGGACGGGAAGAAACGGCTCATGGTCCTCCACGCCGACGTGGAGGGGAAGGGACGCTACGGCAGCATCACCCGGGAGGACATCGCCATGAGCGGCGTTGCCTACCTGGCCCTGGGCCATGTCCATGCCTGCTCCGGTCTCCAGCGGGAGGGAGAGACCTTCTGGGCCTACCCCGGCTGCGCCGAGGGACGGGGCTTTGACGAGTTGGGGGACAAGGGGGTGCTCTCCGGTGTGCTCCGGGACGACGGGAGCGTGGAGGTCCGCTTCGTCCCCCTGGCCGCCCACCGCTACCGCATCCTGACGGTGGACCTCACCGGCGCGGAGAACGCGGCGGTGGCCCTCTTGGAGGCTCTGCCCGGGGACGCTTCGGCGGACCTGGCCCGGATCATTCTGACCGGAGAGCGGGGGGAGGAGGCGTTGGACCTGGAGGCCCTTACCGCCCTGGCGGCTCCCTGTTTTTCCGCTGTCACCCTCCGGGACGAGACCCGCCCTGGAGCGGATGTATGGGCGCGGCTCCAGGAGGATACCCTCACCGGCCTTTTCCTGCGGGAGATGCGCGCACGGCTGGAGGGGGCCGGAGATGACATGCAGCGGCGGCTTGCCGAGCGGGCGGTGCGCTTCGGCCTGGCCGCTCTGGAGAACCGGGAGGAGGCGGACAAATGAAGATCAGATCCATGACCGCCACCTTTGGTAAGCTGCAGAAGGCTACCCTGGAGCTGGGAGACGGCCTTAACATCATCACCGCCCCCAATGAGGGGGGCAAGTCCACCTGGTGCGCCTTCCTGCGCGCCATGTTCTACGGCATCCCCACCCGGGAGCGGGACACCAAAACCACCATCGCCGAGAAGAACCGTTATCAGCCCTGGGGCGGCGGGAAGATGGAGGGCACCGTGGAGCTGGAGTGGCAGGGCCGGAGCATCACCCTGCGCCGCTCTTCCCGTGGGAGCGTCCCCTTTGGGTCCTTCTCCGCCGTCTATACGGGTACGGAGGAGAGCGTTCCCGGTCTCACCGGAGAAAACTGCGGGGAGCTGCTGCTAGGGGTGCCCCGGAGCGTGTTTGAGCGCACCGCCTTCGTAGGCCAGGGTGGCGCCGTCCTTTCAGCCGACAGCGAGCTGGAGCGGCGCATCGCCGCCCTGGTCTCCTCCGGCGAGGAGAAGGTGTCCTACTCCCAGGCGGAGGGGCGGCTCAAAGAGTGGCAGCGACGGCGCAAGCACAATAAGAGCGGCCTCATTCCACGGCTGGAGGAGGAGCTGGAACACCTGCGGGAGGCGCTGCGGCGTCAGGAAAGTGCCCGGCAGCAGGAGCGGGAGGCCCAGGGGGAGAAGCTGGCCCTCACCGCCAGAAGAGAGGCGGTGGAGGAGAAGCTCCGGCTCTGGAGGCAGCGCTCCGAGGGAGAAAAGCGCCGCCGCTGGCAGGAGGCCCAGGCGGAGCTGGAGAAGGCCGGGGCCCAGGTCTCGGAGCTGGAGCGGGCCTTGGGGGCCACCCCCGACCCGGACACCCTGCGCCGCGCCCAGGGGGACCTGGCTTACCTCAACACTCTGGAGGCAAACCGCCGCATGGCCGAGCGGGAGTCGGAGCAGCTGAGAGCCGGGGCGGAGAAGGCCCTGGCGGCGGCGGAGGACCCCCTTTTCTCCGGCCTGACCCCCGAGCAGGCCTGGGAGCAGGCGGTGAGCGACCGGGAACGCTCCGCAGAAAAGGCCCCCGGCGCGCCGCTGTGGATGAAGATCGCCGTGCCCGCACTGCTCCTTCTGGGCGCGGCGGGGCTAGTGTGGGGTGTTTTGGAGCGCTCGGCGGTCCTGTGCGCCGCCGCGGGAGGGATACCGATCCTGGCCGGCTGTTTGGCGGCGCTTGTAGGGGCGCTGGGGCTGTCCCGGGCCCGGCGACGCCACGAGGAGACCGTGGCCGCGCTGCTCTCCCGGTATAGCGCGGCGGCTCCGGAGGATATTCCCGGCCGGGCCGGGGCGTACCGGGAGCGGTATACCGCCGCCCAGGAGGCCCTGCGCCGGACGGAGGCGGCAGAGAACGCCGCCAGGGACTTGGGAGCGCAAAAGGAGACGCTGACAGCCTCGCTGCTGGAGCTGGTCCACACCTTCGCCCCGGAGGTCACGGACCTCTTCGGCGTGTCGGCGGCCATCTCCCGGGCCCTGGGCCTGGAGGAGAAGCTGGCCGAGGCCCGGGCGCGGCTGGAGGGGGCCCGCCGCCTGGCGGAAAGCCTGGAGCGGCCCTCCGACCCTGACGCGGAGAGCCTCCCGCCCCTGACCGGGGAGTTGGACCGGGAGGAGGGAAGCGCCCTGGCCCGGGAGCTCCGGGAGCTGGACGGGCGGCTGTCAGAGGTGGGCGGTGCCCTGGCCATGGCCCAGGGGGAGCTGCGCACCCTGGGAGACCCGGACCTCACCGAGGAGCGCATGGGGGAGGCGGAGGAGGAGCTCCGCCGCCGCCGGGAGGAGTATGAGGCCATCTCTCTCGCCCTGGAGGTCCTGACTGCGGCCAACGCCCGGCTTCAGGAGAGGTTCTCTCCCGCCATCAATGCCGAGGCGGGGAAGATCCTTGAGGCCCTCACCGCCGGCCGCTACGGCTCGGTGGCCCTTACCCGGGAGATGGAGGCCTCCGCCCAGGAGAAGGGGAGCGTGCTGCCCCGGCGGGCACTGGAGCTCTCCCAAGGCACGGCGGAGCAGCTCTACCTGGCGGTGCGGCTGGCCATCTGCCGCCTCACTCTGCCCCAGGGGGCCCCTCTGGTGCTGGACGACGCCCTGGACCCCTTCGACCAGGAGCGCATGGAGAAGGCCCTCGGGTACCTAGAGGGCTGGGAAGGCCAGGTGCTTCTCTTCACCTGCCACCGCCGGGAGGCTCAGTGGGGAAGAGAGCGCAGCGGCGTGAGGGTGACGGCCTTGCAAACACAGTGAAAAACGGGTATAATACGAAAGCATGATTTCAAACGGAGAGGAAGAGTGCCAATGGCAAAAGAGACGCGCAAAGAGGACGAGGAGGAGCTGACGGGGAGAGAGTCCTTCAAGCTAGACCTGTTCTTCTGGCTCCAGGCCTTTGTGGCGGTGCTGTGCGCCCTGGTGCTGGTCTTTTCCTTCCTGGGCCGGGTCATCGTGGTGGACGGCAGCTCCATGGTGCCCACCCTGCACCACGGGGACCTACTGCTGCTCCAGGGCATCGGCTACACGCCGGAGCAGGGGGATATTGTGGTGCTGACTAAGGAGTTTCAAAATGTGGACACGCCCATCGTCAAGCGGATCATCGCCACCGGCGGGCAGACGGTCCACATTGACTACGCCACCAGCACCGTCTATGTGGACGGCGTGGCTCTGGACGAGCCTTACATCAATGAGCTGATGCGCATGCCCATGGGGGAGACCATCACCGACGTGACGGTGCCGGAGGGCAGCGTCTTTGTCATGGGAGATAACCGCAATAACTCCTCGGACAGCCGGGTGCCCGAGCTGGGCACCGTGGATGAGCGGTACATCCTGGGCGAGGTGCTGCTGGTGCTCTTCCCCTTCCAGAACTTTGGAATCGTCCACTGAGAAAAATAAAGAGGGTCCCGCGGGAATGTTCCCGCGGGACCCTCTTTATTTTTGGCTTGCAAAAAACTGCGAAAAACCACGCACCGGCGGCCATCACAGCATCTCCCGGTACATGGCGGGCGCCTCGTCCTTCTTTACCACCTCGGAGACCGAGAGCACCTCCACCTTCACCGTTCGTTCACCGAAGCGCAGCTCCAGCACATCGCCGGGCTTGACCTCATAGGAGGCCTTTACGCTCCTGCCGTTGGCGGAGATGCGCTGGTTGTCGCAGGCCTCGTTGGCCACCGTGCGGCGCTTGATGAGTCGGGAGACCTTGAGCCACTTATCCAGCCGCATAAAGGAAAACTCCTCTCGTTTTCATGGGCGCGGGGGACAAAAAGCCGGCCCCGGACGAGCGGAGCCGGCTTTTTCATACAGAAAAAAGGATTACTGAGCCACCAGGTCCTTGAGCGCCTTGCCGGCCTTGAAGACAGGCACCTTGGAGGCGGGGATCTTGATGGTCTCCTTGGTCTTGGGGTTGCGGCCGGTGCGCTCGGCACGGCTCTTCACCTCGAAAGCGCCAAAGCCAACCAGCTGGATCTTGTCCCCGTCGGCCAGGGCGGCGGAAATGACCTCCAGCGCAGCGTTGATGGCGTTCTCGGTGTCCTTCTTGGACAGATTGGCCTTCTCGGCGGCGGCATTGATGAGTTCGGCTTTATTCATGATGTGGTTCCTCCTATGTGTTTTTAGCGAGACACGCTGCCTCGCGTATCTAAAAACGGTCGCCCGCTTTTATTCCTTGCTCAGGGTGTGTTTGGCCTCTTCCCACAGCTTGTCCAGCTCCTCCAGGCTCATCTCCTCCATGGATGCGCCGCGCTCGGCGGCGGCGCGCTCCACCAGGCGGAACCGGGCGATGAACTTGTCGGTGGCCCGGGTGAGGGCGGCCTCGGGGTCGGCCTTCAGGAAGCGGGAGACATTCACCGCCGCGAAGAGCAGGTCCCCCAGCTCTTCCTCCGGGTTGGTGCCCTCCCCAATGGCCTCCTTCAGCTCGCCGAGCTCCTCGGACAGCTTGTCCACCGCCCCGGAGATGTCCGGCCAGTCAAAACCGGCCTTTTTCGCCTTTTTCTGCACCTTCTCCGCCCGCCACAGCCCCGGTAGGGAGCGGGCCACGGAGGAGAGCGCGTCTGAATGGGTGGCCTGACCCTTCTCCTTGCGCTTGAGCACATCCCAGTTTTCCAGCACCTCGCCGGAGCCGGAGACCGAAACGTCACCGAACACATGGGGGTGGCGGTAGATGAGCTTGCGGCAGATACCGTCAGCCACGGCGTCCAGATCGAAGGAGCCCTTCTCCCGCTCAATGTCGGCGTGGAAGACCACCTGCAAAAGCAGGTCTCCCAGCTCCTCCTTCAGGTGCTCCTCGGAGCCCTCGTCGATGGCCTCCACTACCTCATAGGCTTCCTCCAGCAGGTCCCGCCGGAGACTCTCATGGGTCTGCTCACCGTCCCAGGGGCAGCCCCCGGGAGCGCGCAAGATGGAGACGATTTTCTCCAAATCCTTGAGGCCGTAGGAATTTTGATACTGAAAATCTATCATATTTCTTATCCTTCTGCAAGCGGTTTTTTGGAAAACATCAATGGATGCGCAAAATCTTCGCGATTTTGTCCCCTTTCGGCATGAGTTCCAGGTCCTCCTTGGAGAGAGCCCGGAGGGACAGCACCAGTACAAGGTAGACCACCACGCCCACGCCGATGGTCAGGAGAGTGGCCAGCTTGCTGCTGATGGTCAGCACGTTCACCATCAGGCCGTACACCGCCCACACCGCAGCGCCCATCACCACGGAGGCGAGCACCGGCTTGACGAACACCCGGGTAAACCGGGGGGGCGAGGGGACGGCACGGCGGATGATGATGAGCTCAATGAGGGAGACGATGAAGAAGCAGCACAGGGTGCCCACCGGGGCGCCGTTGATGAGAATATCAGGATTGCCCACCAGCACATAGTTGACCACGATCTTCACCGCGCCGCCGATCACCACCACCAGCACAGGCAGGTTTACCATGTTGTTGGCCTGAAGGACGCTGTTGCACAGCACTTGCACCGACACGAACACAGCGGCCATACCCAGCACCGACATGAGGGGACCGGCAATGGCGGTGTCGATCTCAGGGTAGAGAAGACCCATGATAGGCCCGCCCAGCACGATAAGGCCTACCCCCATAGGCAGGGAGAGCAGGATGCCCACCCGCAGGGCAGATTCGGTGATGCGCTGGCAGCCCAGGTGGTCCCGCCGGGCCCTGCAGGCGGACACCGCCGGCACGATGCAGGCGGTAAGGGGGACCATCAGAGAGAAGGGCAGGTTATACACCGCCATAGACTTGCCGTAGATGCCGTAGAGGTCCCGGGCGGTGTCCAGGGCGGCGCTTTCCGTCATGCCGTGGACCGTCTGGAACACGCTCTGGAGCTGGCCCATGACCAGGTTGTTGTCGATGAGGGTGACGATGGACGTGGCGGCCGAGCCCAGGGTGATGGGGATGGCCAGCTGGAGCAGCCGGGCCAGGATGGCCCCGCTCCCCTCCGGCTTGTCGGAGGAGCGGACGGTCCGCTGTTTGGAACGCTCCCGCAGGAAGGTGACGAGCATGTACAAAAGGGCCACCACGCTGCCGATGGACACGCCGATGATGGCGCCCACGGCCACCATCTGGTCCCCGAAGTCCTCAGGCTGAAGAGCCAGGGAGGCAATGAGCATGGCCAGGGCCAGGCCCACCACCATCTTGAAGAAGGACTCGATGATCTGGGACACGCCGGTGGGCATCATGTTGAAGTGGCCCTGGAAGTAGCCCCGCAGGGCGGACATGATACACACCGCCAGCACCGACGGGGAGAGCGCCAGGATGCAGTAGACCGCCTTGGGGTTGCTCACCACTGTGGAAGCCATGGGACCGGCAAGCACCGACATGAAGAAGAAGCTCACAAGGCCCATGGTCAGGAAAAGGCCGAAGGCCACCCGGAAGATCTTGCGCACCTGGTTCTCCCGCCCTAGGGCGTGGGCCTCCGAGATGGTTTTGGACAGGGCCACCGGCAGACCGGCGATGGAGATGGTGAGGAAGAAGTTATAGATATTGTAGGCGCTGTTGAAGTCGGCGTAGGCCGCGTCGCTGAGGATGTTGCCCAGGGGGATCTTGTAGACCGCCCCCAGGAGCTTGACGATGATGGAACTTACCGCCAGCACGGCGGCTCCGCCGAAGAATGTGCTGCTTTTCTGGGAATTGGACAACAGATACAGTCCTTTCAGGGGGCGGAGAGACAGGGCCTGCCGCCGCCGGGAGATTTATCCGAAGAGAAGAGGCATGGCGTACTGGTCGATCTCCCGCCGGACCTTCTCCATATCGATGGTGAGGAACTCACCATTCTGATATATGACCTTGCCCCGGGCCATATTCATGAGCACATTGCCGCCGTGGGAGGCGTAGACCAGATTCTCCACCGCGTCGTGGCAGGGGATGTTGTTGGGGGCGGTAAAGTCCACCAGGATAAGGTCGGCGGTGCAGCCGGCCTTGATCTCTCCAGTATTGCGGCCCAGAGCCTTGGCACCGTTCACCGTGGCCAGGCGCAGCGCCTCATAGGGCCCCATGGCCATGGGGTCGCAGGAGGCGCCGTTGTGGAGGATGGCGGCGAGCTTCATGTCCGCGAAGAAGTCGGTAGCGTTGTTGGAGGAGACCCCGTCGGTACCCAGGCACACGTTGACCCCCGCCTTGATCATGGCGGGGATTGGGGCGATGCCAGAGCCCAGCTTCAGGTTGCTCATGGGGTTGTGGATGGCGCTCACACCATGACGCGCCAGGATCTCCCAGTCCTCCGGCGTGGTCCACACGCAGTGGGCGGCGATGGCGCGCACGTCGAAAATGCCGTGCCGCTCGAACACCGCCGCGGGGGTCATGCCGTGGCGGGCCACGCACTCTTCATGCTCCGAACGGGTCTCGGAGAGATGGACGTGCATACCGAGGCCGTGCTCCTTGGCGAAGGCGGCGCACCAGTCCCACAGGACGTCCCGGGAGGTGTACTCGCCGTGGATGCAGGCGTCGATGAGGATCTGGCCGTCGTTATAGCCGTGCCACTTCTCAACGAGCTCTTTGGTTTCCACACAGCCCTGGTGCTTCTTGGGATCGAAGTCAGGGGCAAAGAGGTTGAGACCCCGGGCGATGTTGGCGTTTACGCCGGCGGCCGCTGCCTCCTGGGCGATGGCATCGCAGTGGTCGTACATGTCGGCCACGGTGGTGATGCCCGAGGCGATCATCTCCGAGAGGCCCAACGCGGCGGCGGCGTGGACTGCGCGGTCTGTAAGCTTGGCCTCGGCGGGGAAGATATACTGCTGGAGCCACTGGTGCAGGTCGCAGCCACCACCGTAGCCCCGCATGAGGGTCATGGGCAGGTGGGCGTGGGCGTTGACAAAGCCGGGCATGAGCACGTTGCCGCCCCCGTCCATCTCCCGGTCGAAAGACCCCTGGGGACGGACGGTGCCCACGGAGGTGATGACCGCGCCGTCCACTGCTACGAAGGCGTTTTTCAAAACGGTGCGCGCCTCGTCCATGAGGACAGCGGTACAGTTATGAATGAGGGTGGTCATAGTTTGTCCTCCTTTCCACCGTCACATCCGCTTGAGGCACTCCAGCACCAGGGCGGAGAACTTCCCGCTGGCTGCCGCGGCGGCCTCCATGACCTCCTCCCCGGAAAGAGGCTGGTCCAGGATGCCGGCGGCCATGTTGGTCAGCAGGGTGAAGCCCAGCACCTGCATACCGCAGTGGCCGGCGGTGATGACCTCGGGCACGGTGGACATGCCCACCGCGTCGGCGCCCAGGGCCCGGAAGGCCCGGATCTCGGCGGGCGTCTCAAATTGGGGGCCGGGGAAGTAGCAGTACACGCCCTCCCGCAGGGGGATGGAGAGAGCCTGGGCGGCAGAACGGGCGGCGGAGGCCAGGGCAGGGGTGTAGAGGTGGGAGGAGTCGGGGAAGCGGGGGCCGAACTCGGGAAGGTTCTCGCCCCGCAGGGGGGACTCCAGGAAGAGCTTCATATGGTCGGTGATGAGCATCAGGTCCCCGGCGGCCCAGGCGGTGTTGACGCAGCCGGCGGCGTTGGTGACCACCAGCGTGTCGCACCCCAGCAAGCGCAGCACCCGCACGGCGTAGGAAACCTCCTCATAGGAGTAGCCCTCGTAGTGGTGCATCCGGCCCTGCATGACGGCCACGGTCTTTCCACCCAGAGTGCCGAAGACCAGCTGGCCCTTGTGGCCCGGGGCGGTGGAAACCTTGAAGTGGGGAATGTCGCCATAGGGTACGGCGATGGGATTTTCCACCTGCTCGCCCATGAAGCCCAGGCCGGAGCCCAGGATCATGGCCACCTTGGGCTGAAGATCTCCGATTTTGGAGCGGATGTACCGGGCGCTCTCCTCATACTGAGCAAAGGTATACTGCATCAGCTTGTCCTCCTTTATGTATAGTGGAGAGGGGGCCGAAGCCCCCTCCTGCGCAAGCGGCGCTTACAGCTGCGCGCCGCACTCCTTGCAGAACTTGTCATCCCGTCCGCAGACGGCGCCGCAGCCGGGGCAGGTCTTGCTCTTCTTGAGCACCGCGATCTGCTCCTTATAGGACTGGATGGCCTCGTTCTTCTCGTCGATCTGCTCCAGCAGGGGCGTGATGCCGTCCTCCTGAGGCTCCTTGCCCATATGGGTGTCATAGACCAGGGAGCCCACCTCCCGCAGAAGGCCGTTGATCTCCGACTTCAGGTCAAAGATCTTCATATTCAGCTTAGCCACGTCCACCATCTGTCCGGCGCACTTGCCGGCTTGACGGGCGGTGACGCCGGCGGCCTGACCCACGGTGACGGCGGTATCCCGCACCCGGTCCAGCAGCTCTCTTACGCGCTCATCCATGAAAACCCCTCCGTTTCTGAATCATCCTATGCATTTGGGTGTTGTTATTCTACACCAGAAGGGGAGAAAATGCAAATAGAAAGGGTGGGGACGGCGAAAATATCCCGGAGGAGTGTAATTGACTATTTCATGTAAATATGATAATATTTAGATGAAAAATTATATAAATTGCCAGAAAAGGAGGAGAGTCCCGTGTGGCGGTGGGAGGGCGAAGCCCTGCGTCAGTGAGGAGAAGCACGGACCGACGAGAAAGGTGCGTGAAAAAGCATGAAAAGGATGAAGCGGGCCGTCTCCCTGTTGGCCCTGCTGGCGGCTCTGGCGGTGCTTCTGGCCGGTTGCGGGCCGGCGGAGGAAGAGGGGGGCGTGCGCTACGTGGAAGAGGGCGGGGGCAGAGTGAGGATCGACGGGTATGACGCCACGCAGATCTCCTATATGCCCCCGCAGGGCACCACTCCCTCGTCCATGTACATTGCCGGCCTCTGGTTTTTGGGTGGGTTTTTCGAGGACGCGCCCATCGAGGGGGACGTCACCATGGAGGGGGATACCATCCGAGTCGCCTTCACCCGGGCGGATGACCCGAACAGCGGCACGGTCTGGGGAGCTGGGGCCAACTTTGTGGTGGACCTTAAAAGCAACACCGTGGTGGAGTATGAGCTCGTCCCCTGGGAGGGGCATACCATCGAACTTACCGAGGAGGAGATGCTCCATGCGGGGCAGGAGCTGGGGGCCATCTACCGGGCCGCAGAGGAGTACTGCTCTGAAAACTGAGGGAAAAACAAAACAGTAGAGCGCCGGGCGGCGGAGATCCATGCAGGACCTCCGCCGCCCGGCGCTTTCGCAAGCGGGTTTAGCCGCCGCGTTCCATGGCGGCGATGTTCTCCTCGGTGAGGGACTGGTAGGGGAGGTCCAGGGCCTGGGCCGGGCCCATGACGCCGTCCCACCAGGCGCGGTACTCGGTGACGTCCATGGGCCGGGGCTCCTCCTGCTCGCCGGCGGGGCGGACGTAGTAGACCGTGCCCGAGCCGCTGGTGTCGGCCTGGGCGGGGTAGTTCTCCCCCAGCCCGGCATCCTCCATGACCGCCCGGTCGTCCGACCAGACCAGGGCCACGGCCTCGTATGCCTGGCCGGTCCAGCGGTACAGGGTGTAGGGCCACATCTCCCCCCAGGACTGGTTGTGGGAGGCGGAGACCCGCAGGGCGGCGTTGTCATAGAAGGTGAAGGAGGGAAACTCCAGCAGCCGGATGGATACGGGGTTGCCGGAACCGGTGTGGCGGGGGTCGAAGGAGAGAAGGCTGCCCTGCATACTGGCCGAGTAAGCGGTGGTGTAGAGGAGGATGAGCTCCTCGCTGCCGTCTGCGTCCACGTCGAAGACGGAAAACTGGTTGAGGGAGATGTCCTCCAGGAAGCCGTCGGCCACGGCGCCGTCGGGCAGAAGGTTGCGGTAGAGCAGGTCCCGCAGGACGGCGGCGTAGGCCTCCCGGGCGGTCTTAGCGGTGGAGGAAGGGGCGGGAGAGAGGACCGGCGTGGGGGCGGGAAGCTCCGGCGCCGTCACGGGGGAGAGGGTGGAGAAGCGGAAGTTGTCTGCAAAGGCCTCCAGGTCTGCCTGAGTGAGGCCGCCGGCGGAGCCCTCCAGCACTGTCAGGGTGACGAAGCAGTCCTCCAGATCGGCCAGCACCAGGGCCCGGTCGGGACCCAGGGCCAGGGTCACCGCCGCGCCCTCGGGGGTGGGGTGGACCCACTCCCGGAATTGAGAGAGGTCGCGCAGGAAGAGGGTCGCCTCGTTGAGGGTGCCCTTCACGCTGCGCCGGAACTGAAAGCTGAGGGTGCCGCCCCCGGGCAGGCGGGCTTCGCCGTCAAAGGCGAAGCCGCCGTCCTCGTACAGATAGCCGCCCAGCCGCTGCCCGCCGTCCCAGAAATCGCCGCAGGAGTCCCACAGCTCCGGGTACTCGTCCAGGGACACCCGCCGCTCATGGAGCGTCAGACCGTGGGCCTGGGCGATGTCCTCCAGGGCGTGGGCCATCTCGTCGGTGTAGACGGTGTAGCAGGTATAGGGGAGCAGGTCCTCGTCCAGGGTGTTGCCCACGGCGGCCAGAATGGAGCCGGTGGGGTCATAGTCTGAGCGAAACGTCTCCCACTCCGCCAGCGCCTGGCTCTCCGGGGTGTCCATATAGCCTGAGAGGCTCAGCACGCGCTCTTCCTGGCCGCCGGGGGAGCTTTGCCCGCTCTGCCGTCCGGGCAGGAGCAGGTCCCCCAGGCCCATGAAATTCACCGCCACCGCCGCACAGGTCAGGGCGGCCAGCACGCCCACCACCGCCGCCGCCAGCAGCAAGGGACGCCGGCGATGCCGCTTGCGCTTTTTCGCCATGAGGTCCTCCCATCGTATGTCCGAGGATGGACGCACCTGGGAGAACGTGGCCTGATAGAGCTCTTTATTCCTCATCCTGCCACACCTCCCCCAGTTGTTCCTTGAGGGCCTGCCGTGCCCGGGACAGCCGGGTGGTCACCGCCGACTGCCCCAGGTCCAGCAGCCGGGCGATCTCCCGGGTGGAGAGCTCCTCATAGTAAAAAAGATAGAGCACCGTGCGGTATTTCTCCGGCAGGGCCATTACGGTCTCATAGAGAGCCTGGTGCTCCGGACGGAGGAAGACCGGCTGCTCGGGCAGCTCCTCCAGGTCGATCCTCCGCCTGCGCCAGGGACTTTTCAGCACGTCCCGGCAGTAGTTGACCGTCACCCGCAGCAGCCAGCGCCGCAGGTGCTCTCCCTCTCCCGGTTGCCTGGCGCTGCCCAGCAGGCGCAGAAAGACCTCCTGCACCGCGTCGTCGGCGTCCTGGGGGCTGCCCAGGATGTGAAGGGCCAGACGGTAGACCGTATTCTGATAGCGCTCCACCGAGCGGGTAAAACCATCTCTGTCCATGTTGCGTCCGTCCTTTTGGATGAAAGGTGCTTTCATTTATCCATACGAGCGGGAGGAGAGATTTGTCACAAAAAAGCGGCTGCCGTGAAAAATAGATTCGACTTCGCGCCCCTGAGGAGAGGTTTTGAATCTTGCCGGGAATACGGTGCAAAAACATCACGTTGCATAACCGGGGACGGAACAGGGAAAGAAAACTTTCGTCTATCTCAATGAGACCACAATTTGGATCGGAGGGACTGGAAATGAAAAGGTTATATGTGCTGCTCCTTGTATTGACTTTGGCCCTGGCGTTACCGGGATGCTCTGAAAGCCAAGCGCAGCTCACACAGGACGACCCCGCGTCGCAGTTTCCCCCGTTTTCCTATCAGGAAGAGACCCAGCTTTGGAAGAAGGATGAACCGGGCGTTTGCTACGACGGTTTTCAGAATACCGTGGAGGCGGAAGGGCTGGATGCTGACGGTATTGTGGAAAGAGCGAAAAAGGAATGCACGGTGGTGTACGACACGGCGGTCATTTCCGGATATGACAGCGCAGAAGATATGTGGAGGGTGGAATTCTACACCTCTGGCACAGCGGGCGGCGGTCAGACCGTTTACTTGGATGGACGTGGTGTTACCCATCTGATCGTATATGGTGAGTGAAGGGCGCGTGACGCCGGACAGATCCATCTTGCCCGGTTCACTGGGCGCAAAGGGCGGAGGGCCGTTGGCCCTCCGCCCTTTTGTACGGTTCAGGAGTCGGTGCGGTAACGCTTGGTGGGGACGTAGGTGGTGTGGAGGATCTCGTGGGCCTTGTGGCTGCCCGGCTCGCCCAGGTACTCCTTGTAGACCTGCTGGACCACCGGGTTTTCATGGCTCTTGCGGTAGGTCTGGCCCTGGTCCTGCTTGTAGAGGGCGGCGGCTCTCAGACCCTTCAGATCCACCCAGTTGCGCACGTCGGCATGCTGGATGGGCTGGCCGCCGCCGTTGATGCAGCCGCCGGGGCAGGCCATGAACTCGATGAAGTCGTACTGGAGAGAGCCGTCCTTCACACCGTCCAGCACCTTCTTGGCGTTGGTGAGTCCCGAGGCCACGCACACCCGCACGGTTTTGCCGCAAAGGTCGTACTGGGCCTCCTTGATGCCCTCCATCCCCCGGACCTCATGGAATTCCAGGGGCTTCATCTCACCGCCGGTGGCGATCTCCGCCACGGTGCGCAATGCGGCCTCCATCACGCCGCCAGAGGCCCCGAAGATGGTGGCCGCGCCGCTGGCAAGGCCCAGCATCTCGTCGGCCTCCCCCTCGGGCAGGTGGTCAAAGAGGATGCCGGCGTAGGAGATCATGCGTCCCAGCTCCCGGGTGGTGATGGACACGTCCACCGGCAGACAGCCATTGGGGAGCCGCTGCTCTTCCCGCTGCACCTCATACTTTTTCGCTGTGCAGGGCATCACCGAGACCACGAAGATGTCCTTGGGATCGATGCCCGCCTTCTCGGCGTAATAGGTCTTGACCAGGGAGCCGAACATCTGCTGGGGGGACTTGCAGGAGGACAGGTGGGGCACCATGTCGGGGTAGTGCTGCTCGCAGTAGCGGATCCAGCCGGGGGAGCAGGAGGTGATCATGGGCATATTGTCGTCCGCCTGGAGCCGGTGGAGAAACTCCGTGCCCTCCTCCATGATGGTGAAGTCGGCGGCGTTGTCCACGTCGAAGACCTTGTCAAAGCCCAGACGGCGCAGGGCGGTGATCATCTTGCCCTCCACGTTGGTGCCCACGCTCAGGCCGAAGCACTCGCCCAGGGTGACCCGCACCGAGGGAGCGGGGCCCACCACCACGTGCTTGGTGGGGTCGCTCAGGGCGGCCCACACCTTGGCGGTGTCGTCCTTCTCCTGGAGCGCGCCGGTGGGGCAGGCCACGATGCACTGCCCGCAGGAGACGCAGTCCACCTCGGCGAGATCCCGGTCGAAGGCGCAGCCGATGTGGGTCATGAAGCCCCGGTCGTTGGGGCCGATGACCCCCACCTCCTGGGTCTTGCGGCACACGGCGGTGCAGCGGCGGCAGAGCACGCACTTGGAGTTATCCCGCACCAGGTGGGGGGCGGAAGCCTCGATCTGGGGGGGCAGCTGGTCGTTGGCGTAGCGCACCGCGTCGATGCCCAGGTCCCTTGCCAGGTCCTGGAGCTCACAGGCTCCGCTGCGGGCGCAGGTGAGGCAGTCCATGCGGTGGTTGGAGAGGATGAGCTCCAGGGTGAGACGACGGGAGTGGCGGACCTTCTCGGTGTTGGTAAAGACCTCCATGCCCTCGGCCACCGGGTAGACGCAGGAAGCCATGAGGCTTCTCGCGCCCTTCACCTCCACCACGCAGATGCGGCACGCGCCGATCTCGTTGATGTCCTTGAGGTAGCACAGGGAGGGGATGTTGATGCCGGCGTCCCGGGCGGCCTCCAGTACAGTGGTACCCTCGGGCACGGTGACCGGGATGCCGTTGATCTTGAGATTGACCATCTTCTTTTCCATTGTTCTCCCCCTCCTTAACCCTTGGTGATGGCGCCGAAGCGGCAGTTGTCCATGCACACGCCGCACTTGACGCACTTTTGCTGGTCGATGACGTGGGGGGCGCGCACCGCGCCGGAGATGGCCCCGGCGGGACAGTTGCGGGTACACAGGGTGCAGCCCTTGCACTTGACGGGGTCGATGGTGTAGTGCAGCAGGCTCTTGCACACCCCGGCGGGACAGCGCTTGTCCACGATGTGGGCGATGTACTCCTCCCGGAAGTGGCGCAGGGTGGAGATGACCGGGTTGGGAGCGGTCTGGCCCAGGGCGCAGAGTGCGCTGTTCTTCAGGTGCTCACACAGCTCCTCGATGGTGTCCAGGTCCTCCATGGTACCCTCGCCGTTTGTGATCTTGGTGAGCAGGTCGTAGAGCCGCTTGGTGCCGATGCGGCAGGGGGAGCACTTGCCGCAGCTCTCGTCCACGCAGAACTCCAGGAAGAACTTGGCGATGTCCACCATGCAGTTGTCCTCGTCCATGACGA
>LBJMR02800__coassemble_609_pt1 | contig 21951 bp, 24 predicted proteins | sample LBJMR02800__metabat2_low_PE_006 | metagenome-assembled genome bin LBJMR02800 | reverse complement strand
AGGGAAAGATAGTGTGAAAGAAAACCGTCAGGGTTGTCTTTCGCGTCTGATCAAATGACTTTTGAACCCTGTTTTTGAAGGGCTCAAAAGTCCGTCGGCTTGACGAAAAGACCTTTTCGTCAAGCCGAGCCGGACGGACACTTTTGTCCGTCCGGCAGAGACTGTCGATCGACCCGCGCGGGCCTCAAAGCCCCAGGACGGGGCGCAGCAGCGCCAGCATGGCGGCGGGGTCTATGGGGGTGTCCGTAAAGTGCTCCAAGGCGAACACCGCCTGGTAGACCAGCATGCCCAGGCCGTTGGCAGTGGGGTGGCCCAGGGCCTTGGCCCGGCGGAGCAGCTCGGTCTCGGCGGGGGCGTAGATGAGGTCCAGGACCGGTGCACCGGGACGCAGGGCCTCCAGGAAGGAGAAGTCCTCAAACTGCCCGGAGGTGCCCGCCATGCCCAGACTGGTGCAGTTGACCACCAGGTCGGCCTCTTCTGCCAGGCGGCGCAGGGTGCCGCCGTCGAAGGGGGCGGGGATGAGGCGGCCCAAGGGGTCGGACGCGCACAGGACGGCGGCCTTCTCCACCGTCCGGTTGCACACCAATACCTTAAGGGCCCCCTGCTGCGCGAGTTTGAGGGCCACCGCCCGGGCGGCGCCCCCCGCTCCCAGCAGCAGCACGGTCTTTCCCTCCGGCGAGGTGCCCAGGTCCACCAGGGAGCGGATAAAGCCCCGGCCGTCGGTGTTGTAGCCGTAAGCTCTGCCGTCCCGGATGCAGACCGTGTTGACCGAGCGGAAGAGGGCGGCGTCAGAGTCGGTCTCGTCCATCAGGGGGAAGAGCTCCTCCTTGTGGGGCATGGTGGCGTTGAAGCCGGCGTAAGCGGCGCATTTGGCGCACTTGAGCCACTCCGCCGCCTGCCCCCGGGGCACGCTCTGGCACAGGTAGATGTAGTCAAGCCCCAGGGCGGAGAGCATGGTGTTGTGGATCAGGGGGGACTTGGAGTGGAGCACCGGGTCACCGATGACGCAGAGCTTTTTCGTGGTGTTTTCCAGGTTGACCTGCATGGCCCTCCTCCTTTACAGGCTCAGGAAATAGGAGATGGCGGCCTCATACCCGTAGAGGCCCAGACCGCAGATCTGACCCACGCAGGCCGGGGCGGTGACGCTCTTGTGGCGGAACTCCTCCCGCTGGTGGACGTTGGAGATATGCACCTCCACGCAGGGCACGTCCACCGCCTTGAGGGCGTCCAGAATGGCGTAGCTATAATGGGTGAAGGCGCCGGGATTCATGATGATGGCGTCGTAAACACCCGCCGCGGCGTGGATGGCGTCGATGAGGGCCCCCTCGTGGTTGGACTGAAAGCAGTCGGCGGTGGAGCCGTGGGCGGCGGCAAAGGCACGCAGCCGCTCACACAGGGCCTCATAGCTGTTCTCGCCGTAGATGCCCGGCTCCCGGGAGCCCAGCAGGTTCAGGTTGGGGCCGTTTAAGATGAGAAACTTCATTTCTGGCACGCCTCCTTGTAGAGCGCGGCGATGCGCGCCGCCGCTTCCTCCGCTGTTTTCGTGTGGGAGATGGTATACTGAGCGTATTTTCGATAGAGGTCTATACGCTGCGCATAGAGAACGCGCAGCTTTTCCGGGTCCTTGCCCACCAGGGGGCGGCCCATGTGGTCCTCGCCCAGAATGTCCTCAAGGTCCCGGTCCCGGAAGAAGATGAGCCCCGTGGCCGCGAGGATGCGCATGTTCTCCTCTCGCAGGACGATGCCGCCGCCCGTTGCAATGACAGCGCCGTCAAGGGAAGCCGCCTCACGGGCGGCAGTGGTCTCCCGATCCCGGAAGGCCGCCTCTCCCTCCGAGGCAAAGAGCTCCGGAATGGTTTTCCCAGCGGAGCGCTCCACCAAATCGTCGGTGTCCGCCAGGGGCATATGGAGCAGCTGGGAGAGGATCTTTCCAACGGTGGACTTGCCGCTGCCCGGCATGCCGATGAGTACCAGATTCATGGCTTCTCCTCCGGCTCATAGGCCTTGAAGTTGCCCAGGATACGCACCTCGGCGGCCAGCTGGCTCAGCTCGTGGAGCACGCCGTCCATGCCGGGGGCCTCCAGATCGCCGGTGAACTCCAGAAAGAAGAGGTACTCCCAGTTGCGCCCCGGGATGGGCCGGGACTCGATCTTGAGCAGGTTGAGGCCCTGCACCGCGAAGACGGTGAGGATCTCGTGGAGGGAGCCGCTCTGGTGGGGCAGGGTGAAGAGGGCGCTGATCTTGTTGCGCTCGGAGCGGCGCTCGGGCACCGGGGAGACCACCACGAAGCGGGTGGTGTTGGTGTTGTTGTAGTTGACCTTCTCGGCCAGGATGTTGAGGCCGTAGATGGCGGCGGCCCGGCGGGAGCAGATGGCGGCGGCGGTGCGGTCGCCGTCGGCGGCCACCTGCTTGGCAGAGCCCGCGGTGTCCAGGGTGGGCACCCGCTTCCAGTCCCGGTGCGTGTCCAGAAAGCGCTCGCTCTGCATGAGCCCCTGCTCGTGGGAGTAGACCGTGCGGATGTCCTCCAGGGTTACCCCGGGCAGGGCCATGAGGCAGTGCTCCACCTTCACCTGCCACTCTCCCACGATGTGGTAGCGGTACTGGGAGAGCAGGTCGTAGACCTGCCGGATGGAGCCGGTGGAGGAGTTCTCCACCGGCAAAACGGCGTAGTCGGCCTCGCCCCGCTCCAGGGCGGCGAACACGTCGGTGAACCAGGGAAGCCCCCGGCTCTTCACTGCTTGACTGAAGAAGCCCACGGCGGCCTCCTCACTGTAACAGCCCGGCTCCCCCTGATAGACCACGCGGGGGTCATGGAGCGGCGAGCGGGCGTGGGACTGGTCGGAGAGCCACGCAGCGTAGCCCGGGTCCTCCGCCCCCTCGTGGACCAGCCGCCGCTGCTGGCGGCGGGAGATGGCCATGATGCTCTCGTAGAGGGCGGAGAGGTCCGCCTTGCGCTCGGGGTCCTCCGTCGCGGCGGTACGCATTTCCACCACGCGGCGCTCCCGCGCCGCGTCCAGCACGGGCAGCCGGTGCTCCAGCTTGTAGCGGCCCACCTGCTCGGTGATGGCCATGCGGCGCAAAAACAGCTCCGAAAGGGCCTTGTCTACCTCGTCGATTTGGTCTCGGTACTCCTCCAGTTCAGACATGGAACGCTCACTCCTGTTTTTTCTGTCTCAAATGCCCAGCACTTCGCAGGCGGCCAGGGCGGCGGCCGCTTCAATCACGGGTACTGCCCGCTGCACGATGCAGGGGTCGTGGCGCAGTCCCGGGAAATGCGGGCATTTCCCGGGAGCCCTGTCCATTTCACATGCTCGGCGGGAGTGAATCCCGCCTGCGCCAAGGTTTTGCCGACGGCAAAACGCTTGTACGCGCCAAAGGCGCGGCGGGCCGCCACGCCCCCTCAGATGCCCAATACTTCGCAGGCGGCCAGGGCGGCAGCGGCCTCGATGACGGGCACCGCCCGCTGCACGATGCAGGGGTCGTGGCGGCCCTTGATTTCGATCTCCACTTCCTCCCCGGTGCGCAGGTCCACGCTCTCCTGGGGCAGGGCGATGGAGGGGGTGGGCCGGAGGGTGACCTCAAAGACCACCGGCATGCCGTTGGTGATGCCGCCGTTGACGCCGCCTGAGAGGTTGGTCTTGGTGCGAATCTGCCCGTTTTCCACGGTGAAGGGGTCGTTTGCCTCGCTGCCCCGCAGGTAGGCGAAGCTCACCCCCGCGCCAAAGCCCACCGCCTTCACCGCGGGTACGGCGAAGAGGTATTGGGAGAAGATGCCCTCGGCGTTGCGGCCGAAGTCGGGCCCTCCGTGGCCCCCCGGAAGGCCAACCACCGCGCACTCGATGCTCCCGCCCACGCTGTCCTGCGCCTCCTTGGCCTCCAGAATGGCCTGGCGCATCTCCTCGCCCTTGGCCTCGTCCAGCACGGGGAAGGAACTGCCCGCCAGGGCGCGCAGCTCCTCCGGGTCGTCCATGGCCCGGTCCAGGATGCCGTAGACGGCGCTGATGTGGGCGCCCACCCACACCCCGCGCCCGGCCAGCAGCTGCTTGGCCACCGCTCCGGCGGCCACCAGGGGGGCGGTGAGCCGGCCGGAGAAATGGCCGCCGCCCCGGTAGTCATTGCACCCCAGGCTTGCGAGAAACCCGGCGTAGTCCCCGTGGCTGGGCCGGGGGGTGTAGCGGATGGAGTCGTAGTCGGTGGAGTGCTGGTCGGAGTTGTAGATGACCATGCACAGGGGCGCGCCGGTGGTCTTGCCTTCGAAGAGGCCGGAGAGGACGTGGACGGTGTCGCTCTCCTTCCGGGCGGTGGAAAGGCTGTTCTTTCCGGGAGCGCGGCGGTCCAGCTCCCGCTGCACCTGCTCCAGGTCCAGCTCCAGAGCGGGGGGCACCCCCTCCAGCACCACGCCGATGGCCATGCCGTGGGACTCGCCGAAAATGGTGTATTTCATGGCTCACTCACCTCAAACCGGCCGCCCAGGGCGGCGTACTCTTCCCAGAAAGTGGGGTAGGACTTTTTCACGCACTCCCCGCCCAGGATGGTGACCGACTCCAGACAGCCGATGGCGGCGATGGCAGCCATCATGGCGATGCGGTGGTCGTTGTGGCTCTCCACCGTCGCGCCGCCCCGCAGCAGGCGCTGCCCCTGGATGAGAAGACGGTCGGGACGCTCCACCACCTGGGCGCCCAGGGCGCTCAGCACGTCGGTGACGGCGGAGAGCCGGTCGCTCTCCTTGATGCGCAGCCGCTCGGCGTTGACGATGCGGGTGGCTTCCCCGGCGCGCAGGGCCGCCATGGCCGCCAAGGGGGGCACCAGGTCGGGACACTCGCTCACATCCAGCTCCACCGGACCCTCCCCCCGCAGCTTCTCGCAGAAGGAGAGGATGCGCATATCCCCCTGGAGGGAGGCTTTATTGAGACCCCGGACGTCCACGTCGCAGCCCAGAAAGGCGGCGGCGTACCAGAAGGCGGCGCCCGACCAGTCTCCCTCCACCGCCACCCGGGCGCTGCGGCAGACCTGATTGCCGGGCAGGAGGTACTGGGGCGGCCGGGAGAGGGTGGTGGGGAAGACGACGCCGAAGGCCCCCAGGGCCTCCAGGGTCATGGCGATGTAGTCCCCGCTCTCCAGCGGCGTGGTGGAGATGAGGTTCGACGGCCCCGGTAAAAAGGGCAGGGCAAAGAGCAGCCCGGTAAAAAACTGGCTGGACACATTCCCGGGCAGACGGTACTCCCCGGGGGTGAGCTCCCCCTGCACCGTGAGGACGCCGTCCTTGAGCTCGTAGGAGATCCCCTTCTCCCGGAACAGCTGGAAGTAGGGCTCCAGGGGCCGCTCCATGAGCCGGCCCCGGCCGGTGAACACCCCGCCTCCCCGCAGCATCAGAGCCACCGGGATGAGGAAACGCAGGGTGGACCCGCTCTCCCCGCAGTCCAGATGGGGCAGATCTTGGGCGAAGCGGCGGGACGCGGTCCCGGCCCCCAGGCCCTTCACCCGCATTCCGCCGCCCTCGGGGGTGAACTGCGCCCCCAGCGCTTTCAGACAGCAGATGGTGGCGTCGATGTCCTGGGAGTGGGCAAGATTGTCCACAAAGCTCTCCCCCTCCGCCAGGGCGGCGGCGATGAGGAGCCGGTGAGCCTGGCTTTTGGAGGGTGGTGGGGTAACCGCGCCGCACAAGGCGGTAGGTGTGATGGTGAGGTTCAAAGCGGGCAGCTCCTTTCTCCCTCCAAAAGCCAGAGGATGGCGATTCGGCTCCCGCCTCCGGCGGAACCGCCGAAGATGCCACCCGCGCTCCGGGGGAGCGCGGAGGAGGGTGGCGGGGTGGTCGTGCCGCACAGGGCGGTGGGTGTGATGGTGACGTTCATGCCAGTTCCTCCAACAGACGGGATTTTTCCATGGGGTAGGCGATGGCTTTCCCCGCCTGCTCCAGCAGGATCACCGAGATGGAGCCGCCGGCCCCCTTCTTGTCCAGACCGATGGCGGCGGTGTAGTCCTCCCTTGCGCAGGGGATGGCCACCGGCAGACCGAAACAGCCCAGCAGGGCGGCGATGCGCTCTGCCACTCCGGCAGGGGTGATGCCCAGGGCCGTCCCCAACGCCGCCGCCTTTACCATCCCCGCGGCCACCGCCTGGCCGTGGGTCCACTTCTCGTAGTGTCCCGCCAGCTCATAAGCGTGGCCCAGGGTGTGGCCGAAGTTGAGGAGCATCCGCTCCCCGGTGTCCCGCTCGTCCTTTATGACGACGGCGCGCTTCATGTCGCAGCAGGTATACAAAACGTGTTCGATCTCTTCCATGATCTCTCTCCGGGAGGGGCGCTGCTCCAGCCAGGAGAGGAAGGCGGCGTCCTTGATGCAGCCGTACTTGATGACCTCCGCCATGCCGTCTGCGAAGGTGGAGTCGTCCAGCGTGCCCAGTACCGCCGGGTCCATGAGCACCAGCCGGGGCTGCCAGAAGGTCCCCGCCAGGTTCTTGCCATGGGCAAGGTCAATGGCCACCTTGCCCCCCACGGAGGAGTCCACCTGGGAGAGAAGGGTGGTGGGGATCTGGATCAAGTCCACCCCCCGCAGGATGGTGGCGGCGGCAAAGCCCGCCAGGTCCCCCACCACGCCGCCGCCCAGGGCCACCACAGCGTCGGTGCGGGTGAGGCGGGCGTCCATCATGGCCTCCCACAGCGACGAGAGCTGCTGCGCGCACTTGGCGCCCTCCCCGGCGGGGACGGTGTAGGCGGCGGTCTCAAACCCGGCGCGCTCCAGGGAGGGGAGGAGCCTGTCCAGGTACAGGGGGCCCACATGGCTGTCGGTGACCACGAACAGCCGGCAGGCTTTCGGCACGGCGGCGCGGCACAGCTCTCCCGCCCGGGAGAGGAGACCGCGCTCAATGAGAATGTCGTATGCCCTGCCGGGCAGGTCCACCGTGAGGCGCTTCATGGCCGTCACTCCTTTTTTTACAGGTTGTCCACCACCTGGGAGAGGGTGTCCAGAAAGGCCTCCTCGCCCCAGGTGTTGATCTTGAAGAAGGTGGCCTGGCTGCCCCCGGCGGTGATGGCCACCAGGTGCAGGTTATTTCCGCAGCCCGTCAGGGTCAGGGAGAGGGCCACCCGGTTGCCCCCTGACCAGCTGTACCGCTCATACATCCGCACGGCGCAGCGGGCCGTGCCCGTGGTGAACTCTGCGCCGTCCTCAAAGGAGGCGGACATGCTGCCGTTCATCACGCCGTCGTGGAGAGCGCGGAGCACCGCGTCGAAATTGCCGGTGAGGTTTCGTTCCAGCATGGCCATAGCCGTAACTCCTTTCTGTGCGCTTCCCGGCCCGGAGGGGTCAGGAGAGCTTCTTGCCCATTAGGTCCACCAGGGGGGTGATGCGGTCCATCAGACGCTGGAACTTCTCCGGCGTGAGGGACTGCTGCCCGTCGCACTTGGCGTGGGGCGGGTCGTTGTGGACCTCCACCATGAGACCGTCGGCCCCCACGGCGGCGGCGGCCATGGCCAGGGGCTCCACCATCCAGTACATGCCCGCGGCGTGGGAGGGGTCCACCACGATGGGCAGATGGCTCATGCGCCGGATGGCGGGGATGGCGGACAGATCCAGGGTGTTGCGGGTGTAGGTCTCGAAGGTGCGCACCCCCCGCTCGCAGAGGATCACGTTCTCGTTGCCGGCGGCCATGATGTACTCCGCCGACATGATCCACTCCTCGTAGCTGTTGGCCAGGCCCCGCTTGAGGAGGATGGGCTTGGTCATCTTGCCCGCCTCCTTGAGCAGGTCAAAGTTCTGCATGTTCCGGGCGCCGATCTGCACCAGGTCCACCTTCTCCTCGAAGAGCTCGCAGAACTTGGGGCTCATAAGTTCGGTGACGATGGGAAGACCTGTGGCCTCCTTGGCCTCCAGCAGCAGATCCAGACCCGGCGTGCCCATGCCCTGGAAGGAGTAGGGGGAGGTGCGGGGCTTGAAGGCGCCGCCCCGGAGCAGGGAGGCTCCCGCTTCCTTCACGTCCCGGGCCACCTCGATGATCTGCTCCTCGCTCTCCACCGAGCAGGGCCCGGCGATGACCGTGAAGCTGCCGCCGCCCACCTTCACGCCGCCCACGTCCACCACCGTGTCCTCCGGGTGGAACTTGCGGTTTGCTTTCTTGTAGGGCTCCTGCACCCGCATGACCCGCTCCACATCCTCGTTGATGGAGAGCTTGTTGATGTCGATCTCGGTGGTGTCGCCCACCAGACCCAGGATGGAGCAGCCCACGCCGTTGGTAATGCCCACCTTCACGCCGTAGTCCTGTTCCAGCTTTTCCACCAGGGCGTGGATGCGTTCGGGCTTCGTGCCCGGCTTCATGATGACGACCATAATTCTCGATCCTTTCTCTCTTGAAGATAAACAAAATAAAAAGGAGGGCACATTGATGAAATCAATGTGCCCTCCGCTTTTCCTACGGAAGGGGGCTCCGGCACCCAAGGGGGGCCGGACATTCATTTCATCCCTCTTATTTACCCATGCCAAAATAGCCGGCGCCCATAAATCGGGCCCAGCCAAAGGTAAAGGAGAAGGATGCAGTTGTGAGGGCGGAAGCCTTCATAAGATACCTCATACGGGATAGATTTGGGTACATTATACCCCCGCGGCGATGGAATTGCAACCGAAAATTTCACCGCTCCCCCCGGCGGGGATAGGGGGCCTTCTCGTCGGTAAGACCCAGGAGGTAGTCCACGCTGGTCTGGTGAAAAGCGGAGAGCTTGATGAGAATATCGGTGGGGATGTCCACGTCGCCCCGCTCGTAGTTGCTGTAAATGCGCTGGCTGCATTGGAGGATCTGGGAGAGCTGAGTCTGGGTCAGGTCCTTGTCCTCTCTCAGACTGCGGATGCGTTCGTATGCCATAATATCTCCTTCGGTCCCAACACCATCACGGCGAGGGACGTTCCCGGCGGGGATAGGGGGCCTTCTCGTCGGTGAGACCCAGGAGGTAGTCCACGCTGGTGCCGTAAAAGACGGCCAGCGCCGCAACCACCTCCAGCGGGTAGTTGAGCGTGCCGGTCTCATACTGGGAATAGGTATTCTGCTTGACGTGGAGAAAGGCGGCCACCGCCTCCTGGGTCAGGTCCCGGTCGAGCCGCAGATTTCTGATCCGCTCATAGCGCAGAGGTTCCATTTTCATACTATCACCGAGGTCATCTTAGAATATCTTACTTTAAGATATTGTGTTTTATCTTAAAATCAGATATTCTGTGAGTGAGGTGACAGCAATGGAACTATACAAAGAAATTCTGATCGAAGCCCTGTCTAAACAGAAGATGGAAGTACGCTTTCCCGACCTTGCGGAGCCACCCGCCGAGATTGTGGAGGGGGTGTGCTGCCGGGCGTTGGAGTGCATCCGGGACATCCTCCGGGACAATACCCTCTCGGATGAGAGCTGTTTTCTGAGAATAGAAGAGGTGCTCCAGGTCCTGGAGGAGTTGGGCAGCGACGGCGGCTCCCGCCACGATTTTGGATAAAAAAAGGGACCGGCACAAGGCCGGTCCCCGTAATCTCGGGAAAAGAAATTTAGTACGCCACGCCCCAGTAGACCATGTGCTTGGCCGGTTTTCCGCACACCGGACACACGTCTCCCAGGTGCTCCTGGTGGAAGGGGATGCAGCGGGAGGTGACCCCGGCCTGCTCCTTCATGGCGATCTCGCAGGCTTCGTCCCCGCACCACATGGTCTTGGCGAAGCCGCCCCGGGAGGCCATCTTCTCCTTGACCTCCTCCAGGGTGGAGCAGGCGTAGGTGTTCTCCTCCAGGTTGCGCTTGGCCTTGGCGTAGAGCCCGTCGTGGATGGAGTCCAGCATGGCGGCCACGGTGCTCTCGATGTCGTCCAGGGACACAAAGCTCTTCTCGCCGCTGTCCCGGCGCACCAGCACGCACTGGTTTTTCTCCATGTCCTTGGGACCCAGCTCCAGGCGCAGGGGGACGCCCTTCATCTCGTACTGGGCGAACTTCCAGCCGGGGGACTGCTCGGAGGCGTCCATCTTCACCCGGAAGCCGGCGGCTTTCAGCCGGTCCACCACGGTCTGGTTGGCCTCAATGACCCCTTCCTTGTGCTGGGCCACGGGGATGACGATGACCTGGATGGGGGCGATGCGGGGGGGCAGCACCAGGCCGGAGTTGTCCCCGTGGGTCATGATGAGGCCGCCGATCATCCGGGTGGACACGCCCCAGGAGGTCTGGTGGGGATGGTGGAGCTGGTTGTCCGAGCCGGTGAAGGTGATGTCGAAGGCCCGGGCGAAGCCGTCGCCGAAGTAGTGGCTGGTGCCGGCCTGGAGGGCCTTCTTGTCGTGCATCATGCACTCCACGGTGTAGGTCTCTTCGGCGCCGTTGAACTTCTCCTTGTCGGTCTTGCGGCCCTTGACCACCGGCATGGCCAGCACGTTCTCCAGGAAGTCGGCGTAGATGTTCAGCATCTGCTGGGTCTCGGAGCGGGCCTCATCCTCGGTGGCGTGCATGGTGTGGCCCTCCTGCCACAGGAATTCCCGGTGACGCAGGAAGGGGCGGGAGGTCTTCTCCCAGCGCAGCACACTGCACCACTGGTTGTAGAGCTTGGGCAGGTCCCGGTGGGAGTGGATGATGTTCTTATAGTGCTCACAGAACAGCGTCTCACTGGTGGGCCGGATGCAGTAGCGCTCCTCCAGCTTCTCGCTGCCGCCCTGGGTGACCCAGGCGCACTCGGGGGCAAAGCCCTCCACATGGTCCTTCTCCTTCTGCAAGAGGCTCTCGGGGATGAGCATGGGCAGGTACACGTTCTCGTGCCCGGTCTCCTTGAACTTCTCGTCCAGCGCCTTCTGGATGTTCTCCCAGATGGCGTAGCCGTAGGGCCGGTAGATGAACATGCCCTTGATGCTGGAGTAGTCGATGAGCTCGGCCTTGGTGCACACGTCGGTGTACCACTTGGCGAAGTCCACCTCCATATCGGTGATCTGCTCCACCTGCTTTTTGTCCTGTGCCATGTATCTCAATCCTTTGCAACGAAATTTGTCCGTATCGTCCCTTATTCTATGCACCCGGGGGGGAAAAGTCAAGGGCCGCGGCTGGTATAGAATGGAGGAAAGGGCGCAAACTGTATGGCAAGAGGTGGTTTGGCGTGGTACACATCGGAATTTGGGAGAAAGATGAGGGGATCTTTCGCGCGGTGCGGGGGGCCTGGGAGGGGAACGGGCGACCTTATCCTCACATGGTGTCGGGGCGGTACCTGGCGGAGTTTGAGACCATGAGACTGGACCTGCTGGTGGTCTCGCCCCTGGCGGGGGAGGAGCAGCGACCCCAGGGCAGCGCTCGGTGCCGTTGCCTGCTGCTGCCCGGGGACGCGGGACCTCTGGGCCGGCAGATCGAGTCGGAGTACGCCGTGAGCTACGGCACCTCACCCAAGGATACCCTTACCTTCTCCAGTCTGGAGGGGGACCGGGCCTCCCTGGCGCTCCAGCGGGAGCTGGTGACCCTGGAGGGCAGGGTGGTGGAGGAGCAGGAGCTGGTGCTGCCCTTTTCCGCCCGCTTCCCGCCCAAGACGTGGCTGGCGGCGGTGGGGGTACTGCTGCTGTGCGGACTGGAGCCCGAGACCCTGGCCGGACAGTGAGCGGAAAAAGTTTTCCTGCCGCTATACATGGCGGCCCCGGCGTGGTATAATGCCCCCTAGAAGACCCCAATATAAGGATAAAGGAGAGAATAAGCATGGATCTGAAGTTCTATATTTGCCGCCACTGCGGCAACATCATCACCAAGGTCAAGGACGCGAAGGTGAGCGTGATGTGCTGCGGGGAGAAGATGGAGGAGCTGATCCCCGGCACCACCGACGCCGCCACCGAGAAGCATGTGCCCGTCTATGAGGTGAAGGACGGCGTGGTGAGCGTGAAGGTGGGCTCTGTGGAGCACCCCATGCTCCCTGAGCACTTCATCGAGTGGATCGCCGTGCAGACCGGCCAGGGCTATCAGCTCAAGTACCTGCAGCCCGGCCAGGCTCCCGCCGCCTCCTTCGCCCTTGCCCAGGGCGAGCAGGTGGAGGGCGTCTACGCCTACTGCAACCTCCACGGCCTCTGGAAGGCGTAACCAAAGCCAGACGAGGGCCGGCGTCACCACCGGGACGCCGGCCCTTTTCCTGCTCTTGCCGCCGGGGGCGGGGAGAATGCCGCCGGGGCGGGGAGAAGGCCTTGGAATTTGCGGCGGAATGGATTATAATAAGGAAAATCGATCAAGGAGGGAACTTCTATGAATAAGACCATCACCGCCCCCGGCGCTCCTGCCGCCGTGGGACCTTACTGCCACGCCAAGCTCTCGGGCAACACCCTCTACACCTCCGGTCAGCTGGGGCTCCACCCCGAGACCGGCGCCCTGGCCCAGGGCGTGGAGGCCCAGGCCCGTCAGGCTCTGGAGAACCTGGGCGCCGTCCTTAAGGCCGCCGGCATGGACTTTTCCGACGTGGTCAAGACCACCGTGTTCCTGGCCGACATGGCCGACTTTGCCGCCATCAACCAGATCTACGCCCAGTTCTTCCCTGGCGAGGCGCCCGCCCGCTCCTGCGTGGCGGTGAAGGAACTGCCCAAGGGCGGCCTCTTTGAGATCGAGGCCGTGGCCGTCCGCTGAGGGCCTTGCTTCCGCGCCGTGTGCGCAAGCAAACTTGAGGGGGAATACCTTTGTTCCAGTACATACTCTATTTTCTCATCGCCATCGGCGCCACCACGGTGGGGTCCCTCACCGGTATGGGGGGCGGCGTCATCATCAAGCCGCTGATGGACGTGCTCCAGGGCTTCGACGTGCAGACCATCGGGGTCCTCTCCTCCATCACCGTGTTCTCCATGTCGGTGGTCTCCATCGGCAAGCAGATGCTCTCCAAGACCAAGATTCCCTTTGATACCGCCATCCCCCTGGCCCTGGGCTCGGTGGTGGGCGGTCTGGCGGGGGAGAAGCTGCTCCAGCTCATCGTGGACGCCCTGCAGGCCAACGCCGCCGTCACGGTGGTGCAGAATGTGGCACTGTCCCTGCTCATCCTGGCCGTGTTCCTCTATATGAAGAACAAGAGCCGCATCCCCAGCAAGCAGCTGCGGGGACTGGTGGTGTCCCTGCTGGTGGGCGCGTTCCTGGGGATCTGCTCCTCCTTCCTGGGCATCGGCGGCGGGCCCATCAACGTGGCCCTCATCATCTACCTGTTCTCCTTCGACACCAAAACCGCCACGGTCTGCTCCCTGGTGACCATCCTCTTCGCCCAGATTTCCAAACTCACCACCGTGGCGCTCACCACCGGCTTCGGCGGCTTCGACCTGTCCATGGCCCCTGTCATGGTGGTGGGAGCCATCGCAGGCGGCTTCATCGGTGCCAGCCTGAACAAGAAGTGCAAGGAAGAGACGGTGGAGAAGGCCTTCAACGCCGTGCAGTTGCTGGTGCTGGCCATCTCCGTGTTCAACATCGTGCGCAACCTTATGGCCTAAGACAGACCTTCAACGCCCCGGAGCATGCTGCTCCGGGGCGTTTTTTTGTCGGCAACCTGGTGATACTGTGCAATTTATACAAAAAATAGCTGGACTTTTCTGCGCTGTATCTGTATATTTGACTTGTAAGGCTGGGGGAAATCCAGTATGATGTACTTATAAAAAGTTAGCTGTGCTAAAAATTTTTTAGCAGAGAGGAGAAATTACGATGGATTCTCAGATGCGTGACCGCGGCAGCGCGGTGTTTTCCTACCGGGGCATCCCCCCGGCGGGCCAGCTGATCCCTCTGGGCCTTCAGCATGTGGTGGCGGCCATCGTGGGCATCGTCACCCCCGCCATTCTGGTTTCCAACGTCTGCAACCTCTCGCCGGAGGACCAGACCCTGCTCATCCAGGTATCCCTGATCATGACCGCCCTGGCCACCCTGCTCCAGCTTTTTCCCATCTTCGGGCGGATCGGGGCGCGGCTGCCCGTCATCATGGGCACCAGCTTTGCCTATGTGCCCACCCTCCAGGTCATCGGCGCCGACTTTGGCCTGGGCGCCATCCTGGGGGCGGAGCTCATCGGCGGCCTGGTGGCCATTCTCTTCGGCGTGTTCGTGCGGCAGATCCGCAAGTTTTTCCCGCCCCTGGTTACGGGCACGGTGATCTTCACCATCGGCCTGTCTCTCTACTCCACCGCCATCCGCTACATGGCCAGCGGCGCCAACCCCGCCGACCCGGCGCAGTTCGGCAGCCTTACCAACTGGGTGGTGGCCCTGGCCACCTTCGCCGTGGTGCTCTTCTGCAACCACTTCGCCCGGGGCACCGTGAAGCTGGGGGCCATCCTCATCGGCATGGCGGCGGGCTACCTCATCTCCATCCCCCTGGGCATGGTGTCCTTTGACGCGGTGAGCAGCGCCGGCTGGTTCCAGCTGGCTGTGCCGGGGCATTTCCGTATGGAGTTCGTGCCCAGCGCCTGTGTCTCCCTGGCCATCGTCTATGTGGTCAACGCCGTGCAGACCATTGGAGACCTGAGCTCCACCACGCTGGGCGGCATGGACCGCCTGCCCACCGACAAGGAGCTCTCCGGCGGCATCATCGGCCAGGGGGTCATCAGCGTAGTGGGGTCCTTCTTCGGCGGCCTGCCCGTGGCCTCGTACAGCCAGAACGTGGGTATTATCACCGTCAACCGGGTTATCAACCGCTCGGTCTTCGCCCTGGCCTCGGTGGTGCTGCTCCTGGCGGGGCTGGTGCCCAAGTTCTCCTCCGTGCTCACCACCATCCCCCAGAGTGTCATCGGCGGGGCCACCATCTCGGTCTTCGCCATGATCACCATGACCGGCATGCGTATGATCACCTCCGAGCCCCTCACCATGCGTTCGTGCACGGTGGTGGGACTGTCGGTGGCCCTGGGCATGGGGGTCACCCTGGTCAGCGGCAGCCTGGCCGGCCCCGGCTTCCCCGACTGGGTGCACACCGTGTTCGGCTCCTCCTCCGTGGTGCTCTCCACCCTCATGGCCATCTTCCTCAACCTGATCCTGCCCAAGGAGAAGGCCCCCGCTGAGCCCGCCGCGAAATAGGAGCGTATATGAAAAGCTGCCTGGGGGGCGGGCGACCTCCGCAGAGTATTATGGAGAAGAAGGGAGGACTTGCCGCGATGAATTTATATAAATGGTGCTGGGTGATACGGGGTGTTGCCGCGCTCTGCGCGGTGGTGTTCCTGATCGGAGCGGCATTTGGAGCCAAGGGGGATATGTCGACCTTTCGCAGCTTGCGGGCGGTGGCGATCGGCATTCTCGCGGTCGGATTCGTGATTGCCGTGATCACGCTGCGGTGTCCGCGATGCGGGAAGAGCATTCGCATGAACACAAAGATGAAGGTATGCCCTTACTGCGGCGAGAAGCTAATATAAACTGAACGCAGGAAGCCGGCTCAGAGCCGGCTTCCTGCGTCCTCTTTCTATGCCGTAAAGTCCCACTCCGCCGGGTCGCTGGAATAGACCTCCGCGATGTCGGTGATGTCAAGAAACCCCTCCTGGGCGTTGTAGACCGCCGGGGTGTCGCAGGTCATCCACTGCCGGCCATACTCGTCGGTGGCCCGGGCGGCGATGCAGTAGGTGTCCCCGTCCTCCAGAACGGCGCCCTCGGGCGCCTCAAAGAAGAGTGTGTCCCCCCAGTCCCCCTGGTAGCTGTCCGGCTTTTCACAGGGGGTGTACCAGGCGATGAGCTTCCGGTCCCGGAAGAGGCCCACCTCCAGCTCCGCAAGCCGGGTGGAGGCCGGGGTGGAGTCCACCCGGAGCGTGGCGTACCGATCGGGGAGGACGCCCTCCTCCCGGACAGAGCCCCAGAGGGTGTTGCCGTAGAACCAAACCTGGGGGAAGGTGTCGGACAGGAGGTAGGTGAACACGTCCAACACCTGGGTCTCCCGCTTCTCCCCGGTGACAAAGACCACCGAGAGGGTGATGGAGTCGGTGAGGGGGACGTCGATTTCGGCGGAGAAGGACTGCCCATCTCCCAGGGTGCCCGGGAACTCCAGGGCCTCGCCGGAGCCGCAGTCGGCCAGGAAGAGGGCCTCCATGCCCTCCACATAGGTTTTGGGCACCGCCTCCAGGGTGAAGGTGGCCGTGCCCTCGCCGGGATCGGCGGAGAGGAACTGAGCGCTGTAGCTGGCGGTCAGGCTGTTCTGGGCTTTCAGGATTTCCTCCACCCGGCGCTCGATGGAGCCGATCTGGCCATTGACGCTGGAGGACACGTTCGCAATGGCGTTTTGCAGGCTCCCATAGTCCCGGCTTACCTCCTCCAGCCGGGAGAAGAGGTTTGCAAAGACGGTGGCCGCCAGCACCACGGCCACAAGGCCCATCAGGACCAGGGGCAGGCGGCTGCGCCGCTTAGGCTCCGGCGGCTTCTGGGCGGCGAGATACCGCTCGGCGATCTCTTGGGCCATTTTGAGCTGCGCCTCGGTGAGCTCGGCAGTCTGGGTGCCGGGATGCTCCTCCTCCCCCAGAAGCCAGCCAACGGATACCGAGAAGATCCGGCTCAGGGCCACCAGCTTTTCGATCTCGGGCAGGCTGGCGTCCGACTCCCATTTATAGATGGCCTGCCGGGACACTCCCAGTTGGTCTCCCAGGCCCTCCTGGGAGAGGCCCAGCTCCTTTCGCTTCTGTGCAATGCGCTGTCCCACTGTCATGGCGTGCGCCTCCTTTCCTGCCTCCACCTTAGCACAGCTTTCCGCCTCAAAGCCACCAACTCCGGGGTGGATTTTTGTCAACCGGCGGTTTACACAGGCGCGGTTGGGGCAAAAAACTCAGGATTTCGCCTCGCCGATGTAGCTGTACAGGGTGTACTTGGAGATGCCGAAGAACTTGCACACCTTATCCCCCGACTTGGTGATGAGGAAGGCCCCCGAGTCGTTGAGGAACTCGATGGCCTTCACCTTGTCCTCCTTGGTCATCAGGGCCACCGGCTTGCCCACCAGGGCCACGCTCTGCTCGATGAGCTCGTCCAGCAGGTCGGAGACGTTGCGGGCGATGGGCTCGGGAGCCGCGCCGCTCTGCTCGGCGGCGGTGAACTGGCGCAGGGTGTCCTCCATGGCCAGCAGGAGGGTGATGTCGTAGTTGATGGCGAAGATACCCACCGCCTCCCCCTTGTCGTTGCGCAGGTAGACGGTGCTGGACTTGAGGACCTTGCCGTCGGAGGTGCGGGTCAGGTAGCAGAAGTGGTCCCGGAGCTGGGCACGGTCCCCCTTGAGGGCCTCCAGCACCACATGGGAGGCCCCGTCCCCCACCTTGCGCCCGGTGACGTGGCCATTTTCGATGAGAACGATGGAGCTGTCTGCCTCCCGGCCCTCCAGGTCGTGGTAGACCACCTCGCAGTTGGGCCCGAACTGGGAGGCGAGGGCCTTGGCCAGCTGGGTGAGAAATTGCAGAATGGAAGCCTCCATGGACTTCACCGCCTTTGCTTTCTTTCTGTCACAAGTATAGCACACCCGGCGGACGATTCAACAAAAAAAGTATGGCCTAAAAAATTTTTATGAGGACGAGAGACCGCCGCTTGCAAAAAAGAGGGAAGTATGGTAAGATAAAAGGGCCCACAGAGGAGATCCTCTGTGCATAATAGACAAAAACAGAAAGACGGCTGTAACGGAGTGCTTCGCGCACGGGCTGGAGGGAGCGTCCCCCGGCCTGTGCGTATTTTTTTGAAAAAGGAGGCGGTCAATATGCTGCTGCTTGGAAACGGAACGGTCATCACCCGCGCCGAGGCCCATCCCTGGTATCCTGACGGCGCGGTGGCCATGGAGGGGAGCACCATCAAGGAAGTGGGCCCCCTGGCCGAGCTGAGGGAGAAGTACCCCCAGGCGGAATTTGTGGACGCCCGGGGTGGGATCATCATGCCCGGCCTCATCAACGCCCATACCCACATCTATTCCGGCCTTGCCCGGGGCCTTGCCATTGAGGGCAATAACCCCACCAACTTCCTGGAGGTGCTGGAGGGCATGTGGTGGAACATCGACCGCCACCTGACCCTGGACGGTACCCGGGCAAGTGCCTGGGCCACGGTGCTGGAGTGCATCCGCAACGGCGTCACCACCATCTTCGACCACCACGCCTCCTTCCGGGAGATCCCCGGCTCCCTCTTTGCTATCAAGGACGTGTGCCGTGAGGCGGGCATCCGCGCCTGCCTGTGCTACGAGGTGTCCGACCGGGACGGGGAGGAGAAGCGGGACCAGGCCATCGCCGAGAACGCCGACTTTGCCCGCTGGGCCGCGGCGGAGGACGACGACATGATAAAGGCCATGTTCGGCGGCCATGCCCTCTTCACCCTCTCGGACAAGACCCTGGAGAAGATGGCGGCGGCAAACGACGGCCTCACCGGCTTCCACATCCACGTCGCCGAGGGCATGAACGACGTCTACGACTCCCTGAGAGGCTACGGCTGCGCCCCGGTGGAGCGGCTCCTCCACCACGGCATGCTGGGACAGCGCACCATCCTGGGCCACTGCATCCATGTGAGCGGCGCGGAGATGGACATGATCCGGGAGACGGGCACCATGGTGGTCAACAACCCCGAGTCCAACATGGGCAACGCTGTGGGCTGCGCCCCGGTGCTCCAGATGATGGAGAAGGGCATCACCGTGGGCATGGGCACCGACGCCTACACCCACGACATGCTGGAGAGCCTGAAGGTCTTCCTCATCATCCAGCGGCACAATGCCTGCCTTCCCAACGTGGCCTGGGGGGAGGCCATGACCATGCTCTTCCGCAACAACGCCGCCATCGGCGAGCAGTACTTCAAAAAGCCTCTGGGCGTGCTGGAGCCGGGAGCCGCCGCCGATGTGATCGTCATGGACTATAAGCCCTTCACCCCCTTCTCCCATGAGAACATCGACGGCCATATGCTCTTTGGCATGATGGGCCGCAGCTGCACCCACACCATCATAAACGGCAAAGTGCTCTACAAGGACCGCGCCTTCGTGGACCTGGATGAAGACGCCATCAACGCCTGGACCATGGAGCAGGCCAAGAAGCTGTGGGGCGAGCTCAACCACAGAACCTACTGAATTTCCCCCAAATCCGACAACAAACGGTAATTTCAGACATTCAAGATAACGGGAGGTATTCGCCATGAGCGACATCATGCGCCCCATCCCCTTTGCGCAGCTGATGGACTGGGTGCTGGAGGAGTACGAGAAGGAGGGCAGCGTCTTCGGGGTGCGCAAGCTGGTGCGCCACGCTGGCGGCAAGGGCCTGCCCATCTTTGAAGAGAAGATCGAGGCCCCCTTCGGTCCCGCCGCCGGGCCCCACACCCAGCTTGCCCAGAACCTGATCGCCGCCTACGCCGCGGGCGCCAGGTTCTTCGAGCTCAAGACGGTGCAGATCATGGACGGGGAGGAGCTCTCCAAGTGCGTGCCCAAGCCCTGCATCACCGCCGCTGACGAGTGCTATAACTGCGAGTGGTCCACCGAGCTCACGGTGAAAGAGGCCTACGAGGAGTATGTGAAGGGCTGGTTTGCCTGCAAGCTGCTCTCCCGGGAGCTCTCTCTGGGCGAAGAGGACGGCTTCGTGTTCAATATGTCGGTGGGCTATGATCTTGCGGGCATCAAGAGCGAGAAGATCGACGCTTACATCGAGGGCATGAAGGACGCCTCCGGCTCGGCGGTGTGGAGTGAGTGCATGGACTGGGCCCTCTCCCACCTGGATCAGTTCCGCAAGGTGGACGAGGCCTATGTGAAGGCCATCTCCCCGGTGATCTCCCGCTCCATCACCGAGTCCACCCTCCACGGCTGCCCGCCGGAGGAGATCGAGGCCATCGCCACCTATCTCCTCACGGAAAAGGGGCTCAATACCTACGTCAAGTGCAACCCCACCCTCCTGGGCTACGATTACGCCCGCAAGACCCTGGACAGCCTGGGCTTTGACTACGTCTCCTTTGACGACCACCACTTTAAGGAGGACCTCCAGTGGTCTGACGCCCTCCCCATGCTCCGCCGCCTCATGGCGCTGGCCGCCGAGCGGGGGCTGGAGTTTGGCGTGAAGCTCACCAACACCTTCCCGGTGGACGTGGCGGCGGGAGAGCTGCCCAGCCAGGAGATGTATATGTCCGGCCGGTCTCTCTTCCCCCTGACCATCGCCCTGGCCGCCAGGGTGGCCGGGGAGTTTGGGGGGAAGCTGCGCATCTCCTACTCCGGCGGCGCGGACTGCCACAACCTCAAGGCCCTCTTCGACGCGGGCATCTGGCCCATCACCATGGCCACCACCCTCCTAAAGCCCGGCGGCTATGACCGCCTTGCCCAGATGGGGGAGGAGCTGATGGATTGCGAGAGCGCTCCCTTCTCCGGTGTGGATGAGGCCAAGGTGCGGGCGCTTATGGACCGCGTGGGGACGGACCCCCTCTTCCGCAAGCCCATCAAGCCCCTGCCCCGCCGCAAAAACGGCCGGCAGGTGCCCCTCATCGACTGCTTCGACGCCCCCTGCCGCTCCGGCTGCCCTATCCACCAGGACATCCCCGCCTATCTCATGCGGGCCGGGGAGGGCAAGTACGCCGAGGCCCTGGAGATCATTCTGCGCCGCAACCCCCTGCCCTTCATCACCGGCACCATCTGCCCCCACCACTGCGGGGACAAGTGCATGCGCGCCTATTATGAGGAGTCGGTCCATATCCGGGATGTGAAGCTCAAGTGCGCCACCGAGGCCATGGAGCAGGTACTGCCCACCCTGAAAAGCGCGGCGCCCCAGAGTGGCAAGAAGGTTGCCGTGGTGGGCGGCGGTCCGGCGGGCATGGCGGCGGCCTATTTCCTCTCCCGGGAGGGGGTGGACGTCACCATTTTTGAGGCCACCGGCAAGCTGGGCGGCGTGGTGCGCCACATCATCCCCGCCTTCCGCATCTCCGACGAGGCCATCGACCGGGACGAGGCCATCATCCGCTCCATGGGCGCCAAGGTGCAGCTGAACACCTACATTTCCTCCGCTGGGGAGCTGGAGGCCCAGGGCTTTACCCATATTCTCTTCGCCACCGGCGCCCAGAAGGCGGGAGACCCCCGGCTGGAGTACGGCACCTATGTGAACTTCACCGAGGTCCTCGCCGCCATCAGGGCCGGCGCCGCGCCCGAGCTGGGGAAGAACGTGGCGGTGGTGGGCGGCGGCAACTCCGCCATGGATACCGTCCGGGCGGTGAAGCGCCTGAAGGGCGTGGAGCACGTCCGGCTCATCTACCGCCGCACCCGGCGGTATATGCCCGCCGAGGAGGAGGAGCTCTCCCTGGCCCTCTCCGAGGGGGTGGAGTTTATGGAGCTGCTCGCCCCCGTGGGGGTGAAGGACGGCGTGCTCACCTGCGCGGTCATGGAGCTGGGAGCCCCTGACGAAAGCGGCCGCCGCAGCCCGGTGGATACCGGCAGAAGGCTGGAGGTGCCCTGTGACACCCTCATTGCGGCGGTGGGGGAGCGCATCGACGAGAGCGTGGACGTGGGGCGCTGGCCGGTGATCGGCGACCGGAAGCGGGGCCCCGCCACCGTGGTGGAGGCCATCGCCGACGCCCTGGAGGCGGTGCAGGCCATCGTGGCGGTGGACAGCGAGGCGGACGTGGACAAGAACGTCCATCCGGATTACCAGAAGCCCCTCGCCAAGCACGGTACCCTCCGCACCGACTGCTCCGAGTGTCCCGACAAGCGCTGCCTGGGCTGCGCCACCGTGTGCGAGACCTGCACCGAGGTGTGCCCCAACCGGGCCAACATCGCCGTGCGGGTGCCCGGCAAGCGCCAGCGGCAGATCGTCCATGTGGACGGGATGTGCAACGAGTGCGGCAACTGCGCCGTCTTCTGCCCCTATGAGAGCAGACCCTACAAGGACAAGTTCACCCTGTTCTGGAGCAGGGAGGACTTTGAGCACAGCGACAATGCCGGCTGGCTGCCCCACGGCGGCAGGACGGGCGTGTGCACCGTCCGGGTGGGCGGCACGGTCAGGGACTACGATGTCACCGACCCCCGCTGCGGACTTCCCGAGGACCTGCGGCAGCTCATCCTGGCTGTCAGGCAGGACTACGGCTACCTGGTGC
>LBJMR02800__coassemble_599_pt1 | contig 22293 bp, 17 predicted proteins | sample LBJMR02800__metabat2_low_PE_006 | metagenome-assembled genome bin LBJMR02800 | reverse complement strand
TGTAGGTTTGTCAAACATATTGGACAGTGAACTCAGCGGGAGAGCGCCAGCCGAGAGGCCTCATGGGGAAGTTGTTGGAGCGACGGTTGTGGATGGCAAGCTGCCTTGCAAAATCATGCAGGGAGTAGAAGCTGTGGCAGGAGTAAAAGCGTTTTTGGTCCTCCCGGTGGCTGCGTTCTACCTTGCCATTGTGGCGGGGCGTATAGGGACGGATGAGCTTGTGGCGGATACCCAGCGTGGCGGCAGTGGTCTCAAACAGAGTAGGCAGATTCCGTTTGCTGTTGGAGAAACGGTTGGTGAACTCGAAGCCATTGTCTGTCTGGACACACTGCACTCGGATTCCCCGGCGGGCATACCATTTGGTCAGTTGTTTCAGGAAATCGGCAGAAGAATAGGTGCTCTGCTCAGGGTAAGCAGCAAGAAAACGCAGGCGGGTAAACTCGTCAATGGCGGTGTATTGGAACAGGCGGAGCTCCGGGTCCGCAACACACCTGCGGGGCACGACCTTCACATCCACCTGGACTCGCTGGCCCGGATAGGTCATCTGCTCGTAAGGCTTGGGCTTGTACGCTTTCTTCTTCTCGGCAACAGAAAACAGCCCCAATTTGCGCATGACCCGGAACAAGCTCTCCGGGCGGCGGGTGTAGCCCCGCATCCGCAGCCGGTGCCACAGCTCTACCATGCCCAGGTTAGGATTGCGGCGGCGCATATCCCGGATCAGCTTCAGCTCTGCCTCTGTATGCTGATTGGGATGGCTGTGGGGCCGCTTGGACTGGCAGGCCAGGGATGCCACACTCCCATCCCAGCGGACCTTCCAGAAGTAGATGTACGACCGGCTTTTGTTATACTTCCGGCTGGCACGGCTGACGCCATATTTTTCTGCGTACTTCATCAGGGATTGCCGATACGCCATGTCCTGTGTTATACTCTTGCTCATGAAGGATATGGCCCCCTCTCGTACAGTTGGTGTGTGGTAACTCAACTATAACCGATGAGGCCTTATCCTTCATCCTTTTTTATTCAACTGTCCAACATGTATTGTACTCCTACATTTTTCATGAGGATAGCATAAAAAGTTTCCCTTGTCGAGTGGAAAGAAAGACGGTATAATAAAATTTCAGGAATTTTACGGATGGAGGGGAATCAAATGGAAGAGCTGTATCTGCCCGTGCTCTCCCACTTCCAGAACGGAAATGTGTGGACCGCCAGCGCGGGCAAGCTGCGCTATCGGGCCGCGGGAGGGGAGACCATCGCTGCGGAGGTCTGGCAGGGACCGTGGAACCTGGAGTTGGCCGAAATCGAGGAGAAGCGGGAATTTCCCCTGACGGAAGAGGGTATCGACCAGCTCAGAGCATGGCTGCTCACCTGGGCGGAGGAGATGAACGCCCGGCCCGAGGAGACGCTGGAGCAGACCCTGGAGCGCAGGGACGCGCGCGTCCATTCCGCTGAGCAGCAGGCGCAGCAAACAAACTGAAACTACCATGATGGCTGAGAAAGGACCTGAAGATACCGCTATGAAACTCACTCCCGCAATCGTGATCAAACGCATTCTGGCCTATTGCCTGGGCCTTTTTATTATGGCGCTGGGCGTCTCGCTGTCGGTGCTCTCCGATCTGGGCGTCTCACCCATGAGCTCCATCCCCTATGTGCTCAGCCAGATCGTCCCCGCTATCTCCATGGGCACGTTCACCACGGGACTGTTCTGCTGCTACATCGCCATCCAGGCCGTGCTGCTGGGCAGAAAATTCCATCCGGTACGACTTCTGTAGATCGTAGGCTCCTTCATTTTCGGCTGGTTTGTGGTTCTGACCAACTTCCTGACCGGCTTCCTCCCCGTACCGGGCAACTACCTCATGCAGCTTATCTGGCTGGTTCTGGGTATCGTCTGCGTGGCCCTGGGCATTTTCCTGTATATCGCCCCCAAGCTGCCCGCGCTGCCCGGCGAGGGGGTCATGCAGGTAATTTCCGAGAAGTACCACATCCCACTGCACTGGGCCAAGATGGGCTTTGACGTGACGGTGACCGTCATTGCCATCGTCCTCTCGCTGATCTTCTTCCATGGCCTCAACGGCATCCGGGAGGGCACGGTGCTGGCGGCACTGGTTGTGGGCAAGGTGCTGGGCGTGGTGATGAAGCTGGGGGGGGCAGCAGCTGGACTACTTCCTGGGCAAGGAGAGCGTCACGGCAGCTCAAGCGTGAAAGAAGGAGGGCGCAGCCATAAGCTGCGCCCTCCTTTTATTGCATACTGCTTAGATCAGGCCCATGGCCCACTGGAGCAGCAGGCTCACGGCGGTGATGGCCACCCAGCAGCAGGCGCCCAGGGCCAGGGGCTTGCCGCCGCTTTTGACCAGCTTGACGATATTGGTATTCACGCCGATGGCGGCCATGGCCAGGACGATGAGGAACTTGCTCAGCTCTTTGACCGGGTCGAACACCCCGGCGTCAGCGCCCAGGTTCACCGCCACGGTGGTGATGACCGACGCGCCGATAAAAAACAGGATGAAGAAAGGAAAGATCTTCTTCATATCCACCGCTTTGCCCTCGCCGGCCCTTCTGGTGCGCAGGAAGGCCAGCACCAGGGTGATGGGGATGATGGCCAGGGTGCGGGTGAGCTTGGCGGTAACAGCCTTGTCCAGGGTGGCGGTGCCCAGGTTCCACATGCTGTCCCAGGTGGCGGCAGTGGCGGTGACGGAGGAGGTGTCGTTGACGGCGGTGCCGGCAAAGATGCCGAAGGCCTCGCCGGAGGACGTGTCAAAGCCAATGAGCTGCCCCAGGGAGGGGAAGATCAGGGCGGCCAGGACGTTGAAAAAGAAGATGACCGAGATGGCCTGGGCCACCTCTTCCTCGTCGGCCTCGATGACCGGGGCGGTAGCGGCGATGGCAGAGCCGCCGCAGATGGAGGAGCCCACCCCCACCAGGGTGGCCACCTTGCCGGGAATACGCATACACCGGCTCAGCAGAAAGGCCGTGATCAAGGAGACCGAAATGGTGCACAAAATGATGGGCAGGGACTGCTTTCCCGTCTGCACCACCACATTGAGGTTCATGCCGAAGCCCAGCAGGACCACCGCCCACTGCAGCACCTTTTTGGAGACGAATTTCACGCCTCCCTCCACCCGGGACTTGTCCTGGATGAGCAGGCTGAGCACCATGCCCGCCAGAATGGCGATGACGGCGCCGCCGATGATGGGAAAGGCCTTGCCCAGAAACCAGGACGGCACGGCCACCGCCAGGCACAGGACGATCCCCCATCCGTTTTTCTTCACAAAATTCAACGCAAACCCCGCTCCTCTCTCTTCTCTCCGCCCGCTCGCAGGCGGTCAAATCTGGAAAATATGGCGGGACTGATTATATACGCCTCCACGCAAAAAATAAAATGATATATCTTGATATAAGCATAAGGATATATTATCATAATCCCAGAATATACCGGGGCTAACCCGGGAGAGGAGGCGCGCCATGCTGGACTTTCGCATCCAGACTTTTCTGGCGGTGTGCCGGCACATGAGCTTTACCGCCGCGGCGGAGGAGCTTCATATCACCCAGCCGGCGGTGTCCCAGCACATCCACCATCTGGAGGAGCACTACGGCGTCTCTCTTTTTTCCCGGGAGGGGCGGCATGTGGCCCTCACTCCGGCGGGGGAGGTCCTCCGCCGGACCATGCAGGGTCTTGAAAACGACGAGCAGGCCATGCAGCGCCGGATGCACGAGGCGGGAAGCGGCAAGCGCACCCTGGTGTTCGGGGTGACCATGACCATCGGGGAGTACGCGGTGGTGGGCGCATTGAGCCGGTACCTCAAGGCCCACCCGGACACCGACCTGGTGGTGCGTTTTGGCAACACCCACACCCTGCTCGACAAGCTGCGTCTGGGGGAGATCGACTTTGCCCTGGTGGAGGGGTACTTTGTCTCCTCGGGCTTTGAGACTCTGGTGGCCCGCAGTGAGCCCTATCTCCCGGTGTGTGCCTCGGGCCATGTGTTTTCCCGGGAGGTAGTGGGTCTGGAGGACCTGCTCTGCGAGCGGCTGCTGGTGCGGGAGGAGGGGTCGGGCACCCGGGAGATTCTGGAGAAGACACTGGCGGCCCACCACCTGCGCATCGCCGACTTCGCCCATGTGACCGAGGTGGGCAATGTCCACGCTCTGGTGAGCCTGCTGGTCCAGGACTGCGGCGTGGCCTTTTTATACCGCGCGGCGGTGGAGCGGGAGCTGGAGCAGGGCCTGCTGCGGACCATCCCCATCCCCGGCGTAGATATCCGCCATGACTTCACCTTCCTGTGGAACCGGGAGAGCTGCTTTCGGGAGGAGTACAAAAGCACCTGCCTGGAGCTGCGTTCCCTCTCCTGAGCACACAAAAACCCGTGGCCCCGCCAGTATGGCGGGGCCACGGGCTTTTTCTTATTTATGGCGTGTCGTGGGTCAGTCCCAGCTTGCCGTAGAAGTCCTGCTCCAGCACCAGGCGGGAGTAGGAGAACATGTCATTGACCTGCTTGAGGGTGGAGACCACATAGCCCTCGGGCACCTCCACCCCCTCGTTGGGGGTGAAGTGGTCGGCCTGGGAGTCGTAGCGGCCCAAGTCGGTGATAAAGCTGCGGTCGGAGAGGACCACCAGAGCGGGGCTGTCAGAGAGGATGTCCCGGCCCATGAGCAGCCGGGAGTCGTACTCCAGGCCGAAGAGGTTGGAGAGGGTGGGCAGAATGTCCAGGCTGGAGCAGGGCTTGGTCACCGTTACGCTCTCCTCCATGTCGGCGCACCAGAGGATGAGCGTGCTGTGGTAGACGTCAAAGCGCATATCCAGGGGCCCACCGTTGAGCTCATCCAGCACCTCCTGTGAGAGTCCGTAGGGGTAGTGGTCGGCGGAGAGGACGATCACCGTGTCCTCCAGCACGCCCGCTTCCTCCAGATAGTTGAGGGTATACTCCAGGGCCCGGTCCAACTCCATCTGGCAGGCCAGGTAGGCCCGGAAGTTCTCGCTGTGATCCTCGTAGCCCACCTCGTTGCGGTGCTTGGTGGCCATGGTGTTGCCGATGAAGGTGTAGTTCATGTGACCACTGACCGTCATGTAGTAGGCGTGGAAGGGCTCCTCCCCCACATACTCGGGCAGGGTGAGTTCCATCATCTCCAGGTCGGACTCGGGCCAGGTGGCCTTTACGTCCAGGCCGTTGCCCAGGCCCTTGTAGACATAGCCCAGGTTGGGGTGGGACACATCCCGGCGGTAGTAGTTGTAGGTATGGTTGTGGTAGGCCCGGGTGTCGTATCCCAGGGCCCTAAGCTGGTTGCCCATGGCGAAGTACATGTTGTTGCTGCCCGAGACGTACATGGACCACACCCCCGACTTGGGGATGAGCGAGGTGGTGGCCACATACTCCCCGTCGGAGGTGGAGACCCACCAGAGGGGATTGTAAAAGTTCTCAAAGACAAAGCCGCTGTTGGCAAGCTTATAGAGGGTGGGGGTGACCTCCTCGTCCACGGCAAAGCGGGAGAAACCCTCAGCGGTGAACCAAATGAGATTTTTCCCCTCAAAGAGGCCGGTGTACTCGTTTTGCATGGTGGGCTCCCGGCTGCCGAAGTAGGCCGCCATTTTGCGCAGGGTCTCGTCGCCGCCCTCGGCGGCCAAGGCGCCCAGGTCCACCTCCATTACGTTGGGACCGTAGACCACCGGCGTAGGGGTAGGAGAGGCCTCCGGGTCGGGGGAGGTCTGGGGCTGGGTAGGCGAGGGGGTGGCGGGGGGCGGCGTGGTCTCGCTCTCCGGCACGCCGGAGCCGCCCAGGCCCAGCAGCCGCCCCACATCCAGCCGCAGGGTGGTCATCACCCCGAAGTTGGACACGCTGAGGTCGGGGATGAACTCCTGGTGATAGAGGTAGGCCGGCGAGATGCCCCCGCTGGCACTCAGGTTGATGGAAAGCAGCGCCAGAAGATGGAATACCACCGCGAAGGCCGCCAGCAGCCCCATGGTCCGTTTCTTCACCCGCCGCCCGGTCAGTACCGCCCGTCCCTTCCAGAACAGCAGCACCACCGGCAACACCAGCAGGATAAGGGGCAGCCAGGCCTTGGCCAGGCCGTCCAGGATGTCCCGCCAGAAGGTCCAGATCTTTCCGGCGGTGCCCACGGAGTAGACCGTCATAAACATGCGGAAGATGGTGTAATAGACCGTCTGCACCATCATCCACACCGTCACCAGGCAGGCCAGGACCCGGGCAAGTCTCACCCTGCCCCGCTTTTTCAGCGGACAGCACGCGAGATCAAACAAAATGCCCAGGGCCGCGGAGAACAGAAGGGTAAACCAGGTTCCCCGGTTGAAGAGGGTGCCGAAGGCCCACACCTTCACCACCATCTCCTGGTAAAAGATCATCACCGGGAAGAAAAAAAGGGGCAGCAAGTCCCGCAGCAGCGGCGGGATGCGTCCGTCCCATCCGCTGGAGAGCCGCTTTCCACGCTGGAGGGCGGAGCTTTTCCCGGTCAGTGAGGAAGGTCCCACCTTAATTCCCCTCCTTTCGTCAATATTTTTCTTTATTGTATGGTCCGCCGTATCGGAAGTCAAGGCGGGCAGGGCAAACGAAAGAATTTCTTAAAAACTGCCCCATGACACAGGAAACTTTTTCGCGTCGTATAGAACTCCCGGCTTTTCCATATCCTCTGAACAGTCCCAATCATCGCTGATACGGAGGAGAACGCCCATGAAACGATATGCCGCGGCCCTGCTCTCGGCCGCCGTACTCATGCTGCCGCTCCTGTCCCCGGCCCGGGCCGCGTCCGCCCCAGCCGTGGATGCGGGCGCCGCCATTCTGATGGAAAAAGAGACCGGCACCATTTTATATGAGCAGAATTCCCACGATAAGCTGGAGCCCGCCAGCGTCACCAAGGTGATGACCCTGCTGCTGGTGATGGAGGCGGTGGATGAGGGCCGAGTGAGCCTGGACGATCTGGTGACGGTCTCCGCCCACGCCGCAGGCATGGGCGGCTCCCAAACCTATATGGAGCAGGGAGAGCAGTTTACCGTCCGGGACATGCTCAAGGCGGTGGCAGTGGTGTCCGGCAACGACGCCGCCGTAGCCCTGGCTGAGCATCTCTCGGGCAGCGAGGAGAGCTTCGTGGCCCTTATGAACCGCCGAGCCGCCGAGCTGGGCATGACGGACACTGCCTTCCAAAACTGTACGGGCCTACCCGCCGCGGGGCATCTCACCAGCGCCCACGACATCGCCGTGATGAGCCGGGAGCTGATCCTCAACCACCCCGGCATCCGGGAATTCACCACCATCTGGATGGACTCCATCCGGGACGGGGCCTTCCAGCTGGTAAACACCAACAAGCTCATCCGCTTCTATGAAGGGGCCACGGGGCTCAAGACCGGCTCCACCGATGCCGCCCTCTACTGCCTCTCTGCCACGGCGGAGAAGGACGGGATGGAGCTCATCGCGGTGATTCTGAAGGCCCCCACCTCCGATGTGCGCTTTGCCTCCGCCCAAGCCCTGCTCAACTTTGGCTTCGCCAACTACACCCTCACCGACGTCTACCCCAGCCAGGCTCTACCCCCCATCGACGTACTGCTGGGTGAACAGGCTCAGGTCCAGGGCGTCCTGTCCCGCTCCAGCCGTATTCTGGTGGAGAAGACCGAGCTCAACGCCGTAACCACCGAGCTTACACTGTGTGAGAACGTGGAGGCTCCGGTGGAAGCGGGGCAGAAGCTGGGTGAGATGAAGGTACTGGTGAACGGCCAGGTACGGGAGACCATCCCCATTGTGGCCGCCCAGGCGGTGGAGCGGCTCACCGTACCCGGGATCTTCCTGCGCTTCCTCAGGACCCTATTCATGGCAGGCTGAGGGAAGAAAACCTTCCCCGAAGCCCGCAAAGGGTGCCTGCCGCTCTTGCAAAACTCTCCTGATTCTGGTAAACTGAACCACGGAAACGCAATTTTATCCACGACAGGAGGAACACCATGACCCTGGGGCAGAAAATCAAGGAGGCCCGGCTCTCCCGGGGCATGACCCAGAAGGAGCTGGTGGGAGACTATATCACCCGCAATATGCTCTCTAAGATTGAAAACGACTCGGCCACCCCCTCGGTGCGCACGCTGGAATACCTGGCGGGCGCCCTTGGGCTGCCCACGGGCTATTTCCTTTCCGACGCCGTGGTGTCCGACGGCACCGCCCCCGACGGTCTGGACGAGGCCCGCTCCGCCTTCCGCTCGGGGCGGTGGCTGGACTGTCTGGCCGCGCTGGAAGCCGACAAGAAGGCCGGTACCACCGACGAAGGGTATCTGCTCCACGCCTACGCGGGCGCCTATGCCGCCCGGGAGGCCCTCGCCCGGGGTGAGGTGGCCCAGGCCCGTGAGCTGGCGGAGACCGCTCAATACTATAATCAGGAGGGGATGTACTCCGCCCCTCATCTCTCCTGCCAGCTCTCCCTGATTCTGGGCGAGTGCTTTACCCGCCTGGGGGAAGAAGGCTACGAGACCCAGCGGGACCTTCTGCGCAAAGCCCTGGAGCGGCTGGAGGCCGCCCACAATGGATATTGACCCCACTCCGCCCCTTGTCCCAGTGTTGGACTAAGGGGCGGTTTTTCACGCGGCCAGGTACTCCAGCGCTCCACCCCCGTTTCCACGGGATGGAGCGGATACCATTCTGTCCCAGCATTCCCTGGAAAAAAACCGAACAACGCCTTGACTAGCGTCCCTATGTGTTGTATACTTTATACAAATTACTGGCGTCAAATATATCTCTTTGTGTCAATTTTTTGACACATTCCTTATAATTTGTAGAATTTTCCATACACGGAGGTGTCCTATGGCTCCACGAAAGAATTCGCCGGTAGCGGCGAAGGAAACACCCCTCTCCCTGTTCCTGGAGGGGAAAAACAATCACGTTCAGGAATATTTAGGCGCCCATCCCTGCTCGCAGGACGGGCAGGATGGATATATATTCCGGGTCTGGGCTCCCCACGCCTCCCACGTGGCGGTGATGGGCGACTTCAACGGCTGGAATACGGACAGCCATCCCATGACACGTCTGGAGGGCGGCGTCTGGGAGCGGTTCATCCCCGGACTGGGGCGGTACGATACATATAAGTACGCCGTGCGTGCCGCCGACGGCCGCGTGCTGGCCAAGGCCGATCCCTATGCCTTCCACGCCGAAACCCGGCCGGGCACAGCGTCCAAGCTGTACGATCTGAGCGGCTATGAATGGGGGGACGGGGCGTGGCTCCGCCGCCGGGCCGCCAAGCCCATCTACGACCAGCCGCTGAATATTTATGAGGTCCACCTGGGCTCCTGGCGGCGCACCGGGGAGGACGAGTTCCTCTCCTACCGGGATATGGCCCGTTACCTGGTGCCCTACGTCAAGGAGATGGGGTTCACCCATGTGGAGCTCATGCCGGTGACTGAGCACCCGCTGGACGCCTCCTGGGGCTACCAGTGTACCGGATACTTCGCGGCTACCAGCCGTTTCGGCACGCCCCATGACTTCATGTATCTGGTGGATCAGCTCCACCAGGCGGGGGTGGGCGTGATCCTGGACTGGGTGCCCGCCCACTTTCCCAAGGACGCCTTCGGCCTCTATGAGTTTGACGGCGAGGCCTGCTATGAATACGCCGATCCCCGCAAAGGCGAGCATGCTGACTGGGGCACCCGGGTATTTGACTTTGGGCGCAACGAGGTGCGCTCCTTCCTCTATTCCTCGGCCCATTTCTGGCTGGACGCGTACCACATCGACGGTCTGCGGGTGGATGCGGTGGCCTCCATGCTGTACCTGGATTACAGCCGCCGGGATGGAGAGTGGATGCCCAACCAGTACGGAGGCAAGGAGAACCTGGAAGCCATTGAGTTCATCCGGGATCTCAACACCGGCATCTTTGCCGCCCACCCCGACGTGATGATGATCGCCGAGGAGTCCACCGCCTGGCCCATGGTATCCCGCCCCGTGGACGCGGGTGGACTGGGTTTCAATCTCAAGTGGAACATGGGCTGGATGAATGACATCACCCACTACATGAAGCTGGACCCCTACTTCCGGCAGTTCAACCACAAGGACATCACCTTCTCTCTGATGTACGCCTTCTCCGAGAACTTCATTCTGCCTCTCTCCCACGACGAGGTGGTGCACATGAAGGGCTCCTTCCTCAACAAGATCCCCGGACCTTACGAGGAGAAGTTCGCCGGGGTGCGGGTGTTCTACACTTATATGCTCACCCATCCGGGCAAGAAGCTTTTGATGATGGGCAGTGAGTTCGGCCAGTGGAACGAGTGGCACTATGAGCACTCTCTGGACTGGCACCTGCTGGAGAACAAGGAGAACCGGGACATCCAGTCCTTCTTCAAGGCGGCCAACGCCTTTTACCTCAGCCACAGCCAGCTCTGGGAGGAGGATTTCTCCTGGGAGGGCTTCCAGTGGATCTGTGCCGACGATAACCAGAACAACTGCATCTCCTTCCTGCGGCGCAACAAAGCGGGGGACTTTTTGCTCACCGTGTGCAACTTCTCCCCGGTGGAGCGGCAGGGTTACCGGCTGGGCGCTCCGGTGGCCGGGCAATATGAGCGGGTCTTCTCCTCGGACGACCCGGCCTTCGGCGGCCAGGGTCTGGGGAGCGCGGGAATGGTAAAGAGCGAGTATGTGGAGAGCCACGGCATGGAGCAGTCCCTGGTGCTGGACCTGCCTCCCATGTCCGCCATGATCTACCGCTGCACCCGGAAGTTCCCGCCCCGGCGCAAGGCCGCCGCGGCCAAGGCCCCGGTGAAGAAAGCCCCCGCGAAGAAGAAGCAGCGTCCCTAACCCCTTTGCTAACACCACTTCAATCAATTCAGGAGTGATCAGAATGAAAAAGGAATGTGTCGCCATGCTGCTGGCCGGAGGACAGGGAAGCCGTCTCTACGCCCTGACCAGCCATGTGGCCAAGCCAGCCGTCCCCTTTGGGGGCAAGTACCGCATCATCGACTTTCCCCTCTCCAACTGTGTCAATTCCGGTATCGACACCGTGGGTGTGCTGACCCAGTACCAGCCGCTGGAGCTCAATGCCTACATCGGCACCGGCCAGCCCTGGGACCTGGACCGGTCCGACGGCGGCGTACATATCCTCCCGCCCTACATGCGGGCGGGCGACCAGGGCACCTGGTACAAGGGCACCGCCAACGCCATCTGCCAGAACATGGGCTTTATTGAGCTCTACGACCCGGACTATGTGCTTATCCTGTCCGGCGACCACATCTACAAGATGGACTACTCGGATATGCTCCGGGTCCATAAGGAGCGGGGCGCGGCCTGCACCATCTCGGTGCTGGAAGTGCCCATGTCCGACGCCAGCCGCTTTGGCATTATGAATGTGGATGAAAACGACGACATCTATGAGTTCCAGGAGAAGCCCAAGGAGCCCAAGAGCAACCTGGCCTCCATGGGCATCTACATCTTCACCTGGTCCAAGCTGCGCGAGTACCTGCTCGCCGACGAGGCCGACGAGAACTCCAGCAACGACTTCGGCAAGAATATCATTCCCGCCATGCTCTCGGCCGGGGAAAAGATGACAGCCTACCGCTTCCACGGCTACTGGAAGGACGTGGGCACCATCAATTCCCTGTGGGACGCCAACATGGATATGCTCTCGGTTTCCAACGGCTTCGACCTCTACGATACCGAGTGGCCCATCTACGCCCGCACCCCCACCAAGCCCCCCCACTTCACCGGTCCCAAGGCCCATATCTCCCACTCTATGGTTACCGGCGGCTGCGAGATCTGGGGCGATGTGGAGAACTCGGTGCTCTTCAGCTCGGTCACGGTGGAGGAGGGCGCGAGAGTCCACTACTCCATCCTCATGCCCGGCGTGGTGGTCAAGAAGGGCGCGGTGGTGGAGTATGCCATCGTGGCGGAGAACGCGGTCATCGGCGCAGGCGCCAGGGTGGGCACGCCGCCGTCGGAGGCGGAAAACGCCGACGACTGGGGCATCGCCGTCGTCGCCCAGAATCTGAACGTGGGGGACGGCGCTGTGGTGAGCGCCAACGCCATGATCACCCGTGACGTGAAGGGAGGCATCCAGGCATGATCAACGAGCTGCACGGCATTATCTTTGCCTACCGTTCCAACCCGGAGCTTCGCGAGCTCTCCCAGCTTCGCAACACCTGCTCCATCCCCTACGGCGGACGTTACCGGGTCATCGATTTCATTCTCTCCAACATGGTCAACGCGGGACTGACCGACGTGGGTCTCATCGTCCACGCCAACTACCAGTCCCTGCTGGACCATGTGGGCTCGGGCAAGGACTGGGACCTCTCCCGCAAGCACGGCGGCCTGCGCATCCTGCCCCCCTTCGGCTACGCCCATAAGGCTGACGGTATCTACCGGGGCCGGATGGACGCCCTGGCCGGGGTGCGCTCCTACCTGACCAACATCCGGCAGGACTATGTGGTGCTGGCCGGAGGCGACCTGGCCATGAACCTGCCGCTGCGGGATGTGTTTGAGCACCACCTGAAGTCCGGGGCCGACATCACGGCGGTCTGCACCAGCTCCCCCAAGGGCGACCCCCGGGGCTCCGACTACTTCACCGTGGGCGCCGACGGCTTCGTCAGCGACGTGTCGGTCCACCCCTTCACCGCGGTGGGCTATGAGTCCCTGGAGGTCTATATTCTCTCCAAGAGTCTGCTGCTCTCCCTGGTGGACCACTGCGACGCCCACAATATCCCCTCCTTCAGCCAGGGGGTGCTGCTCAATGCCGTGGGCAAGCTGAAGATTTCCCCCTACCTCTACGACGGGTACGCCGCCAGACTGCAGTCGGTGGCGGGATATTTCGCCCGGAGCATGGAGCTGCTGGACCCCGCAGTGCGTGCCCAGCTCTTTGACCCTGCCCGTCCCATCAAAACCAAGGATCAGTCCAACCCCTCCACCTACTACGGGCCCGAGTCCCTGTCGGTCAACTCCCTGGTGTCCGACGGGTGTATCATCGAGGGCGAGGTGGTCGGCTCCATCCTCTCCCGCAATGTGCGGGTGGAGAAGGGCGCCCGGGTGGAAAACTGCATCCTTATGCAGGGCACCACCATCCAGGCCGGTGCGGTGCTCAAATACGCCATCACCGACAAGAACGTGCGGGTCAACCCGGGGCGGATGCTCATGGGCCACAAGACCTACCCCCTGGCCATCGCCAAGGGCGAGATCGTATAAGCGAGAGCAGAGAGGATTTGTGATATGAATATACTGTTTGCCTCCTCGGAGGTAGCTCCCTTTATCAAGACCGGCGGCCTGGCGGACGTGGCGGGCAGCCTACCTCAGGCCCTGGCTGCGGCCGGGCACGACGTGCGGGTTATCCTGCCCCTCTATGAGGGCGTGGGTCAGGAGTGGCGCGAGCAGATGACCTATCTGACCAACTGGGGCGTGCGCCTTGCATGGCGGACTCCGTACTGTGGTCTCTTCGAGCTGAAGAAGGACGGCGTGACGTACTACTTCGTGGACAACGAGTACTACTTCAAGCGCGCCCAGGTCTACGGCCACTATGATGACGGAGAGCGCTTCGGCTTCTTCTCCCGGGCGGTGATCGAGACGCCCGCCCATGTGGGCTTCCATGTGGACATCCTCCACTGCAACGACTGGCAGACCGCCCTGGTGCCCATCTACCTGCTGGAAGAGCGCCAGCGCATCCCGGAGCTGAGCGGCACCAAGAGCGTATACACCATCCACAACATCGAATACCAGGGCCGGTACGGCAAGGAGACCCTGCGGGACCTGTTCGGCCTGAACGCCGGGTACCTCCACGAGCACATGCTGGAGTACCACGGGGATGTGAACCTGATGAAGGGGGCCATCTACGCCGCCGACTATGTGACCACCGTCTCCCCCACCTACGCTTCGGAGCTCCAGTATGACTTCTTCGCCCACGGCCTGGCCGGGGTGGTGTCCGACAACCGCCACAAGCTGCGGGGCATCCTCAACGGCATCGACACCGCCCTCTACGATCCCGCCAAGGACCCCGGGCTCATCCAGCACTTCTCCGCCAGGAGCATGGCCGGCAAGAAGAAGTGCAAAGCCGCCCTCCAGGAGGCTGTGGGGCTCAACGTCAATCCCAATGTACCCATCATCGCCTGTGTGTCCCGGCTGGTCAAGCACAAGGGCTTTGAGCTTGTTTCCGCCGCCCTGAGCGAGATCATGGGCATGGACGTGCAGATGGTGGTGCTGGGCACCGGCGACTGGAACTTCGAGGAGACCTTCCGCCACGCCCAGAATCAGTATCCCGGCCGCTTTGCCGCCAAGATCATGTATTCATCCTCCCTGTCCACCGCCATCTACGGCGGGGCAGACCTGTTCCTCATGCCGTCCATCGCGGAGCCCTGCGGGCTCAGCCAGATGATCGCCATGCGTTACGGCACCCTGCCCATCGTCCGGGAAACCGGCGGTCTGCGGGACTCGGTGGTGCCTCACATGGCCCCCGGCGGAAACGGCTTTACCTTCGCGGACATCAATGTCCACGACATGGTCTGGGTCATTCGGGAAGCGGTGGACCTCTATCACAACGATCAGAAGGCGTGGAAGGCGCTCATGAAGAACGCCATGACCGCTGATTTCTCCTGGACGCGCTCTGCCGCAGCGTATCTGGAGATTTACGGTTGGTTGACACTCGGCTGAGTCCGTGATAAAATAGGTGCCTTGCGGGCCGGATTTCCCGACCCGCAGGCACCCATTTTTTATATCCTGGTATCAATGATTGGAGATGGGATCAATGGCAATGCGACAGTATACAAAAGCGGAGCTGACCGACCTGATCGTGGGCAAGCTGCGCCGCAATTTCGGCCGGGACGTGGATGAGGCCACTCCCGCCTATATGTTCAAGGCCTGCGCGCTTGTGCTGCGGGACATCATGTCTGCCTATCAGATGGAGACGGCGGACCGGGTCCGGGACGAACATGCCCGGCAGGTACACTACCTCTCTCTGGAATTTTTGATGGGCCGCTCCCTGATGAAAAACGCCTTCAACCTGGGGGTGGTGGAGCCTCTGACCAAGGCCATCGAGGGTCTTGGCTTCAACGCCCGGGACCTCTTTGAGGTGGAGCCGGACGCCAGCCTGGGAAACGGCGGTCTGGGCCGTCTGGCCGCCTGCTATCTGGAGTCCATGACCACTCTGGAGATTCCCGCCACGGGCTACTCCATCTGCTATGAACTGGGCATCTTCAAGCAGAAGATCGTGGACGGCGAGCAGGTGGAGCTAGCCGACAACTGGCTGGGCCTGGGCGACGCATGGCTCATCCCCAAGATGGACGAGACCGAGGAGGTCCGCTTCGGCGGCGAGGTCAAAGACGTGTGGGACGAGGCGGGCAACCACCATGTGGAACACACCGGCTACCAGTCGGTGCTGGCTATCCCCAAGGACATGGCCATCGCCGGCTACCGGACCGAGCACGTAAACCTGCTGCGGCTGTGGGACGCCAAGAGCCCCGTGCCGGTGGATATGTCCCTCTACTCCCGGGGTGAGTACCTCAAGGCGGTGGAGCAGCAGGCCATGGCGGAAGTTATCGCCAAGGTCCTCTACCCTGACGACAACCACTATGAAGGCAAGTCCCTGCGCCTCAAGCAGCAGTACTTCTTCGTCTCGGCCACAGTGCAGTCCATCGTGCGCAAGCACCGCGCCGAGTACGGTACCCTGCGCAACTTCCACCTCAAGCACGTCATCCAGATCAACGACACCCACCCCACCCTGGTCATCCCTGAGCTCATGCGCATCCTCCTGGACGAGGAGGGGTACAGCTGGGAGGAGGCCTGGTACATCGTTACCCGCACGGTGGCCTACACCAACCACACCGTCATGGCCGAGGCCCTGGAGCGCTGGCCTCAGCAGCTCATCGAGAGCCTGCTGCCCCGGATCTGGCAGCTGCTGGTGGAGATCAGCAACCGCTACCAGCAGCAGCTCACCGACTTCTTCCACGGGGACATGTCCCGGGTGGAAAAGCTGGCCATCATCTGGGGCGGCGAGGTGCGCATGGCAAACCTCTGCGTGGCCACCTGCTACGCCGTCAACGGCGTGTCCGCCCTCCACTCCGACATCCTCAAGAGAGAAGTCTTCCACGACGCCTACGTGCGCACGCCGGAGAAGTTCCTCAACGTGACCAACGGCATCGACCACCGCCGTTGGGTGGCCGAGTGCAACCCCCGGCTCCACGCGCTGCTGCGCGAGTGCATCGGCAAGGGCAAGAACTACCTGCTCAAGCCCGAGTATTTCTCCCTTCTGGAGAAGTACAAGGACGATGCCGGGGTCCTGGATCGCCTTGGAGAGATCAAGGCGCAGAACAAGCGGGACTTCGCCGCCTATGTGGCCCGGGAGAGCGGCGTGGTGCTCAACACCGACGCCATCTTCGACGTGCAGGTCAAGCGGCTGCACGAGTATAAGCGTCAGCTGCTCAATGTGCTGCACATCACCTACCTCTACCAGCGTCTCAAGGCCGATCCCCACTTCACCTTCACTCCCCGGGTCTACCTCTTCGGGGCCAAGGCTGCCCCCGGCTACGCGGTGGCCAAGCGGATCATCCACCTCATCAACTCCCTGGCCGCCACCGTCAACGCCGACCCCGCCTGCAAGGACCGGCTGCAGGTGGTCTTCCTGGAGAACTACCGGGTCTCCCTGGCCGAAAAGCTCATGCCCGCCAGCGAGCTCTCCGAGCAGATCTCCACCGCCGGCAAGGAGGCCAGCGGCACCGGCAACATGAAGTTCATGATGAACGGCGCGCTGACCATCGGCACCCTGGACGGAGCCAACGTGGAGATGCACGACGTGCTGGGTGACGAGAACATGTTCCTCTTCGGTCTCAAGGCCCACGAGGTCACCGAGATGAAGCAGCACGGCTACAAGCCCTATGAGTACTACATGCACAACCAGGACCTCAAGGCGGTACTGGACCAGCTCACCCACGGCTTTGACGACGGCGTGAGCTACACCGACCTCACCAACCGGCTTCTCTTCGGCGCGGGCGGCTCTCCCGACGAGTACATGCTCCTGGCCGACTTTGAGAGCTACCGCAACGCCCAGGCCCTGGCCGGGGCGGCCTACCTGGACCAGAAGAAGTGGAACCAGATGTCCCTGCTCAATATCGCCCGCAGCGGCATCTTCGCCGCTGACCGGAGCATCCGGGACTATGCCCGGGACATCTGGGACGTCCCCACCCGCAAGCTGTAAATCCCCAATGCCCGCTGGCCGGCGCCCCATGGCGCCGGCCAGCGGAGGTTGTCGATAAGCTCTCTTCACCAAAGGTTTCGGAGGGAAAGATAGTGTGAAAGAAAACCGTCAGGGTTGTCTTTCGCGTCTGATCAAACCACTTTTTGAACCCTTTTTAGAGGTTCAAAAAGTGCCTCAGCCTGTCGAAAAAATTTTTTCGGCAGGCTGCACTGGCCGGCGCCCCCCAGGCGCCGGCCAGCTTTTTCCTGTCCGTCCCCGGCCCTTCCAACGCATTGACTTTCCCCGCCGGGGGCATTACAATACCGCTGAACAATCCGCCCATTATGAGGAGGGGTCTCTTTGATCTATCTGGATAACGCCGCCACCACTCCGGTCTGTCCCCAGGCTATCCATGCCTGCGTGGAGGCCATGAACGCGGGCTTTGCAAACCCCTCCTCGCTCCACGCCCCGGGGCGGGAGGCCGCCGCAAAGCTCTCATCCTGCCGCGCAGACGTGGCCTCCGTCCTGGGCTGCGCCCCCGAGGAGCTTTTCTTCACCTCCGGCGGCACCGAGGGGGACAACTTCTCCATCCGCGCCGCTGTGGAGCACGGCAGACGGCGGGGAAAGCACATCATTACCACCGCCATCGAGCACGCCGCCGTGCTGGAGCCTATAAAGGCCCTGGCCCGGCAGGGGTATGAGGTGACCTATCTGAGGCCCAACCGCGCCGGATATGTCTCGGTGGAGGACCTGAAGGCCGCCCTGCGAGCCGACACGGTGCTGGTGTCCATGATGCTGGTGAACAACGAGCTGGGCACGCTCCAGCCGGTCAGCGAGGCGGTGAAGGCGGTCAAGGCGTATGACCAGGACATCCTCTTCCACACCGACGCGGTCCAGGCTCTGCTCAAGGTACCCTTCTCCCCCGCCGCGCTGGGTGTGGATCTGCTCACCGTCAGCGGCCACAAGGTCCGCGCACCCAAGGGGATCGGCGCGCAGTACGTCCGCCGGGGTCTCAGGCTCTCTCCCCTGCTGCTGGGCGGCGGACAGGAGGGGGGCTGGCGCCCGGGCACCGAACCCACCGCTCAGATCGCCGCCTTCGCCGCCGCCCTGCATGCCTGGCAGCCGGAGTGGGCCGAGCAGATCCGCGCGGTGAAGGACCACGCCCTCACCGTTTTGTCGGAAGTGTCCGGGCTGCAGATCATCAGCGCCGGGGATGCTCCCCACATCTGCGCCGTCAGCCTGCCAGGCTACCCCGCCGAAATGCTCCTGCGCTCCCTGTCTGACCAGGGGGTGTGCGTCTCCTCGGGCTCTGCCTGCCACCGGGGCAAGCCCAGCCATGTGTTCGCCTCCCTGGGTCTGCCCAAAAACACCCTCATGGGCATGCTGCGCATCTCCTTCGGGCCGGAGAACACCTGCGAGGATGCCGAGGTCCTGCGGGATGCTCTCATCAAGATCACCGGGGAACGGGTCTCCCGGAGCTGAAACGGGATCATTCTTTTTTGTTTCAAGGATGTGACATATGTTTTCCTATCTCCACCGGGGCCGGGCCTTCTACGCCGGCGTGTTGCGTCTGGCGCTGCCCCTCATCGCCCAAAACCTCATCACCACCTCCCTGGGCCTTATCGACACCCTGATGGTGGGTACCCTGGGGGAGGCCCCCCTGGCCGCCGTAGCCCAGGCCAACATCCCGGTGTTTGTGATGCAGCTGGTAGTCTTCGGTCTCCAGAGCGGCTCGTCAGTGCTCATCAGCCAGTTCTGGGGCAAAGGGGACACCGACTCCATCAACCGGGTCATGGGTATCGGCTGCTATGTGGCGGGGGCGGTGTCTACCCTGTTCGCCCTCACCATGTTCTTCTTCCCCCAGGAGCTCATGGGCCTGCTCACCGACAACGACGAGCTCATCCCCCTGGCCGCTGGCTACGCCCGGATCGTGGGCTTCTCCTATATCCTCAACAGCATCACCGGCGTATATGTGGGGGCCCACCGCTCCATGGAAAATCCCAAGCTGGGCCTCATCATCTTCGCCGTTTCCATGTGCGCCAACACCCTGCTCAACTGGGTGTTCATCTTCGGCAACCTGGGCGCGCCCGCTCTGGGTGTAGTGGGTGCAGCGGTGGCCACCCTGGCCTCCCGGGTGCTGGAGTTCACGGTGATGGTCCTCTACGCCCTTTTTAACCGCCGTTTTACCCTGCGTTTTCCCCTGCTGCTGCGCCCCGGCAGCGCCCTTGTGGGAAAGTTCATCCGCTACTCCAGCCCTGTGGTGTGCAACGAGACGCTATGGGGCCTGGGCACCTCCATGTATAAGGTCATCATGGGCCACATGGCCGGCTCCACCGAGATCCTGGCCGCCAGGGCCCTGGCCGGCAACATCGAGGACATCTGTTCGGTGGCCATCTTCGCCGTAGCTGCCACTTCTTCCATCGTCATCGGCCGGGAGATCGGCCAGGGGAGGGACAGCGCCACGGTGTACGACGTGGGCAAGGCCATGGACACTCTGGCCCTGGCCTGTGGCCTGGTGCTGGGGACCTTCCTCACCGTGAGCGCCTGGACCTGGCTGCCCACCACGGTCTATCCCATCTTTAGTCTCTCCCCCCAGGCCAGCTCCATCGCCTCCATGATGCTCTCCTTCACCGGCGTGTTCCTGGCCCTGCGGTCCTTCAACTCCGCCAACATCGTGGGAGTCCTCCGGGGCGGTGGAGACGTGCGCGCCGCCGCCGTCATCGACATCACACCGCTCTGGCTGGTGGCCATCCCCCTCTCCGCCCTGTTCGGCCTGGTGCTGCGCTGGGGCATCTTCTGGGTCTATGTGGGCATCTTGTCCGAGCAGGTGGTCAAATTCTTCCTGGGTATGTGGCGGCTTCGCTCCGGAGCGTGGATCAACGACGTGACCCGGTCCGCCCCCTCCAGGGAAAGCTGATTTCATTTTTGCAGAGCCGTCCGGCCATATGCGCCGGGCGGCTTTTTCTTGGCAGTCTCCGCGATCTTTTGCTTTTTCTTCTCTGTTCACAAATCATTTACAACCGGCCTATTGACAATTTCAGGGGGCGGTGGTACAGTATCGTTAGCACTCCAGGATGATGAGTGCTAATCCTATGAAAGCAACGAGGTGAGGGCATGGATCTGAGTGAACGCAAAAAAAAGATCCTCCGCGCCGTCATCGAGAGCTACATCGCCACCGCCGAGCCGGTGGGGTCCAAGTCGGTGTTGGAGCAGTCGGGGCTGAACATCTCTTCGGCCACCGTGCGCAATGAGCTCTCCGAGCTCACCGAGATGGGCCTGCTGGAGCAGCCCCACACCTCCGCCGGGCGGGTGCCCTCCCCCGCGGGCTACCGGCTCTACGTCAATGAGCTGATGGACCGGCAGCAACTCACCATCCAGGAGACCGAGCGCATCAACGACGCGCTCAACCTGAAGATGGAGGAACTGGACCGGGTCATCGACCGGGCGGGCAAGGTCCTCTCCCAGCTGAGCGACTATCCGGTGTTCACCATGGCCGCCGCCCGGGGGAAAGTGACCGTCAAGCGCTTTGACCTTCTCACGGTGGAGGAAAACGCCTTCATCGCCGTGGTCATGACGGACAACTCGGTGGTCAAAAACAAGCTCATGCGCCTGCCGGAGGCCATCTCCGACCAGGAGCTGCAGATGCTCTCAGCCATGCTCAACAGCTCCTTTGTGGGCCTAACTCGGGAGGCCATGGGTGAGACGCTCGGCAAGCTGGAGGCGCGGACCGCCCCCAGAGCCTTCGCCCTCATCGCGCTGGTGGTGGGGTTTGCAATGGAGGTGCTCTCCGACCAGAGCCAGCAGCATTTCCGCACCGAGGGCATCACCCACCTGCTGGAGCACCCCGAGTACCGCAGTCTGGACAAGGCCAAGCCCCTGATGGCATACCTCAGCGAGGAGCAGGATGTCTCCCAGCTGCCGGCCACCATGGAGGGCGGCATGAATATCCTCATCGGGCCGGAAAACGTCAGCGAGGCCCTCAAGGACACCAGCGTGGTCATGGCCAGCTACGACATTGGAGACGGGATGCGCGGCGTGATCGGCGTGGTGGGACCCACCCGGATGGATTACGCCAAGATCACCGCCCGGCTCTCCTATTTTGCCGACAGCCTCACCCGGATGTTCGGCAAGGAGCTGCCCAGCGGCGACGGCGAGAAGAAGGAGGAATAGCCCAAGATGGCAAAGGATAAGAATAAAAAGGCCCAGGAGGCCCAGCAGATTCCGGAGCAGCAGGAGACCCCGGCGGCCGAGACCGCCGAGGAGGCCCAGGCCGTTCTCTCCCCTGAGGAGCAGGAGGCGTTGAAGGCCCAGGCTGAGGAGCTGCGCTCCCAGCTCGCCGCCAAAGAGGATTCCTACCTGCGTCTGGCCGCCGAGTACGACAACTACCGCCGGCGCACCCAAAAGGAGAAGGAGGCCGCCTGGACCGACGCCAAGGCGGAGACCGCCGCAGCCTTCCTGCCGGTGTACGACAACCTGGAGCGGGCCCTCAAGCAGCCCACCGCCGACGAGGCGTACAAGAAGGGCGTGGAGATGACCATGAACCAGCTGCGGGAGGTCCTCTCCAAGCTGGGCATTGAGGAGATCCCCGCCCTGGGCGAGACCTTCGACCCCAACGTGCACAACGCGGTCATGCATGTGGACGACCCCGAGGCCGGAGAGAGCGCCATCGTGGAGGTGTTCCAGACCGGCTTCAAGTCCGGTGACAAAGTGGTCCGCTTCGCCATGGTAAAAGTGGCAAATTGAAAGAAGCGCGCCACCCATCCCACTCGTTAAAAAACAATTTACGATATATTGGAGGAATTGATCATGTCTAAAATCATCGGTATCGACCTTGGCACCACCAACAGCTGTGTGGCCGTGATGGAGGGCGGCGAGGCCGTCGTCATCCCCAACGCGGAAGGAAACCGCACTACCCCCTCTGTCGTGGCCTTCTCCAAGGACGGCGAGCGCATGGTAGGCCAGGTGGCCAAGCGCCAGGCCATCACCAACCCCGAGCGCACCATCTCCTCCATCAAGCGTGAGATGGGCTCCAACTACAAGGTGACCATCGACGGCAAGAGCTATACCCCCCAGGAGATCAGCGCCATGATCCTGCAGAAGCTCAAGGCCGACGCCGAGGCCTATCTGGGCCAGAGCGTCACCGAGGCGGTCATCACCGTCCCCGCCTACTTCACCGACGCTCAGCGT